>Ga0182008_10000734_pt1 | contig 23260 bp, 18 predicted proteins | sample Sormic07211129_1_FD_120482 | JGI IMG/M metagenome (GOLD analysis project Ga0182008, IMG submission 120482) | Rhizosphere microbial communities from Sorghum bicolor, Mead, Nebraska, USA - 072115-129_1 metaG | ecosystem: Host-associated > Plants > Roots > Rhizosphere | place: USA: Nebraska...
CAAACCGGCCGCAAAGTCGACAAGTCGCTTCGCATCTGTGTCGTCCATCTCAGTCAGATTCATGATCACCGGGGTGCCCTCACGGAAGTGTTCCCCGATGGTACGGGCCTCGTTGTAGGTCCGCGGGTGGAGCGTGGTGATCCGGTAAGGCTCTCGTTCCGACACGACCTTGGGCATGATCACCGGTGCGTTCTTCTCCAGGCTGGCACGTTCTTGTGTGATAGACGCCACGGGCGCGATGCGCGCCGGACGGCCGGATTCCGCGGGTAGCGAAGCGGAACGGGCAACCGGTTCACGCGGAGCGGGCGGCTGCACGATTCGCACCTCTTCGTCCCTTTGGGAGTGATGTGCGACATGCGCCTGGTGCGACGGCTCGTGCCGTCGGTGATCCCGCTCGGGTTCCGGGTCCAGTTCGGGCTCGAATTCGTCATCGGGGTCGAAACCCCGGCCGTCGTACCCATCGTCCTCCACGAGGCCGAGGTAGACCGCCATCTTGCGCATCGCGCCGGCCATGCTCTGAGTCCTCCGCTCTGTGGTGGATCGGCTGACGACTGCCAAGTGCCCGCGATCCACGAGGTCGTTGCGCCCGCCTTCGGCGGCATTGACCATATTTTCTGCTGTGGTCCGACTTCCTGGCGACGTTACCCGAGCCTCGGGCGGACTCCGAGTACCGCAGTGCCGACGCGTACATGTGTCGCTCCGGCCGCCACGGCCTGTTCGAGGTCCGCACTCATTCCTGCCGAGACCATGTTCGCAGCCGGATGAGCTCGGCGCAGGTCCGTCGACAAATCCATCAACCGCTCGAACGCCGCGTGTTCACGTCCCGCGTAGGGGCCGGTGAGCGGCGCGACGGTCATCAGTCCGTCCAGCCGAAGCCCCGGCGCCGCCGCGATCGACTCGCCCAACTCCTCGATCCCTTCGGGTCCCACGCCCCCGCGCTCGCCGCGGCCGCTCTCGTCCGCGTCGAGCGCCACCTGGATCAGACAGCCGAGCTCGCGCTCCTGCCTCACCGCCTCCTTGGAGAGCGCGGTGACGAGCCGGGCACGGTCGACCGACTGTACGAGGTCGGCATAACCGACCACGGAACGCACTTTGTTGGTCTGCAGTTGACCGACAAAGTGCCAAGTCAGGGGCAGATCCGAACATTCGGCGGCCTTGGGGGCCGCGTCCTGGTCCTTGTTCTCGGCCACGTGCCGCACCCCGAGCTGCGACAGGATCCGCACATCGCTCGCCGGGTAGGTCTTGGTGACCACGATCAGGGTCACCTCCTCCCGCGCACGCCCGGCCGCCGCGCACGCGTCGGCGATACGACGCTCCACCTTCGCCAGGTTTTGGGCGAGTTCGTCCTTACGGTCCGTCATGTCCTCAGTCCAGCCAGACATATCCCGCGAGTCGCCCCGTGGTGCGATCGCGGCGGTACGAGAAGTGATCGTCCGACTCCAATGTGCACACCGGCGACTGCTCCCGGTCGCGCACCCCGAACCGGTCGAGCTGCGCGTGCACCCCGGCGGTCACATCCACCGCGGGCGTGCCCCAGCTCGTCTCGGAGTACGCCGCCGGTTCGACGGCGGCCACGTCGGTCCGCATCGCCTCCGGCACCTCGTAGCACCGGCCGCACACGGCGGGGCCGGTGCGGGCGACGATCCGGGCGGGGTCGGCGCCGAGGTCGGTCATCGCGCGTAGCGCGGCCGGGACGACGCCGGCGATCATGCCGGGCCGGCCCGCGTGCGCCGCGGCGACGACTCCGGCGACCGGGTCGGCGAGCAGCACGGGTGTGCAGTCGGCGGTGAGCACGGCGAGCGCGAGACCGCGCCGCGCGGTGACGACGGCGTCGACCTCGGGCACCGGGCGGTCGCCCCACGGTCCGTCGACCACGGCGACGTCGTTGCCGTGCACCTGGTTCATCCAGACGACCCGGTCCGGGCCGAGCCCCAGGGACTTGGCCGCCAGTTCGCGATTGGTCCGTACGGCGCCGGGGTCGTCGCCGACCGCCCCGCCGAGGTTGAGCTCCTCGTACGGAACGGCGCTCACCCCACCCCACCGGTCGGTGAAGGCGAAGTGCGCGCCGCTCACTGTGCTCGTTCCGGAGCGCCGTCCTATCACTTCAGGAAGTCCGGCACGTCCAGCTCCTCGGCCGCGCTGTCGGTGTAGCTGCGCGACGGCGGGACCGGCGGGGCGACCGGGAGGTCGGCGACCGGCTCGGGAGCGGGCTCCGGGTCCTCCTTCGGCGTGACACTGCCGAGCGAGCCGAAGGACGGGCGGGACTCGGACTGCCGTACCGGAGTGGGCTCGTCGCGGCGGGCGGAGGCCGAAGACGCACCCATCACGGTCTCCCGGCGGGCCGGGGGCTGGCCCCCGTCGAAGCCGGCCGCGATGACCGTGACCCGGACCTCGTCGCCGAGGGCGTCGTCGATGACCGCGCCGAAGATGATGTTGGCCTCGGGGTGGGCGGCCTCGCTGACCAGCTGGGCCGCTTCGTTGATCTCGAACAGGCCGAGGTCGGAGCCGCCGGAGATGGAGAGCAGCACACCGCGGGCGCCGTCGATGGACGCCTCCAGGAGCGGCGAGGAGATCGCCATCTCGGCCGCGGCCACCGCGCGGTCGTCGCCGCGGGCCGAGCCGATGCCCATGAGGGCCGAACCGGCCTCGGACATCACGGACTTCACGTCGGCGAAGTCGAGATTGATCAGACCGGGCGTGGTGATCAGGTCGGTGATGCCCTGGACACCGGAGAGCAGGACCTGGTCCGCGGACTTGAAGGCGTCGAGCACCGAGACCTGGCGGTCCGAGATGGACAGCAGCCGGTCGTTCGGGATGACGATGAGGGTGTCGACCTCTTCCCGGAGCTCGGCGATGCCGTCCTCGGCCTGGTTGGCGCGGCGCCGGCCCTCGAAGGTGAACGGGCGGGTGACCACGCCGATGGTGAGCGCGCCCAGCGAGCGGGCGATGTTGGCCACGACGGGCGCGCCGCCGGTGCCGGTGCCGCCGCCCTCGCCGGCCGTCACGAAGACCATGTCGGCCCCCTTGAGGACCTCCTCGATCTCCTCGCGGTGGTCCTCGGCGGCCTTGCGGCCGACGGCCGGGTTGGCTCCGGCGCCGAGTCCGCGGGTGAGTTCGCGGCCGACGTCGAGCTTGACGTCGGCGTCGCTCATCAACAGCGCCTGCGCGTCGGTGTTGATGGCGATGAACTCGACGCCCTTGAGACCGACCTCGATCATCCGGTTGATGGCATTGACACCACCGCCGCCGACACCGATGACTTTGATGACTGCGAGGTAGTTCTGCGGTGCTGCCACGTCGAAGGCCTCTCGCCTCGAGTTACGTGTCGTCGCTTCGCAGGGGATGCGATCCGACGACTGATGCCGAATGGGACGGTCCGTATCGCCGACCCGAACCCTAACGTTGAAGTTTAGGGTTACCAGTGTGACTGTTCGCTGGAGTCTTCCGAACAGGACACTAAGTCGACAAGTGGCGCACGTTCAACGAACACGCCGAACCTCCCGTTTTTCTTTTCACCCTATGTGATCAGCCATAGCGGTGCCCAACCAGGGTGCTGGCCTGCGCTGATGTGCGTCAACTCCCGGATGACGCAGGGGCGGTGGGAACCGAGACGTCGAAGTGCCCCGCGCCCGGCGCCGCTTTCATCAGAGCGGTGAGCGTACGGGCCTTCAGCGCACCCTGTTCGGAACTCCCCCAGTCGACCGTCCGTCCGCCGTTCAACTCCAGCGAGATGTCGTCGTAGGAAAGCACCTTGACGGCCCGCGTCTCGTGCCTGACCCCGGCCGGGAGCGCACCGGCGACCCGTACCGCCTCCCGCACCAGCCGGTCCTCGCCGAAGCGGCGCAGGCTCGCGGCGGCGGAGCCGGAGGAGGCGAGCCGCAATTGAAGTCCCGGAACGCCATTCGGGGCCCGAGAAACCGTGGCGAAACGGACACCGTCCCGGTCCACTTCGACGAAGTTTCCGCCCTTTTGGACAATCAGAACCGGAGTACGCTCAACCACTTTCAGGCCGATTCCATCCGGCCAGGAACGAACCACGTCAACCGTGTCGATTCGGGGCAGTTTTGTCCGCAGACGTGCCTCGATCGCATCGGTGTCGACGGAAATCATCGGTGCCCCGAGGGGCACTTCGGCGGCCTCGCGCACCTGCGCCGGAGTCAGCACGCCGGTACCGGAAACCGATACGCGTTCAACGCGAAGCCACTGGGATCCGTACAACAACCAGACGGCGCCCGCACCGAGGAGGATCAGCGTGACACCGAGGATGATGATCGTACGAAGGCGCAGCTGAAGGCGTGGCGGCCCCAACCGCCGGGCGAGAGGCGGGCCGGACGACTCCTGCTGGCGTTCACCGCGTTCCTCCGCGGTGGTCGGTCCGGCCACGCTTCCTGCCCTTCGCTCACACGGGAAAACCGTTCCTAGCGGTGTGCACGGCCGGCGGCGATCGCCTCGTACACCATGCCGACGAGCAGGTCGTCGGCGTCCCGGCGGCCGAACTCGGCGGCGGCGCGGGACATCTCGTACAGCCGGTGCGGGTCGGCGAGCACGGGCAGGACGTTGCCCCGCACCCAGTCGGGCGTCAGTTCCGCGTCGTCGACCAGCAGCCCGCCACCGGCCTTCACCACCGGCTGGGCGTTCAGCCGCTGTTCACCGTTGCCGATGGGCAGCGGGACATAGGCGGCCGGCAGTCCGACGGCGGAGAGCTCGGCGACGGTCATCGCGCCCGCGCGGCAGAGCATCATGTCGGCCGCGGCGTACGCGAGGTCCATCCGGTCCAGGTAACTTACCGGGATGTACGGGGGCATCCCCGGCATCTGCTGCACCTGCGGCAGTTCGTTCTTCGGGCCGACCGCGTGCAGGATCTGGATGCCCGCCTGCTGGAGCCACGGGGCGACCTGCTGCACGACCTCGTTGAGGCGCCGGGCGCCCTGCGAGCCGCCGGAGACCAGCAGCGTCGGCAGGTTGGGGTCGAGTCCGAACATCGCGCGGGCCTCGGGGCGGGCGGCGGCCCGGTCGAGGGTGGCGATGGTGCGGCGCAGCGGGATGCCGATGTAGCGGGCGTCGCGCAGCTTGCTGTCGGGGGTGGAGACGGCGACCTTGGCCGCGTACCGCGAGCCGATCTTGTTGGCCAGGCCCGGGCGGGCGTTGGCCTCGTGGATCACGATGGGCACACCGAGGCGCTTGGCGGCGAGATAGCCGGGCAGGGCGACATAGCCGCCGAAGCCGACGACCGCGTCCGCCTTGGTGCGCTCCAGGATCTGCTCGGTCGCCTTGATCGTGCCGCGCAGCCGGCCCGGGACGGTGATCAGCTCGGGCGTGGGTTTACGGGGCAGCGGGACGGCCGGGATGAGCGCGAGCTCGTAGCCGCGCTGCGGGACGAGCGTGGTCTCCAGGCCCCGCTCCGTGCCCAGGGCCGTGATCCCCACGGTCGGGTCCTGCCTGCGCAGGGCGTCCGCGAGGGCGAGCGCGGGCTCGATGTGGCCGGCGGTCCCCCCACCGGCGAGTACGACATGCACCGAAATTCACCGCTCTCCGGACGGCCGCGCCTGAGGCGCACGCCGTCGCATCGTGTTCCATCTCCGAGGCCCCCGTGCCGAAGCGGCGCCTCCCACCCGCTTCCTGCCGAAGCGGGGTTGCCGCATCGACAGCGCCGCCCGCGCACCGGGCTCGTCACGCGCGAAGGCGATCAGCAGCCCGATGGCGAACATGGTCGGCAACAGGGCGGATCCCCCGTAGGAGAACAGCGGGAGGGGGACACCGGCGATCGGCAGCAGGCCGAGCACCGCACCGATGTTGATCACGGCCTGAGCCGTGATCCAGGTGGTCACGCCTCCCGCGGCATACCTGACGAAGGGGTCCTCCGTGCGGCCGGCCACGCGGATACCCGCATAGCCTAGAGCCGCGAAGAGGGCGAGCACCGACAGCGTCCCTGCGAGGCCCAGTTCCTCACCGGTCACGGCGAAGATGAAGTCCGTGTGGGCTTCCGGGAGTTGACCCCATTTTTCCACACTCGCGCCGAGCCCGGAACCGAAGATTCCGCCCGAGGCGAGCGCGTAGATGCCGTGCACGGCCTGCCAGCAGTCGGCGACCCCCGTCCTGGGCTCGGTCGCGCCGATGCAGGCGAGCCTGGCCATACGGTTCGGGCTGGTCTTGATGAGGATCACACCGAGGACGGCGGCGATCGACAGCACCCCGACGAAGAGCCTCGTGGGGGCGCCGGCCAGCCACAGCAGCCCGAAGAGGATCGCCGTGAGGATGATCGCCGTGCCCATGTCGCCGCCGAGCATGATCAGCCCGAGCAGCAGGAAGGCGACCGGCACGAGCGGCACCAGCATGTGCTTCCACTGGTTCAGCAGGTTCTTGTCCTGTTTGCGGGCGAGCAGGTCGGCGCTCCACAGCACGAGGGCGAGCTTGCCGAACTCGCTCGGCTGGATCTGGAAGGAGCCGCCGAGCGAGATCCAGTTCTGGTTGCCGTTGACCGACATCCCTATCCCCGGCACCTGCACCAGGGCCATCAGGAAGACGGCACCGGCCAGGATCGGGTACGCCAGCGCCCGGTGCAGCTTGACCGGCATCCGGGAGGCGATCAGCAGCAGCACACCGCCGATGACGGCCGCGAGCAGCTGCTTGCGGAAGAAGTACGAGCCGGGCAGCGACATCTGCAGCGCGGTGATCTGGGAGGCGGAGTAGACCATCACCAGACCGAGCACGGTGATCAGCAGCGAGCCGCCGGCGATCAGGTAGTACGCGGTCAGCGGCCGGTCCCAGGCCCGCTTGGCGTTGAGATACGCGCGCCGCACGGGGTTGTCGCGCGGCGAGCGCGGAGCGGCGGGACGTCTGACGGCCCGCTGCACGGGCGGACGTCCGGTACGACTGCTGGGCATCGGCGCCTCCGCTGCCTCGGTCAGGCGCCGAGTTCGCGAACCGCCTCCGCGAACGCGTCACCGCGCTTGTTGTAGTTGGCGAACATGTCCATCGAGGCACAGGCCGGTGCCAGCAGCACCGTGTCGCCTTCGACGGCGAGCCGCTGGGCCTCCTGGACCGCCGCGAGCATCGCCCCAGTGTCGGTCCGGTCGAGGTCGACGACGGGTACCTGCGGCGCGTGTCGCGTCAGGGCTTCCCGGATCAGCGCGCGGTCCTTGCCGATGAGCACGACACCGCGAAGTCGCTTTGCCGACTTGGCGACCAGCTCGTCGAAGGTGGCACCCTTGGCGAGCCCGCCCGCGATCCACACGATGGACTCGTAAGCCGCCAACGAGGCTTCCGCCGCGTGGGTGTTGGTGGCCTTGGAGTCGTCGACGTAGGCGACCCCGGCCACGTCGGCCACGTGCGCGATGCGGTGCGCGTCCGGTGTGAAGTTCCTGAGCCCGTCGCGTACGGCCTTGGGAGGCACCCCGAACGCACGCGCGAGGGCCGCCGCCGCAAGGGCGTTGGCGATGTTGTGCGGGGCCGGCGGGTTCACGTCGGAGACCTCGGCGAGCTCCTGGGCGTTCTTCTGCCGGTTCTCCACGAAGGCGCGGTCGACCAGAATGCCGTCCACGACGCCGAGTTGGGAGGGACCGGGAGTGCCGAGGGTGAAGCCGATGGCCCGGCAGCCCTCCTCGACGTCGGCCTCGCGGACCAGGTCCTCGGTGGCCTTGTCGGCGACGTTGTAGACACAGGCGACGCGATTGCCCTCGTAGATACGGCCCTTGTCGCGCGCGTACGCCTCCATGGAGCCGTGCCAGTCGAGGTGGTCGGGGGCGAGGTTGAGCACCGCCGCCGAGTGCGCCCGCAGGGAGGGCGCCCAGTGGAGCTGGTAGCTCGACAACTCCACGGCGAGCACGTCGTACCGCTCCTCGCCGAGGACCACGTCGAGGAGCGAGACGCCGATGTTGCCGACGGCGGCCGTGCGCAGGCCCGCCGCCTTCAGGATGGAGGCGAGCATCTGGACGGTGGTGGTCTTGCCGTTGGTGCCGGTGACGGCCAGCCAGGGGGCCGCGTCGGGACCCCTGAGGCGCCAGGCGAGTTCGACGTCGCCCCAGATGTCGACACCGGCCTCGCGGGCCGCGACGAACAGCGGCTTGTCCGGCTTCCAGCCCGGTGTGGTGACGATCAGCTCGGTGCCCTCCGGCAGGCTCGCCCCGTCGCCGAGGCGCACCGTGATGCCCAGCGCCTCCAGCTCCTTCGCCTGTTCACGCGCGCGTGCGTCGTCGCCGTCGTTGACGACCGTGACGACCGCCCCGCGCGCGTGCAGCACCTTGGCCGCCGGGATCCCGGAGACGCCGAGCCCGGCGACGGTGACGTGCTTGCCCTCCAGGGAGAGCCCCTGCCGCTCGGTCACTTGTCCGCTGCCCATCCCGCGTAGAAGAGGCCCAGTCCGACGATCACACAGATGCCCTGGATGATCCAGAAGCGGACCACCACAAGGACTTCGGACCAGCCCTTGAGTTCGAAGTGGTGCTGGAGTGGCGCCATCCGGAAGACGCGTTTGCCGGTGAGGCGGAAGGAGCCGACCTGGATGACCACCGACATGGTGATGAGGACGAACAGGCCGCCCATGATGGCCACCAGCAGCTCCGTGCGGGAGAGGATGGCCAGGCCCGTGAGGACACCGCCGAGCGCGAGCGAACCGGTGTCACCCATGAAGATCTTGGCCGGCGAGGTGTTCCACCACAGGAAGCCGAGGCAGGCGCCCATCAGCGCGGAGGCGATGACCGCGAGGTCGAGCGGGTCGCGCACCTCGTAGCAGGCGGCCGGGTTGGTGAGGGTCTGGTCGTTGGCGCAGGACTCCTGGAACTGCCAGACGCCGATGAAGGTGTAGGCGCCGAAGACGAGGACGGAGGCGCCGGTGGCGAGGCCGTCCAGACCGTCCGTCAGGTTCACGCCATTCGACATGGCGAGGATCATGAACAGCGCCCAGACCACGAACAGCACCGGGCCGATCGACCAGCCGAAGTCCGTGATGAACGACAGCTTCGTGGAGGCCGGGGCGTTGCCGCGGGCGTCCTGGAACTGGAGGGCGAGCACCGCGAAGCTGATGCCGACGATCAGCTGGCCGGCCATCTTCGCCTTGGCCCTGAGGCCCAGCGAACGCCTCTTGACGATCTTGATGTAGTCGTCGAGGAAGCCGACCAGGCCCATGCCGCACATCAGGCCGAGCACCAGCAGACCCGAGTAGCTCGGGGCGTAGCCGGTGATGACCTTGGAGAGGAAGTACGCGGCCACCGTCGCCAGGATGAAGGCGATGCCGCCCATGGTCGGCGTACCGCGCTTGCTGGCGTGCTCGCGCGGGCCGTCGTCACGGATGTACTGGCCGTAGCCCTTGCGGGCCAGCAGCTTGATCAGCAGCGGGGTGCCGACCAGCGTCAGAAACAGGCCGATGACTCCCGAGAACAGGATCTGCTTCATCATCGGGCATCAGCCCCACCCTCGGCACCGGTCTCGAGCAGCGCCTGCGCCACGCTTTCGAGCCCCACCGACCGGGACGCCTTCACGAGCACGACGTCCCCCGGGCGCAACTGGCTGCGCAACAGGTCGACCGCCGCCTGTGCGTCGGACACGTGCACCGACTCCTCACCCCACGAACCCTCGTTATATGCGCCCAGTTGCAGCCAGGACGCTTCCCTGCCCCCGACCGCGACGAGCTTGCCGACATTGAGCCGGACGGCGAGCCGTCCGACCGCGTCGTGCTCGGCGAGCGCCTCGTCCCCGAGCTCGGCCATCTTGCCGAGCACCGCCCAGGTCCGCTTTCCGTTGCCCATGGCCGCGAGCGCGCGCAGAGCGGCCCGCATGGACTCGGGGTTGGCGTTGTAGGCGTCGTTGACGATGGTCACGCCGTCCGGGCGCTCGGTGACCTCCATCCGCCAGCGGGAGAGGGAGCCCGCCTCGGAGAGCGCGGTGGCGATCTCTTCCGCGGACATGCCCAGCTCATGGGCGACGGCGGCCGCGGCGAGCGCGTTCGACACGTGGTGCTCACCGTACAGGCGCATGGTCACATCGCTTGCACCGGAGGGTGTGTGGAGCGTGAAGGCAGGCTGTCCGCTGTCCGTGAGTCGCACGTTCTCGGCGCGTACGTCCGCTTCGTCGGTCTCTCCGAAGAGGAGCACCTTGGCCTTCGTACGGGATGCCATGGCCCGTACGAGGGGGTCGTCGGCGTTGAGGACCGCGGTGCCGCCGTCCTCGGCCGGCGGAAGCGCCTCCACGAGTTCGCCCTTGGCCTGCGCGATCTGCTCGCGGCCGCCGAACTCGCCGATGTGGGCGGTGCCGACGTTGAGCACGAGTCCGATCCTCGGCGGGGTCAGCTCGGTCAGGTAGCGGATGTGCCCGATACCGCGGGCGCCCATCTCCAGCACGAGGAACTTGGTCTCCTCGGTGGCGGACAGGGCGGTCAGCGGCAGCCCGATCTCGTTGTTGAGCGAGCCGGGCGTGAACACCGTCGGGGCCTTGGTCCGCAGCACCTGGGCGATCAGGTCCTTGGTGCTGGTCTTGCCCGCGGAACCGGTGAGGGCCACGAGGGTCGCGCCGAGGCGTCGTACGACATGGCGGGCGAGAGAACCGAGGGCCGTCTGGACGTCCTCGACGACGATCGCGGGCACGCCGACCGGTCGCTGCGCCAGCACGGCGACGGCTCCCGCCTCGACGGCCTTTCCCGCGTAGTCGTGGCCGTCGACGTGCTCGCCGACGAAGGCGGCGAACAGGCTGCCGTCCCGCACCTGCCGTGAGTCGATGACGGTGGGCCCGGTGACCTGGACGGACGGATCCGGTATGTCGTGCGTCTGCCCGCCGACGACTGAGGCGATCTCGGCGAGAGAGAGGGCGATCACAAGTTCATCCCTGGGTCTTCTGGATGGCTTCTCGAAGCACCTGGCGGTCGTCGAACGGACGGACCACCCCGGCGATGTCCTGGCCCTGCTCGTGTCCCTTGCCCGCGACCAGCACGGTGTCCTTGGGCCGCGCTCGGGCGACGGCTGCGGCGATCGCGGCGGCCCGGTCCTCGAAGACCTGGACCTCGCCGCGTTCGTGTGCTGGTACGGACGCGGCACCCTCGAGCATGGTTGCAAGGATCGCCAGGGGGTCCTCGGAGCGGGGGTTGTCCGAGGTCAGTACGGCGGTGTCGGCGAGGCGGGCCGCGGCGGCGCCCATCGGCGCCCGCTTGGTCCGGTCCCGGTCACCGCCGCAGCCGAGCACCACGTGCAGCTTGCCCTCGGTGACCTTGCGCAGGGCGCGCAGGACCGATTCGACGGCGTCGGTCTTGTGGGCGTAGTCCACGACCGCGAGATACGGCTGCCCCGCGTCCACGCGCTCCAGGCGGCCCGGCACGCCCGGCACGGCGGCGATGCCGTCGGCGGCGGCCTGCGGGTCGAGGCCCGCGGCGGCCAGGGCGACGATCGCGGCGAGGGTGTTGGCCACGTTGAAGCCGCCCGGCAGCGGTGCCCGGGCCTCGATCCGCTCACCCTCGGGGCCGCGCACGAGGAACGTCGAGTCCATCGGGCCGATCCGCACGTCCTCGGCGCGCCAGTCGGCGTCCGGGTGGCCCTCGGCGGAGAAGGTGACGATCGGTACGCCGGCCTCCCGGACCAGCCTGCGGCCGTACTCGTCGTCGAAGTTGACGATGCCGAGCCTGCTGCGTTCCGGCGTGAACAGCTGCGCCTTGGCCCGGAAGTAGTCCTCCATGTCGGAGTGGAACTCCATGTGTTCCGGGCTGAGGTTGGTGAAGACGCCGATGTCGAAGACGCAGCCGTCGACCCGGCCGAGGACCAGGGCGTGACTGGAGACCTCCATGGCGACCGCCTCGACCCCGCGCTCGCGCATGACCGCGAACAGGGCCTGCAGATCGGTGGCTTCGGGGGTGGTGCGCTCGGACTTGATGCGCTCGTCGCCGATGCGCGTCTCGACCGTGCCGATCAGCCCGGTGTTGCTCTTGGTCTTCAGTCCGCCCTCGACGAGGTAGGCGGTGGTGGTCTTGCCGGAGGTGCCGGTGATGCCGATCTGGAGCAGGTCCCGCCCCGGGTGGCCGTAGATGGTGGCCGCCAGCTCGCCCATCCGCGCGCGGGGGTCGGGGGCGACCAGGACCGGAAGGCCGGTCGCGGCGGCGCGCTCGGCGCCGGTCGGGTCCGTCAGCACCGCGACCGCGCCGAGGCCGGCGGCCTGCGTGACGAAGTCGGCGCCGTGCAGTCGGGCACCCGGGAGGGCGGCGTACAGGTCGCCGGGGCGGACGGCGCGCGAGTCATGGGTGATGCCCGTGACCCCCGCTGTGCCCTTCGGGGTGTCCGGTGCGGGGGCACCCAGCTGTTCGGCCAGCTCCGCGAGGGGTGTCGCGGAGACCTGCACCGGCCTGGGCGGCCCGGGGTATGTCACGGATGGGCCCTTCTGGGTGGTTTGGGACTGATCAGCGTGTGGCACGGCGGTGAGCGTACCGGGCCCACCCGTCCCGGAGCGAAGCGAGGGACCGGGCGTACCCGGGTCGCCGGAGTCGGAAGTGATCATGGTCACGGAGCGTTCCTGGCTGGTTGCGCTGATCAGGGCGTGAAGGTGACGGGCAGGTTGGCGGCCTTGGCGCCGGTGGGCGGGACCTGGAGGGTCTTCAGTGCGAACTCCATCACCTCCTTGAAGATGGGTCCGCAGATCTGGCCGCCGAAGTAACTGCCCTTCGTGGCGTTCTGGATGGCGCAGTAGACGGTGACCCTCGGGTTGTCGGCGGGCGCGAATCCGGCGAACGACGACGTGTATCCGCGGTACTTGCCGGTGGCCGGATCCACGCGGTTGGCCGTACCCGTCTTGCCCGCGACCCGGTAGCCGGGGATACGCGCCTTGGTGCCCGTACCCTCCTGGTCGTCCACGACCGACTCCAGCATCTGGGCGAGCGTCCTCGCCGTCCTGGCACTGACGACCCTTGTCTTCCTGGGCTGTGGAGCCGGGGTGAAGCGTCCGTCCGGCCCCTTCGTGCCGCGCACGAGCGTGGGTTCGATACGGACGCCCCCGTTGGCGATCGTCGAGTAGACGGAGGCCGCCTGCATGGCATTGAGGGACACGCCCTGGCCGAAAGGAATCGTGTACTGCTGCGAGGTCGACCACTGGTCGGGCGGGGCGAGGATGCCCTTGGTCTCGCCCGGGAAGTCGAGTCCGCTGTAGCTGCCGAGGCCGAACTTGCGCAGGTACGAGTACAGGACCCGGTTGGCCTGCGCCTGGGTTCTGCCGAGCTGGCCGGCGGCCTCGATGGTGCCGATGTTGCTGGACTTGGCGAGCACGCCGTTGAGCGTGAGGTTCCAGGTCGCGTGGTCGATGTCGTCCTTGAAGAGGCGGTCGCCGCGGTGCAGCCGGTTGGGCACGACGACGTGCGTCAGCGGGGTGGCCACGTTCTCCTGCAGTACGGCGGCCATCGACATGATCTTGGCGGTGGAACCGGGCTCGTAGGCGTCCTCGACGGCCCAGTTGTGCAGGGCGTTCCCGTTCGCCTTGGAGAGGTCGTTCGGGTCGAAGCCGGGCGAGTTGGCCATGGCGAGGATCTGGCCGGTCCGGGTGTCCTGCACTATCACGTACCCGCGGTCCGCCCCGGACTTCCTCACCTGGTCGGTGATGGCGCTCTGGGCGGCCCACTGGATGTCACGGTCGATGGTGAGCTCGACGTCGCTGCCGGGCACCGCGGGGGTCTCGGTGGACCCCGCGGTGGGCACCAGCCGTCCGCCGGACTGGGCGTAGCGGATCTTGCCGTCCTTGCCGGAGAGCTCCTTGTTCAGCTCCTGCTCCAGACCTCCGCCGCCCCTGCCGTCGGCGTTGACCCAGCCCAGTATCCCGGCGGCGAGGTCGCCGTTGGGGTACACGCGCTTGCTGCTGGGGGTGGAGAAGACGCCGGCGAGCACATTGGCGGTGTCCGACTTCTTGGCCAGCGCGGCCTTCAGGTCCTTGATCTGCGACCAGACCTGCGGGGTCTGGCGGTTGGCGAGCAGCACATAGCGCAGCGCCTTGTTCCCGGGGCGGAGCTTCCGGACGAGCGAGTCCTGGTCGACGCCGAGGATCGGCGCGAGGAGGGCGGCCGCCTGCTCGGGGCCGTCGTCGATCTTCAGCTGCTTGCGGGTGAACATCGTCGGGTCGGCCGTGAGGTCGTACGCGTCCACGCTGGTCGCCAGGGCCACGCCGTCGCGGTCGGTGATGCCGCCGCGCTCCGCGGGCAGGATCTGGCCGACGTAACGGTTCTGGTCGGCCCTCGCGGTGTAGGTGCTGGCGTCGACGGCCTGGACCTGGAGCAGCCGTACGACGAAGGCGATCAGGACGAGGGTGAGCGCTAGGGCGACCATGCGCAGCCGGGGGCGTGGGCTGCCCAGCCGCAGCGGCTTGGGGGCCGCGGGACGGGCCGGTGCCGGGCGGCGGGCCGCCGGGCGGGCGCCGGTGCCCGGGCGCCGCTGACCGGGGGCGGGGCGGACGGGACGCGCGGGGCCTGGCACACGGCGGCGCGGCGGTTCCCTGTCGGACACTTCCGTCACCTGCCGGGGGTCGTGGTCGGGGTGGGCGTGGGAACGGCCGCGGGGGTGGGGCTCGTGGCGGTGGTGTCGGAGCCGGTCGCGGTGGGGGTGGGGGTGGGGCCGGTCGCGGTCGGGGTGGCCGGCGCGTGGGTGATCGTCTCCGGCGGGCGCAGCACCAGCGGGATCTGCGCGGCGGACTGCTGGGCGGCGGCCGAGGGGACGCCCTTCACGGTGCCGTCGGGGTTCAGGAAGGCGGGGTCGCCGCCGGGGACCATGCCGAGCTCGTGGGCGCGGCGCTGGAGGGCCTGCGGGGCGGAGTAGGCGTCGATGTCCCGCTGGAGCGCCTGTTCCTCGTCGGTGAGGTTCTTGGTGTCCTTCTGGAGGTCGTCCAGCTTGAACGAGCCCTCACTGAGCGCGGAGTTCAGCACGAGCAGCCCGATCAGGCCGCCGCCGAGCAGGAGGACGACGAGGAGGACGAAGGGGGTGCGGGCGGCCTGGCCACGGCCCTGGGCGCCGGGGAAGAGACGTGCGAGACGGGCCGCCCGCCCCCTCAGTTCGGGTTTCCTGCTCACACGGCCCCCACTCACTCCCCGGTCCGTTCGGAAAACGGGCTCACTCGGCGTCCTCCCTGATGCGCTCGGCCCCGCGCAGGCGCGCCGGTGCCGCGCGCCGGTTCTCGGCGACCTCTTCCTCGGTGGGAAGTTCGGCACCGCGGGTGAGCAGCTTGAGCCGGGGCTGGTACCGCTCGGGCACGATCGGCAGCCCGGGCGGCGCCGTGTTGGCCGCGCCGGCCGCGAAGACCTGCTTGACCAGCCGGTCCTCCAGCGAGTGGTACGACAGCACGGCGATCCGCCCGCCCACGGCGAGGGCCTTGACGGCGGCCGGGATCGCCCGCTCCAGGACGGACAGCTCGCCGTTGACCTCGATGCGCAGCGCCTGGAAGGTGCGCTTGGCCGGGTTGCCGCCGGTGCGCTTGGCGGCCTGCGGCAGCGCGTCCCGGATCAGCTCGACGAGCCGCGCGCTGTTGCTGAACGGCTCCTTGTCGCGCTCGCGCACGATGGCGCCGACGATCCGCTTGGCCTGCTTCTCCTCGCCGTACGCGCGCAGGATCCGGACGAGTTCACCGGCCGGGTAGGTGTTGAGGACCTCGGCCGCGCTGACGCCGGTCGTCTGGTCCATCCGCATGTCGAGCGGGGCGTCCTGGGCGTAGGCGAAGCCGCGGTCGGCCTCGTCGAGCTGCATGGAGGAGACGCCTAGGTCGAACAGGACGCCCTGCACGCGCGCGATGCCGAGCCGGTCGAGCACGTCCGGGAGCTCGTCGTAGACCGCGTGCACCAGGCTCGCGCGCTCCCCGAAGGGCGCGAGGCGCTCCCCCGACAGCCGCAGGGCCTCCTTGTCGCGGTCGAGGGCGACCAGCCGGGCCTCGGGGAAGCGGGTCAGCAGGGCCTCGCTGTGCCCTCCCAGCCCGAGGGTGCAGTCGACGACGACCGCTCCGGGCCGCTCCAGGGCGGGGGCCAACAGGTCCAGGCACCGCTGGAGCATCACCGGGACGTGTCGACTCTGGCTCAAGGGGCCCTCTCAGGTCCGGCACGGAGCGTACGCACCGCCGGGTCCCCGCCCGCTCGAGGAAGGGGAGGCCTGCCGGCGCCGGAGGCGTCAGCCGGCCGGGAGCGGGAGGAGGCCGAGCCGTACGTACGCGCCGCGCACGTGGGGAGAGCCCGGAAAATCGCCGGGTCTCCGGGGTTTCAGTCCAGCAGGGAGAGCCTCGCCTCCCGCTTCGCGTCACTTTAGTCCACGCTGTCTCGCGGTCAATCAACCGGCCTGCGCGTCGCGCCTCAAGGTGCGTGCGAAGCGGCAAACCGGGGAAAATCCCCCTAACGGCTTCACTACCGCAACCCGTGTGGGTTACCTCACAAGAGGACCGTGATGACGCTCTTTTCCCGCTCTCACCCGCAGACCGCGTCGACTGTGAACAGTACCGTCATAGCCATGACGACTTCTGCATCCATTTCCACCGAGCCCGAAGGCGCCATACACGGCGGCACCGTCACCGATCGTCTCGTCGACGCGAACGAGCGGTACGCCGCCGCCTTCACCGACCCCGGTATGGACGCCCACCCCGTTCTGCGCGTCGCGGTCGTGGCCTGCATGGACGCCCGTCTCGACCTGCACGCCGCGCTCGGCCTGGAGCTCGGCGACTGCCACACCATCCGCAACGCGGGCGGTGTGGTCACCGACGACGTGATCCGCTCGCTCACCATCAGCCAGCGCAAGCTCGGCACCCGGAGCATCGTCCTGATCCACCACACCGGCTGCGGTCTGGAGGCGATCACCGAGGACTTCCGCACCGAGCTGGAGATGGAGGTCGGCCAGCGCCCCGCCTGGGCCGTGGAGGCCTTCCGGGACGTCGACCAGGACGTGCGGCAGTCCATGCAGCGGGTGCGCACCTCCCCGTTCCTGCTGCACACCGACGACGTGCGCGGTTTCGTCTTCGACGTGAAGACGGGCCTGCTGCGCGAGGTCGACCCGGGGTAGTCACGGCGTTCCCCGCCGTAACCGGCTCCGGCCCTTCTCGTTTTTCGCGAAACCCGCGCATGCTGGACTCCAAGCGCCGTAAAACCCGACATATCGCGGCCACTTGTCCACAGTCGAGTGACACGAATCGGTAACGGCAGCAAGAATGCGGGGGTGGCGCCGTGCGGAACTTTTCACGCGTGGTGTCCGTGATTCGGGGTGGGCCGGTCCGCGCAACAAGCGTCGGCCCGGAGAAAGAACGGGCCGAGGAGGGCCGGGTGACGACCTATGACGATCGAGCGAGCCTCACAGATCTGACTGCCACTGTGGAGCGGGTCCGCAGTTCGGTTGAAGGAGTGATCGAGGGCAAGCCCGAGGTCGTACGGCTTTCGCTGACCGTACTGCTCGCCGAGGGACATCTTCTGATCGAGGACGTCCCCGGGGTGGGCAAGACCATGCTGGCCAAGGCCTTGGCCAAGTCCATCGACTGTTCGGTGCGACGTATCCAGTTCACGCCCGACCTGCTGCCCTCGGACATCACCGGTGTCTCCATCTGGGACCAGCAGCGCCGGGACTTCGAGTTCAAGCCGGGCGCGATCTTCGCGCAGATCGTGATCGGCGACGAGATCAACCGCGCCTCGCCGAAGACACAGTCCGCGCTCCTGGAGTCCATGGAGGAGCGCCAGGTCACCATCGACGGACAGACCTACGAACTGCCCAGCCCGTTCATGGTGGTGGCCACGCAGAACCCGGTCGAGATGGAGGGCACCTATCCGCTGCCCGAGGCCCAGCGCGACCGCTTCATGGCCCGGGTCTCGGTGGGCTACCCCAGCGTGGAGGCCGAGCTGCAGATGCTCGACGTGCACGGCGGGGTCTCCCCCCTGGAGGACCTCCAGCCGGTGGCGCACGCCCACGACATCGTGAAGCTGATCGAGGCCGTGCGGGGCGTCCATGTCGCCGACGCGGTACGGCGGTACGCGGTTGACCTGGTCTCCGCCACGCGCAACCACCCGGACCTCAGACTCGGCGCCTCCCCGCGCGCGACGCTGCACCTGCTGCGCGCGGCGAAGGCGTCCGCCGCCCTGAGCGGAAGGGAGTACGCCCTGCCGGACGACGTGCAGGCGCTCGCCGTCGCCGTCCTCGCCCACCGCCTGCTGCCCACCGCCCAGGCCCAGCTCAACCGCCGCACCTCCGAGCAGGTCGTGCAGGAGATCCTGCAGCGCACCGCCGTACCGGCGGCGCCCCAGCAGCAGAGCGGCTTCGGCTCCCTCGGCCGCGACACGCCGTCCTACGGCCAGCAGCCGCCGCGGAGGCTGTGATGACCTCCGGGGCAGGCGGCCCCGCGGATGCCGACCGGGGCGAGAAGGGCGGCATCCGCACCGCCCTCGCGGGTCTGACCACCCGCGGCCGCTCCTTCCTGGCCGCCGGCATAGCGGCCGCGATCTGCTCCTACGTCCTCGGCCAGAGCGACCTGCTGCGGGTCGGTCTGCTGCTCGCCGCGCTGCCCCTGGTCTGCACGGGCTTCCTCTACCGCACCCGCTACCGGGTGGCCGGCAGCCGCCGGCTGGCCCCCGCGCGCGTGCCGGCGGGCAGCGAGGCCCGGGTCCATCTGCGGATGGACAACGTCTCGCGGCTGCCCACCGGCCTGCTGATGCTCCAGGACCGGGTGCCCTACGTCCTCGGCCCGCGCCCGCGCTTCGTCCTCGACCGGGTCGAGCCGGGCGGCCGCCGCGAGGTCTCCTACCGCGTCCGCTCCGATCTGCGCGGCCGCTATCCCCTGGGCCCGCTGCAGCTGCGCCTGACCGACCCGTTCGGGATGTGCGAGCTGACCCGGTCCTTCTCCTCGTACGACACCCTGACGGTGATCCCGCGCGTGGAGGCGCTGCCGCCGGTGCGCCTGAACGGCGAGTCGAAGGGGTACGGCGACGGGCGGCAGCGCTCGCTGGCACTGGCCGGCGAGGACGACGTGATCCCGCGCGGCTACCGCTACGGCGACGATCTGCGGCGCGTCCACTGGCGCTCCACCGCCCGCTACGGCGAGCTGATGGTGCGCCGCGAGGAGCAGCCCCAGCGCGCCCGGTGCACGGTGCTGCTCGACACCCGGGGCCTCGCCTTCCAGGGCGCGGGGCCGGACTCGGCCTTCGAGTGGGCCGTCTCGGGCACGGCGTCGGTGCTGATGCACATGCTGGAACGGGGCTTCTCCGTACGGCTGCTGACGGACACCGGCACCTCGGTGCCCGGGGAGGGCGCCGAGGGGTTCGCGGGCGCCAGCCAGGGGACGGCCGACTCGGCGGGACTGATGATGGACACCCTCGCGGTGATCGACCACTCGGACGGCGCGGGTCTGTCGCGCGCGTACGACGTGCTGCGCGGCGGGAACGAGGGGCTGCTGGTGGCCTTCTTCGGCGACCTCGACGAGGAACAGGCCACGGTGGTGGCGAAGATGCGCCAGCGCAGCGGGGGCGCGCTCGCCTTCCTGCTGGACAGCGACGCGTGGGTGCGGGAACCCACCGACGTGCCCGGGCCGTTGGACCGGCGTGAGGAGCGGCTGCGGATGCTGCGGGAGGCCGGCTGGACGGCCCTGAGCGTGCCGCGCGGCGCCTCGCTGCACGAGCTGTGGCGCCAGGCGGACCGCGAGCGCGCGGGTCTGACCGTGCCGGGCGGGGTCGGCGGGACGAGCGGCACCACCGGGACGAGCGGTGAGGGGGCGGGGGCATGAGCGGACGGGCACGACTGGCGCTGTGCGCCTGGGCGGCCACGCTGATGGCGTCCTGCGCCCTGCTGCCCCTGGTCACCCCGGCCTCCTGGATCCTGCAGGTGGCCGTGATGCTGGGCGTGCAGACCGGTGTGGGCGCGGCGACCCGGCGGGTGCCGCTGGCCCGGCCGCTGACGGTGGCGGCGCAGGCGCTGGTCACCCTGCTGATGCTCACCCTCGTCTTCGCGAGGCAGCAGGCCCTCGCCGGGATCGTCCCGGGTCCCGAGGCCCTGAGGCACTTCGCCGACCTGTTCCAGCAGGGCGGCGACGACATAGCGCGGTACGCGATCCCGGCGCCCCTGGAGTCCGACGGCATCCGGCTGATGCTGTTCGGCGGGGTCATGGTGATCGGGCTGGCCGTGGACACCCTCGCGGTGACCTTCCGCAGCGCGGCCCCGGCCGGACTGCCGTTGCTGGCGCTGTACTCGGTCGCCGCGGGGCTCTCCGACGGCGGCGCCGACTGGCTGTGGTTCCTGGTCGCGGCGGGCGGCTATCTGATGCTGCTGCTCGCCGAGGGCCGGGACCGGCTCTCCCAGTGGGGGCGGGTGTTCGGCGGGGCGCCGCGCACTCCGGGCGGGGAGCCCGGCCCGGTGGCGCCGATCCGCACCGGGCGGCGCATAGGCGTGCTCGCGCTGGGCCTCGCCCTGGTGGTGCCGGCCGTCCTGCCCTCGATGAGCGGGGGCCTGCTGGACGGGGCGGGCACGGGCCTCGGCGCGGGGAACGGCAACGGGGGCACGATCTCCGCGGTCAACCCCCTGGTCTCGCTGCGCGACAGTCTGAACGTGGACGAGGACCGCCAGGTCTTGTCCCTCAGGACCAACAGCAGCGATGTCGGGGACCTGTATCTGCGGATCGTGTCCCTGGACGACTTCGACGGCAGCACCTGGAAGCCGTCCAAGCGGCATGTCACCGGTGTGCCGGACCAGTTGCCGACCCCGATCGGCCTCGGCGCGGACGTCAAGCGCGCCGTGATCGAGACCCGGATCTCGGCCGCCGACTGGTACGCCCAGGACTGGCTGCCGATGCCCTACCCGCCCAGCGGGGTGCAGGTCGGCGGCAAGTGGCGCTACGAGCCGGTGGGCATGACGCTGGTCGGCGACCACGGCCAGACCACCCGCGGCGAGACCTACCTGGTCAAGAGCCTCGACGTACAGCCGACGGCGGAGCAGCTGGCCGAGGCGCCGGAGCCGCCCAAGGCGCTCGAGGACGAGTACACCAAGCTGCCGAAGTCGGTGCCCGCCGTGGTGGCGAAGACCGCCCGCCAGGTCACCGCGGGCGCCACCAACCACTACGAGCAGGCGGTCAGGCTCCAGGACTGGTTCACGCTGACCGGCGGCTTCCAGTACAGCACCCAGGTCCAGGTCGGCACCGGTCCGGACGCGATCGCCAAGTTCCTGAAGGAGAAGGAGGGCTTCTGCGTCCACTTCTCCTTCGCGATGGCGGCGATGGCCCGCAGCCTGGGCATCCCGGCCCGGGTCGCGGTGGGCTTCGCGCCGGGCACCCCGCAGTCGGACCAGTCGGTGTCGGTGGGCCTGAAGGACGCCCACGCCTGGCCGGAGCTGTACTTCGAGGGCGTGGGCTGGACCCGCTTCGAGCCGACCCCGAACCGTGGCGTGACGCCCTCGTACACGCAGGCGGACACCCCGGGCAACAGCCTTCCCGACGTGCCCCGGGCCACGCAGTCCGCGGGCGCGAACGCGTCGACGGCGCCGTCCGCGAGCGCGAGCTGCGCTCAGGCCGACAAGCGGGACGCGGCGTGCAGCGGCGCCCTCTCGGTCGGCACGGCAAAGCCGACCGACAGCGGCCCGCCCTGGTACCAGATCGCGGGCTGGGCGCTGCTGGGCCTGCTGGTGGTCGCCGTACCGCTGCTGCCCATGCTGTGGCGGATGCGCCGGCGCTCGGTGCGGCTGGCCTCGGCCCAGCACACCGGCCTCGGTGCGGCGACGGCGAGAAACCGCGACGGCCGCGACGCTCCGGCCGCGCACGACATCACCGTGACGGCGGCCCGCCCGGCGGTGGAGGCGGACGCGCGGTACGCGGCCGAGGTCGCCTCCGTGCACGTCCTCGCGGTGTGGCGGGAGCTGACCGACACGGCCTGGGACTACGGCATCCCGCCGGACGACGCGCTGACCCCGCGCAAGTCGGCGGCGCGGATCGTGCGGCTCGGGCAGTTGGACGCGGCGACGGCGGAGTCGGTGCACCGGGTGGCGGGCGCGGTGGAGCAGGTGCTGTTCGCACCGCAGCCGCACTCGGTGCCCGGGCTGCCCGACGACGTGCGCAGGCTGCGGGCGGCGCTGCGGTCCCGCGTCAGCTGGACCACGCGTGTGCGTGCGGTCGTGGCGCCCCGCTCGGCCGTCCGCGCCCTCTGGGACCTGACGGAGCGCTGGACGCTCTTCAAGTCCCGTACGGCGGAACGCTGGACGAGCCTGGTGCGGCGCCCGCGCCCGTCGAGCCAGCAGGGCGGCTGACGGCCGGGGGCGCCGGCCGCGTCCGGGCATACGTGAGGGGGTGACCACCCGCCGGGTGGTCACCCCCTCGATCCGTATGGGGAGCGCGATCCGTGTGGGGAGCGCTAGTGGCCCTGCTCGTCCCTGCGGCGCTGCCAGCGCTGTTCGATGCGGTCCATCATGGAGCGCTTCTGCCGAGCCTGCCGACGCACGTGCGGGGCACCCGCGGCGGGCTGTTCGCCCGGCTTGGGCGCCTTGCGCCAGCCGGTCACCGCCAGCACCGCACAGCCCAGCATGACGAGGAAGCCCACCACGCTGAGCCAGACCTGCTTGGCCACCATTCCAGCCATGAGGAGCGCGATACCCACGAGGAAGCCCGCGACCGCCTGGTAGACCCGCCGTCGGGTGTACGTACGCAGCCCGCTTCCCTCGAGCGCCGACGCGAACTTGGGATCTTCGGCGTACAGCGCTCGCTCCATCTGCTCGAGCATGCGCTGCTCGTGCTCCGAGAGCGGCACGGAGTCCTCCTCATCGTGCAGTCGCCGGGGCGACCCGGGGGTCCCTTCAGGATAGGCAGGGAATCGCCCCCGTGAAACCCGCCCCTCTGCGCCAATTGGCCAACCGGATTCCGCCATGGCCGTCCCGGCTCGCTGAATCTTCCATTCCCCAGCGACCGGCCCGTCATGCCGGGTGATCTCCCTCGATCATACGGCTCCCGGGCCCCGAACGGGGGGCCTGTGGCGTACTCCATGCGCAGCCAACGCGCTGATCAGCGGCTCGCCCCGACAGGAGGCTCAGGCCTCTGCGGCCCCCTGCGTCTCACCGAGCACATGGAGCTGGGTGGCGACGGAGTGGAAGGCGGGGAGTTCGGCCGCCGCCTCCTCCAGCTTGAGCAGCGCCTCCAGGGCGCCGGGCTCGGTGTCGACCAGGACTCCGGGCACGAGGTCGGCGAAGACGCGCACGCCGTGCACGGCGGCGGCCTTCAGGCCCGCTCCCTCGACCAGCGCGGTGAGCTGTTCGGCGGTGAAGCGGCGCGGCATGGGGTCGCCGTCGCCCCAGCGGCCGTCCGGGTCGCCGAGGGCCTGCCGGGCCTCCTTGAAGTG
>Ga0182008_10000736_pt1 | contig 23207 bp, 13 predicted proteins | sample Sormic07211129_1_FD_120482 | JGI IMG/M metagenome (GOLD analysis project Ga0182008, IMG submission 120482) | Rhizosphere microbial communities from Sorghum bicolor, Mead, Nebraska, USA - 072115-129_1 metaG | ecosystem: Host-associated > Plants > Roots > Rhizosphere | place: USA: Nebraska...
GTAGTAGTCCATTGTCAGGCTGCCGGCGACACCGGAGGCGCCGGGCTTGAAGTCGACCCTGGCGACGGATCCGGGCGGCGCGTTCTCGCCCGACAGGTCGAAGACGTAGGAGTTGCCGCTCCAGTGACGCAACGGAAAGCTCTTCGCGCCCGTCGGCCCCATCTTCAGTGTCAGCGCACTGCCGCTGGCCTCCACCACCGCGTTGCCGTAATAGCTGTTGACATACGTGCCAGTGTAGGCATCGCTGCCCAGCGCTGCGACCGGCTGTGACGGCGGTTGCTGGCCGGCCAGCGACCCCTCGGGCACATAGAAGGGCAAGAACCGCTGCGCGTAGAGCGTGATCCAGTCGGTCGAGGACGCACCTGATTCGACGAGTTCCTCGAAGGTGACGTTCAGGGCTTCGGCGGCGCCCACCGGTGCTGCGTTGGTCAGCGTGACGATCGCGACTCCGGTCGCCGGAATCACGGTGAATGCGGTGCCCGCGCCGAGCATGAAAGCGCCCGAATGCGAAAGCTTGACGCGTCCCGCCGTCGTGGTTCCGACGTTGAAGCCGTAGCCATAGTAGTTCGGGCGCACGGCCGGATCATCGGACGGCCGATCAACGATCTGTCCAGTGATCGCGGGCAACAAGGCTTCGGGCTTGACCACGGTGCGCCCGTTGTAGCTGCCGTTCTGAAGAAGCAACGACATCCATTGCGCGACGTCGTTGACGCTCGAACTCACACCGCCGGCCGGCGATTGCGCATCGGGTTGCCGCTGGTACAGGGCCTGGTAGCTCCCGTCGCGCATCACGTGCGGTGACGCGCGATTGGCGCGCTGCATGAAGTCCGCGAAGCGGGAACTCGTGGCGCGCATGCCCAGCGGGGCATAGAGCGTGCGCTCGGACAGCGTGGCCCAATCGATGCCCGCCGCGTTGGCCGCAGCCTCCGCGCCCGCCGTGAGGCCGAAATTGGCGTAGCCGTACGTGGTGCGAAAGGCACGCAATGGCACGTAGCGCATGCGCTGCAGGATCTGTTGGCGGTCATAGCCCAGGTCCTCGAGCTTGTCGCCAGCAGCTCCCGGCAAGCCGGAACGGTGAGCAAAGAAATCGCCGATCGTTACCTGTCGCGTGACCGCTGGATCGGACATCTCGAAGTCGGACAGTCGGGTCGCGGCAGGCGTGTCCCAGGACACGGTCTGGTTTCCCACGAGCCCGGCCACCACGGTAGCTGCCATCGGCTTGGACATCGATGCGAGCTGGAACACGGTGTCGGCATCGACCCGTTCCAGCGAGCCGACCCGGCGCACCCCGAAGCCCTTGGCGTAGACGACCTGGCCGCCCTTCACCACGGCCACCGCCATGCCGGGAATCTTCGTGCGTCGCATGACATCGGCGGCCAGCAGGTCGAGCTTGTCCACGGCGGCATCGATCTGCGCCGAGGCAACGGGGGTGGTATTGATTGGCGGGGGCGATTGCGATGCGCCGAGCGACGCGAGCGACGTTCCGCCGCCACCGCAGCCGGCCAAGGTGGCAGCTGCCGCCAGAAATAGAGCGTGCGCGCAGCAGCGCACGGGGTAGCTCGCACTGATCATCAAACTTCCAAATGTTGAGGGTTGGCCGAATTCGGACGGTGCCCCGATTGTCACGGGGTGCGTCGGGATGACCAAACTACAGACGTAGTCGGTCGGCGAAAGCAACACGCAGGGGTGGCGGTGCCGTCACCCATGCGTGCCGACCCCGTTCTCATGCGCTACCTGGGAACCGGATGGCCAGGCGTCAGCAGCTTTGAGATCGCCGTGATGATTTCATTGCTCGGCTGCACGTTCGGTGGCGTCGCGGAACTCAGCGAGACGGTTGCTGCCAGCGATATTCCCGTCGTGGAATCGTACGCCGTGGTCGTGTACATGCCCCAGTACGCGGCTCGCTGCACGATCCACGGGGGAAAGACCAGCGTGCCCAGCCCGAAGTAGCCCTGTGCGGTATTGGCGCCGAGCCCGACATTGACCGGCGACGCGATCTCGCCTTTCATCCGCGGCGAAAGCAGCGATCCGGTGCCGAACGCCCGGTTCCACTTGCCCAGATCGCAGATGTTCGACGTGACCGCAGCCCAGGACACGAAGGAGGGATTCCAATTGGTTGAATCCCGGAAATCCTCCTCTTGCAAGGTGTGCAGCACAGGCAACTGGGGACTCGCGTCAAGCTGGAATCGCGTGTCGCGCAATGCAAGCGGATCAAGGACCAGCTCCTGCAGCAGGCGCCCGTACGTCTTGCCGCTGGCCTTTTCGAGCACCGCACCCAGCACGACGAAGTCGGTGTGTGAATACGACCAGTCCTGCCCGGGATGGATGAATTGTGGTGTCTGGTACGGCGGCAGACTGCGCGCGACGAGGTCGTCCGCCGACCAGACCCGCAACGGATCCGACTCGAGTTCGGCGACGAACCGCTTCGTGGTGATGTAGTCCCCGAAGCCGGCGCTCGATGCGGCCAGCATGCGAACAGTTGCGCGCTGCGCATGAGGATAGTCCGGGTACCACTTCGACACGCGATCGGTCAACGCGATCGTGGCCGGTTCCCGTTCGACCGTGCGCAGCAGGACCGTCGACAGCATCTGCCAGCCGATGCCGCCCACACGAAAGTGCATGTCGGTCGACGCAGGGACGCCCCTTGTCGAATCGCCAACCGCGGTCCGATAGAGCGGCGTGCCGTCCTGCTCGATGCCCACGATGATCGCGTTGAGGTGGTACTTTTCCTTGATGCTCTGGAGCGTGGAAGAGATCGACGCAACCATCGCCACCGGGGCCGCGAACACGGGCGCGCATTCCGCGGCGACCGCATCAGCGATGCAACCCTGCATGGCGGCCACAGCAGGCGATCATGCGCATTCGCGAGGCGATCTTGGTGCGTGATGTCGGCAATCGGGATCCCCGTTTTGGGCATGGCGCTGTCGAAACGTCTTCGACCTTGCGACTGACCGGCTACAGTAGCAGATCCAGCCGGCGCGCGGTTGCAATCCCGCTTTGCGCGACGCTTCCATGAGGAACACTCCAGATGCCGCGTCACGCAATCGGGACATCCGCTGTCCGCTTCATGGTCGCAGCGCTTCTGCTGTGGGGCCTCCGCGCACCGGTAGCGCATGCGCAGCCGTCGCCGCCTGCAGAGTGGCAGTTCACGCCGTTGGTCGAGAGCGTCGTCTCGCCTCCGACCTGGTTCACGGGCAGCGACGGCAAGGTTCACCTCGTCTATGAACTCCTGCTGACCAACGGGCTGCCCGTCCCCGCCACCGTCAGCTCGATCGCCGTTCTGGATGCGGACACCGGAGCGACGCTGCAGCGCCTGAGCGGCGCATCGCTCGTTTCGGCCATGTCACTCGTCATGCCGACGGAAGCGCCGACCGCGGTGCTGCCGCCGGCGACCGTGGGCGTCGTCTGGTTCGACGTGCCGCTGGCGAGCGCGGCGACTGTCCCAGCGTTCATCGCGCATCGGGTGTCGATCGACCCGGTGAGCGGCGTCCCCGCATGGTTCATGTCGTACACGGGCCCCCGGATCGCCGTCGATCGCCGGTCGCCGGTCGTGCTCGGCCCCCCGGTCGGCGGCGCTCGGTGGTACGCCGCGGGCAGTTGCTGCGACGGCCCGCATCGCCGGGCGCTCTTGTCGATTGGCGGTGGCCGGTACCTGGGGCAGCGCTTCGCGATCGACTTCAATCAACTGGATGCCCAGAACCGGGGCGGTGCCGGAGATCCCCTGCTCCCCACGAGTTTTCCGACATTCGGCCAACCGGTGCTGGCGGTGGCCGATGCCACGGTGGCTGTCGCCGTCGATCGCTACCCGGACCTGCGCGTGGGCGCGGAGCGGGAGGAACCCGGTGCGCAGACCGAAGGCGGCAATCGGATCATCCTGGATCTGGGGGACGGGCGCTTCGCGGCCTATGCGCATCTGCAAGCGGGCAGTGTGAAGGTGCGGCCGGGGGATCGCGTCACGCGGGGGCAGGCGATGGCCAAGGCCGGCAGTTCGGGCACCGGTGGCGGACCGCACGTTCATTTCCAGGTGATGGATCACTTGTCGATCACTCGCGCCAACGGCTTGCCGTTCGAGTTCGATGCTTTCATGCTCACCGGACGCACACCTCCCCTCGCCCAGGTGCTGCCGTACTTCGATACGCTGCAGCCGATTCCGGTCTCCACCACGATCACGGGCGAACGACGAAACGCGCTGCCGTTGGGCGGCGATGTCGTGAGCTTTCCGGCCGCTCCTTTCATGCCGTGATGCATATCGGGCTTGTCCTCCGGCCTCGAATGCCCGCGCGGCACGGGTCCGGATGGTGCCCCGAACACAGGTTTCCACGATGAACATCTCGCGTCGCGCATTCGCAATGTCGGACCTGGGCCTGGCGTCACCGGACAAAGGTGCGCGGATGACCGCAACGCGGCGGAACCCCTGGAAGCTCAAGGCGCGCCGGGCGGCATGTCGTGCCGGGCTGCTGCTGGGCTGGCTCGGCCTGGCCGGCTGTGGCGGTTCGAACGGCAGCGGGCCCGGGCTTGCCGGCGTTCCCGCCGCAGCATCCTTCCAGGCGACACCGTGCCCCCAGCCGAACGTCGCGGGCGTCCCGAGCCTCGACCTTCCCCCCGGGGTCCGGTGTGGCTACTTCAGCGTTCTCGAGGACCGTTCCAAGCCCCAGGGGCGCCGCATCCAGATCTTCGTGATGCGCGCGCCCGCTGTCTCCGCGACGCCGAAGCCCGATCCGATCGTGTATCTGTCGGGCGGGCCCGGCGGGGCTGGTTCGTTCGAAGTGGCGACCATGGTCAGGCACGGGCTCAACGCCGAGCGCGAAGTCATCTTCGTCGACCAGCGCGGCACGCACCGCGCCATCCCGCGCCTCGGGTGTCCGGAATGGGAGCAGTTCATCTACGACGCGGTCGGCCTTCCCTTCGCAGCGGATTCGACCACCGTCGCAGACGCCGCGGCGATGAAAGCCTGCCGCGACCGGCTGGCCGCGACCGGCGTCGACCTCGCGGCCTACAACAGCACGGAGAATGCCGCGGACATCGCCGAGCTGCGGGTGGCGCTGGGCATCGGCAGCTGGAACGTCTACGGCGTCTCGTACGGGTCCAATCTGGCGTTGACCGTCCTGCGCAACCACGCGCAGGGCATTCGCAGCGTGGTCCTCGATTCGGTGTCGCCCCCCACGAACAACATCGCCGCGACCTGGTGGTCGGCCCCGGCCAGCGCTTTCAAGGCGATCTTCGCCGCTTGCGCTGGCCAGCCCGCATGCGCTGCCGCCTATCCGGATCTGGAAGCGGACTTCACGGCCACGGTGAACCGCCTCGACCGGACGCCCGTCGTCACCCAGGTCGATCGCGAACCCGGTCCCCCGGTGACGGTGAACATCGACGGCTTCGCCTTCGCCTACACCGTGATCGTGGCCAGCGAGCAAGGCGATGCCTCCGGGGTCCCGAGGATGATCGCGGACATGGCGCGAGGAGACCCCCGGGCGGTCGCCGGCACCTATCTGGCGTCGCGGGGTCCGGCCGAGGTCATCGGGCTGGGCGGCGTGGGCCTGGCCATGACCGTGTTCTGCGCCGAGAAGGCCAACCGCACCACCGCGGCCGCCGCGTTGGCGCATGCGAAGTCGGCGCTGCCCGGCTTCCCGGACCGCGTGCTTCGGGTGCAACCCAAACAGGGACGACTCTTCACCGAGTGCCCGATCTGGAACGTCCCCACGGCGGCGCCATCGGTGAGCGCCCCGGTCGTGAGCGAGGTCCCGGTGTTGATACTCGAGGGCCTGTTCGACGCCAGCACCGCGCCCGAGTGGGTCGACCTGATCACCCCGGATCTCCAGAATGCCCAGGTGGTGGAATTTCCATTCACCGGGCACGCGGTCCTCGGCAGGTCCGCCTGTGCGCCTTCCATCATGGCGGCCTTCCTCGACCACCCGAGCCGGACTGTCGATCGGTCCTGCGCCGCACAAATCACGTTGACGTTCTCCAGATAGCGGCCGTGCGAGGTCAAGCCGCAGGAGTGGGAGCCTGTGCCCCCACCCGCTCGAACACCAGGTCGCCGATGTGCATTTCCTCCCCGTCCTTGCCCATCACCATGCGAAGTTCGGCCAGGTCGCGGCCGTCGTTGCCGGGGACCTTGACGGTCATGCCGGCCTCGTTGTCGTTCACCGCGCTCAGCAACTGTTCATTGTCCAACAGGACGTAGCCTGGCAGCTCCGCCAGTTCGCCGATTTGCCAGATCACCGGCGGGAGCAGTCGGCTGACGAGCGAATCGGGCGAGTCGCTGACATAGCGCCATGCACTCCCCACGCGCGCGATCCACGCAGCCGGCAGCGGCGTCGACAGCGGCGGCAGCCATTCGCCCATCGGGTTCTCGCCCCAGTAGAGCCCGTTGGCCGAGAGCGTGCGCCCGATCAGCAAGCGGTGCCCCAGCACGGTCTGGAAGCGGTAGCACATACGGGTCTGTCCGTCGGCCCACCAGTTCCCATCGCTTCGCGCGCGCAGCAGTTCCTGTTTGGCGTCGTCCCACCGGCCTTGGTCCTTGCTCCAGCGGCGCAGCGCCAGCGAGCCGTCGGCCGCACTCAAGACCTGCACGGGGGCGATGGAGTTGGCATAGATACCCACCAGGGCGGCGCGGTCCGGCGCCGGAGACACCGAAGGTGGCACCGTCGGGACGATGGCAGGGGGCAGCGCCTGGATCGCTGCGCGTTCCGCCGCGGCGCGCAGCAGCAGCCCCTCGGCCAGCGCGCGCGGCTCGTAGTCGTGCCCGCTGCCGCTGATCAGCATGGCCAACCGGGCCTCGGGCAACACGAAGAAATCGGAGGCGAAGAAGAAGGTGCCACCGTTCTTGGCCCAGGCCCGCAGACCGGCCGCGTTCAGCCCTGCCTGCTGCATCGAGTCCCATCCCAGCCCCCAGCGCCATGAGGAGGCAGCCGGGTTGATGCGCGTACGGGCACTCTGATCGACGCCCATTTCGCGCACCGCCTCGGCCGAGACGATCCGCCGGCCCTGGTAGACGCCCTGGTCCAGGAACATCTGCGCCAGCTTCAGCATGTCGGTGGGCGTGCTCAGGATTCCGCCCGACGCGAAGGGGGTGGACATCTCCTGCGACAGGCTGCGACCCTCGAAGTACGGGTGCACGTAAGTGCCTTCGGCGGCAGGCGTCACCGGGTAGCCGGACAGGGTCATGCCCAGGGGGGTGAAGATCTCGCGCTGGACGAATTCGTGGAACGGCAGCCCGGTGAGCGCGCGCACCAGCGGCTCCACCATGGTGAAGCCGTCGTTGCAGTAGACCGCGAGTTCGCCCGGCTCGTGCTTCAGGTGCAACTGCGACAACGCCTCCAGGGTGTCTTGCGCATAGTCCAGGTAGGGCACGAACGTCGCGTTGTTGCGCATGTTGTTGCCGGGAAAGCCCGAGGCATGGGACAAGAGGTGGCGCACGGTGACCTGCCTGAACGCCGGCGAGAGCATGCGGAAGTCCGGCAACAGTTCGACCAGTGGCTGGTCGAGCGTCAACTGGCCGCGGTCGCGCAGGATCATCACGGCCAGGGTGGCCACGACCTTGGAGACCGATCCGATGTTGAAGCGGGTGTCTGGGGTGGCCGGCACCTCACGCTCGCGGTCGGCATAACCGAAGGCCTCGCGCCAGACCACGCGGTCGTCGACCAGCAGGGCCACGGACACGGCGCTCGTGGTGGTGCTGTTGCTTCGCCTCATTGACGCTTGAATGGCGTCGCGGCACCAGCGCACCGATTCGGGTTCGCCCTGTGGCAGCAGTGTGCCGGCGCCGGGGCCGGCGTTGCCGCCGCCGCAGGCCTGCAGCAGCGGCGCGGCCAGCCCAGCCGTGGCGAGGGTCAGGCAGTGGCGACGCGAAAGGCGCGGGGAAGAAACTTCGTCCGGGTCGATGTGCATGGTGGTGCTGGTGTCGGCAGGCAATGAGGTCATGGCAGCAGGTTCGCAAGGCTTGCGGGCTTCGGGGTGGGAGCTTTCTCTGCGTCCATGCGCTGGAACACCAGGACGCCGGTATGCAGTTCTTCCTTGCCGTTCACCGTCACCATGTTCAGCTCGAACAGGTCGCGCCCTGCGGCGGAGGGGATCTGGATGGTCATGCCGGCCTGGTTGTCGTCGATCACGCGTACCAGCTGCGCGGTGTTGGCCAGGATGTAGCCGGGCAACTCGGCCAGCTGGTCGATCTCGAAGATCCACGGCACCTTCCGTTGCGTGGCCTGCGTGATCGAATCGTTCAGATCGTTCACGCGCAACCAGCGGCTGCCGAGCCGGGCCTTCCACGCGTCCGGCAACGGAGTGCCCTGTGGCGGCAGCCATTCGCCAATGGGCTCTTCGTCCCAGTACAGCTGATTGATCGAAAGCGTGCGCTGGTTCAGATAGCGATGCCCGGCCAAGGTCTGGAAGCGATAGCAGATGTCGGTTTTCCCGTCGGTCCACCAATAGCCATCGTTGCGCGCGCGCAGGCGTTCCTGCACGACGGTCCAGCCATCGAGGCTCCATCGGCGCAAGGTCAGCGAACCGTCGGCTGCGGCAAGCACCTGCAGGGGGGCACTGCTGTTGGCGTAGATACCCAGGAACGCCGTGCGGTCCGGCGCAGGCGATGCCGGCGGCGGCGCGACGGAGGCGATGGTGGGAGGCATCGTGCGGATCACGCCGCGTTCCGCCGCCATGCGCAGCAGAAGCCCTTCGGCCAGCTCCAGCGGCCCGTAGTCGAGCCCGCTTCCGGTGATCATCATGGCCAGCCGGGCCTCGGGCAGCACCAGGAACTGGGTGCCGAAGAACTCGAAAGCGCCGCTCTTGTTCCAGGCCCGCAGACCGGCCGCATCCAGCCCCGGCTGTCGAACCGTGTCCCAGCCCAACCCCCAGCGCCACAACGAAGAAGCGGGATCGGGAATGACGCGGGTGCGGGCTCTCTGGTCCCTGCCCATCTCGCGCACCGCCTCGGCGGAGACGATGCGTTGTCCATCGTAGAGCCCTTCGTCCAGCAGCAGGCGGGCCAACTTCAGCAGGTCGGTGGGCGTGGAGACCATGCCCCCGGTCGCGTAGCCCGCGGGCAACTGCTGCGCCAGTCGCCGGCCCTTGTCGTAAGGGTGCACGAATGTGCCCTCGGCCGCCGGCGCGAGCGCATAGCCCGAGAGAGTCATGCCCAGGGGGGTGAAGATTTCGCGCTGGACGAACTCCGGATAGGTCAGCCCCGTGAGTTGCTTCACCAACGGCTCCACCATCGTGAAGCCGTCGTTGCAGTACATCGCCATCTCGCCCGGCTCGTGCTTCAGGCGCGACTGCGCCAGCGCCTCCATGGTGTCCTGCGCGTAGTTCGGGTAAGGGATGTAGTTGACGCCGTTGCGGAAGTTGTTGCCCGGCACGCCCGACGCATGCGAGATCAGGTGGCGCACGGTGATGCGGGTGTAGCCGTCCGAGCGCATGTGGAAAGCGGGCAGCAACTCCACCAGCGGCTGGTCCAGCGCCAGTTGCCCGCGATCGCGCAGGATCATCACGGTCAGGGCCGCCACCATCTTGGAGACCGAGGCGATGTTGAACCGTGTGTCCGGGGTGGCCAGCACGCCGTTGTCGCGGTCGGCATAGCCGAAGGCTTCGCGCCAGACCACGCGGTCGTCGGCCAGCAGCGCCACGGACACGGCGGTGGTGGCGATGTCGCTTCGGGCCAGTGTCTTGAGAATGGCGTCGCGGCACCAACGCACCGATTCAGGATCGGGACTGAGCGGGAGAGCGACGGACGCACCGGAGCCGCCACCGCCGCAGGCGTGCAGCAGCGGTGCGGCCAGGCCCGCCCCCGCCCAGTTCAGGCATTCGCGGCGTGACAGGCGAGGCGCCGAGGGGGCGATGGATTCGAGATCGGGACGGGATGAGGTCATCGGGGTGAGGGTGTTGCCGGGGATCTTGACGGTCATGCCGGCCTCGCGGTCGTCGATCAGGGCCGGCCCATCCCCAGGGGGCGGCATACCCTGGAATGGGCGCGAAGTTGAAGCCGTTGCGCGAGTTGATGCCAGGCACGCCGGAGGCGTGAAAGATCAAGTGGCGCACGGTGATCCCGGTGTGGCCCGGCGAGCGCATGCTGTAGGTGGGCTGCAGGTGAGCAGCAGCTCGACCAGCGGCTGGTCCGGTGCCAGCGACGCGCGGTCGCGAAGGATCATCACGGACAGTGCCGCCAGCATCTATCACGGTCCCCTCAGGCGCGGGGGCGCTGTCGGCTCGATGCCGCGCGCCTGCCTGAATTCCGCCGGCGTCTCTCCGGTCCAGCGCTTGAAGGACCGGAAGAAGGAATTGGGTTCGGAGAAGCCGAGCAGGTAGGCGATCTCGGTCAGACTGGCGCGGCCGGCCGACAGGTAGCGCTGCGCCATTTCCATGCGGGCTTCGTCGAGCAGGCTGGTGAAGCGCACCCCCTCCCCGGCCAGCCGGCGCTGCAGCGTGCGGGCGCTGAGAGAAAGGGCGTGAGCGACGCTCTCGATGTCCGGTACATCACCGTGCAACTGCTTCAGCAGGATCCCGCGCACCGCTGCTGCCGTGCGGCCGCGCGCGGCGCTGAGGTCGCGCAGCTCGCGTTCGGCGGCATCCTCGAACAAGGCGGCCACGCGGGGATTGGCGCTGACCAGCGGCAGCTCGAGGTCGGCACGCCGAAACACGATCGCATCGTGCGGTTGATCGAACAGGGCCTGGCAGCCGAAGGCTGGGGCGTAACGCTCGTGGTAGGACGGCAGCTCCGTCAGTGTCACGCGCTGCGGCACGATCGCGCGCTCGGTGAACGTCTGGCCGAACCTCAGCAGGGTGCCCATCTGGATGTCGAGTCGTGAGCGGCTGTAGGGGCGCGGCGGCCCGTCATAGCGGATTCGGACCTCGCATTCGTCGGTGTCCGGGAGGATATCGATCTGGCAGGCCGACACCAGCGCGTTGTAGCGCGCGATGCGCTCCAGTGCGGTGCCGAAGTCCGGACTCATCATGCCGGAAAAGCCCACCACGCCGAACAGCTCCGCCCGCATCGGCTGGAGCCCGAGCATGAGACCCGCCGCGGGGTTGCGCAGCATGTCGTAGGCGATGACGAACACGCGATCGGCCTGCTGCGAGGTCAGCGGCTTCCTGAGGCCATCGGGCGCGAGTCCGGCGCGCTCCGCCAGGTCGGCGAGATCGATGCCGGCCTTGTGCAGTCCGTCGAGCATGTTGAAGGGAAGGTGAGCAGGCGGCACGGCGATGATGGAAGGAACTCGCAGTGTGGCCCGGTCGTCAGGGCGCCCTGGCGCCGTCGCGCGCGGACTCGATGGTGCCGTTGTAGAAGCGCGCGATGCTCGTAAAGTTGCCCTGGCCGCGATGGTAGGTCCACTCTTCCATCTGCACGCATTGCTGCGTGAGAACCTGCTGGGCCGGCGCGCCGGGGTACATCGACGGCACCCAAACCAACTCCTGGCGCGGTACGCAGATGGATTCCTTGAGCAGCGGCTCCCCGCACAGTTGCACGACCGAGATTTTGGCTTCCCCGACGCCGAAGAGCCTGCCGCCACAGTTCAGCGACTGCGCGGACGCAGTGCCCGCATGCATGACGGCTGGCAGGAAGATGGCGAGGGCGAGGAGGAGGCGCATGGTCGAGTTGAGCTGTCTGAACTCGAATGTATCCGTTTGCGCAAGCATTGACTGCATCTTGCGGCCGCGAGTCGTGTTCTTTTTGCTGGGTCTCGGGCCCTTCCTTGATTGCATCGGTAACTTGGCCCCCCCCTTGAAACACAACACAATCACGCTCTGCCCTACCAGCGACATCAACGATGGCCATCCACTCGAACAGTGCTCTCAAGATGAAGGCCCTGCGCCTGCGTACCGCGGTCGCGCGGTCCATCGTGGTCGCCGGCCTCGGGCTGGTGGCGGCCTGCGGGGGCGGTGGTGGAGGCGGTGCTGCGGCCGTGGCGCTGGCCGCGTCCGCCTGTCCGGCGGGCCAGGTCGCGCTCGAGTCCGGCTGCGCCGACGCGGCGCTGACCGCCGAGCAGGTGCGCGGCGCCGTGCGCGACGCCATGGCCGAGTTCGATCTGCGCTCGGCCATCGTGAGCGTGAGCGTCGGCGACACGCCGGTGCTGACCCAGGCCTGGGGAGAATCCGCGCCGGGCCAGCCGGCCACCGTGGACATGCACTGGCGCACCGGCTCGATCGCCATCGCCTACCTGACGACCGCGCTGCTGCAGTTGCAGGATCAGGGCGTTCTCGGCATCGACGACAAGCTCTCGAAATGGCTGCCTGACTACCCGCGCGCCAGCGACATCACGCTCGCGATGCTGGCCCGCAGCACATCAGGCTACGCGGACTACGTGGACTTGAATGTCCTTCCCCTGTACGACGACGTCCATCGGCAGTGGTCCCAGGATGAGCTGATCCATGCCGCACTCGCGCAGCCGATGAAATGCGCGCCCGGGACCTGCTTTTCGTATTCGCACGCGAATTTCGTCATCCTCGGCCGCGTCATGGCGATGGCCAGCGGCAAGCCGGTCGCCGACTTGATCCGGACCGGAATCCTGGAGCCGCTGGGCATGCGGGACACGCGCAGCGACTCGACGGCGTTCATCCCGGCACCTGTGCTTCATGCCTTCGCCGCCGACCGCGGTCAGTACGAGGACAGTACCGACTGGAGTCCGTCGTGGACGATCGCCGACGGCGCCATCATGACCAGCACCATTCCCGACGTGATGCGTTCGGCGGCGGCGATCGCCACCGGCCGGCTGATTTCGCCCAAGGCCTATGCGCAGCTGGTGGAGCCGACCACCGCAGCCTTCACGCCGTGGAGCACGGCGCGCTACTACGGGCTGGGCATCTTCGTCTCCAACGGCTGGCTGATGCAGAACCCGTTTTTCTTCGGCTACTCGGGCGTGATGGCCTACCTGCCCGAGCAGAAGATCGCCATCGCCGTCACCAGCACCCTGGGACCGCGCGCCTCCCCCGATGGCAACATGTCGGACTTGGTGTTCAAGCGCATCGTGCAGCGCCTCACGCCATCGCGCATGCCGTGATCCGCCCCGGGGCCTTGATCGTCACGCCCGCCGTGCGGTCATCGACCACCCGCAGCCATTGCACGTCGTTCCACAGGACGTAGCCCGGCAGTTCCTTCAACTCTTCGATGCGGCCGATCGTCGGCCCAAGCGATCGGCAGCGCAAAAAGGCCTGCTGGAGCGGTGCGCGCGCCTCGGCGCGAATTACTCATGAAACTCAAGCGCCTCCGGGCGTGGCGGATCGTCACAATCCCGGCAGGTCGACGATGCCGGCAGGAAGAACTCTTGATCCAGCGCACTTTCGAGCGACCTCGAGTACCGATATCCAGAATGCGCAGTAACTCCAATGACAAGCAAGCCCCGAACTGAATTGGCGCAACTCGCCATCGCCATGGCCGTAATGCTTTCTCTGTTCGCATGCGGTGGTGGTGGTGGCGGCGGCGGGGGCTTCGCAGGCAGTCCGGTGGCAGCGCTTCCCCCCTCTGCGTCGACCACGGCCATTGCACCTGAAACTGCATCCGCAAACGCGGATGCAGATGCCAATGCCACGACGACGGCACCCGCAGCGCCGGGCGCCGCGAGCCGCCCGTTGTCCTGGCGCGGCGCCAGCCTGGCGGGCGCCGAGTTCAGCGAGTCCAAGCTTCCTGGCACCTATGGGACGGACTACATCTACCCGGCCAATGACAGCGTCGCCTACTACAAGGGCAAGGGCATGAACCTCGTTCGCCTGCCCTTTCGATGGGAGCGGCTGCAGCCTCAGCTGAACCAGGCACTCGATCCGGTCGAACTCGATCGACTGAAGGGCCTGGTCGAGGCCGCCACGACCCAAGGGGTCGATGTCCTGCTGGACCCCCACAACTACGCGCGCTATCGCGGCGAGATCGTGGGCTCGGCCGCGGTGCCCCACACGGCCTTTGCCGACTTCTGGCAACGCCTGGCCCTGCAGTTCAAGGACAACCCGCGCATCCTTTTCGGACTCATGAACGAGCCCAATACGATGCCCACCGAAACCTGGGTCTCGGCCGCCAACGCCGGCATCGCGGCCATCCGCGGGACCGGCGCCACCAATGTCATCACGGTGCCCGGCAATGCCTGGACCGGGGCGCACAGTTGGTCGCAGAACTTCTACGGCACACCCAACGCCCAGGCCATGCTCGGTGTGAGCGACAGCGGCAACAACCTCTTGTTCGAGGTCCATCAATACCTCGACGGCGACAGCTCGGGCCAGTCCGCTACCTGCGTCAGCCCGACCATCGGCGTCGAGCGGCTGCGCGACTTCACCGCCTGGTTGAAGGCCAAAGGCAAGCGTGGCCTGCTGGGCGAGTTCGCCGGTGGCGACAACGAAACCTGCCGCCAGGCAGTATCGGCAACGCTGCAGTACATGAAGGACAACGGCGACCAGTGGGCCGGATGGGTCTGGTGGGCCGGCGGGCCGTGGTGGGGCGACTACATCTACACCATCGAACCGAAAGCAGGCAGCGATCGGCCACAGATGCAATGGCTCTCGCCCTACCTGAACTGAAGCCCTTCGCGCGGCGACTGCTGCTGCGCCGCTGAAGCCGACCTCGCCTGGCGCGGCGTGACGCCGAAGCGCTGGCGAAACAGCTTGCTGAAGACGGCCTGGTCGGAAAACCCGCAGGCATGTGCGATGGCGCCGATGCTCAGCCCGGTGCAGCGGCTCTCTTCAAGGTAGCTCAAGCCCTTCTGCAGCCGCTGCTCGCGCAAGGTGCCATGCACGCTGCGGGCCTGGGTGTCGAACAGGCGGTACAGGCTCGCGCGCGAAATGTTGGCGCCGAGTGCGATGTCGGAGACGCTCAGGTCCTGCCGATGCAGATTGCGTTCGATGAAACGGTGAACCGCGCGCAGGCGCTCGGAGACTGGTTCGGAGGGCGTTGGCGGAGGCACCGCGAAGGCGCCCTTCAGCAATGCCTCGGCGGTGTGGAAGATGCCTTCGAAGACATGTTCCAGTTCCGTGGGCGCCAGCATGGCGCCGCGGCTCTTGAGCAGGTCGAATTGCGACACCAGGAACGGCGCCAGCCCGCGATGGTGAAGCGGCTCGATACCCGGCGTGCGCCCGGCCGGTGCGCCGTCCAGCAGCTGCGCCACCCGCTTCGGCGACGGCTGCACATGGCTGAAGCGGGCCCGCTCCCAAGAGGCGCGCAGCGCTCGCCCGCCAAGGCACAGAAGCATCGCGCCGGCGCCGAAGCTGGCGCTCGCGCCGTCATCGCGCTGGACACGCAGACGGCCGCTGTCGATCAGGAAGATCGACGCGGCGGACGAATCCAGTTCCGACTCGGCCACCGCGCAGGTGCCGATGACACCCCTGGCGTCCCGGCGCCATTCCAGGACCGCATTGCACGCGACCGAATCGCCGATGCCGTCGCTCGAACCACGCGCACTTGCGCCTGACGAGGCGCGTTGCTCCGCGGCGGCGATGGCGGGCGGTTCGGCGATGGCGTTCAAGGGATGGGCGGGCTGGTTTTGGGTCGCCAAGACCATAAATGTCGCCCTTGCGGGCAGCAAGTGTCGCAACCGCCAATCTGCTATCCCTGCGCGCCAATCCGGTTCGGTCGTCGGTGCGCCTCCCGGCGCCAGGCGCCTGCTTCCGGGGAATAAAAAAACGCCCTCCTTCGCTGCCAAGGAGGGCGCCGGCATGGCAATGCCAGTGCTAAGGCAAAAAGCGGACCGGAACCGGGAAGCTCGCGAAATTCTTGGTCACCTGCTCCGGCCTTGATTGGTTGGGATCAAAACCCACGCACCACTGTGCCGATCGAGGGGAATCTGCTCCATTGCGGTCAACCACCTTGCACTGGGAACCTGCCTTGAGAGCATCGACATCCGATTTTTTCATCGGGATGCAGGACGCATCGTTGCATTCAGGGAACCGTTTGTTGACAACGAAGGTATAGACATTGTCGTCCAGGTCGGTGAAATGCACCTGCACGGGATAGCTGGGCACCGATCCCACCCTGAATCCGGAGATCCGGGTGCGGGTCGGCATCACGACGTCCTGCTTGCAATCCCAGGCGGTGCCATTCTGCGTGCAAACGCCGTAGGACTTGATCAATGGAACGTTCTGGGCGACCGCACCGTCTCCGCCGATCTTCACCTCGAAGCCATCCTGATAGGTGAACTGCTTTTCGTTCTCGAGGCCGGTAGCGCCGCCCACGGTGAACACCAGGCCGTCGCCGAGTTCGCTCATGAAGCCCACGGCGTCGTCGACCGAAAATCCATAGGCGCTCATGTGAAGATCGTTGGCGTCGTCACCGTCTTTGCCATGAATCAGCTTGACATAGGGATTGAAGTTCAGCTTCGGATCGGCTGCGACGTAGGTCGTCTTGTAGTTGTATTGCAAGCTGTGGATGTACAGGGATTGGGCTGCCGCGTGATCCAGGCCCGCGATCCTCGTGTCAGCCAGCTTGTTGACGTTCGAACCGCAATTCTCGTCGAAAGGAACCCAGCCGTAGATGTGCTGGAGAGCCTCCTTGAAGCTGAATTTCTTGTCTGGCAATGCGCACGCGAGTTTCTTGTAGTTGTTGTAGTTCTCCTCGAAGAAAAGCTTGATCTTCAGGAGATCGGCGCTCAACTGAACCCGCTCCGGCGTGCTGGTGCAATCGACCGAGGCGGTCACCGACTGACTGAGCAGCGGGTCGTTCCAGGCGACGCAGGAACCCCAAAGATTCTGCATGCGTTGCACTGCTTCGCCGAAGGGCTTCGCCTTGTCCGCATCGGAGCATGTCCCTGTCCTGCACTCTTCCAGGATCAACTCCGGTGGGTTGATTTGCCCGGCGATCTTGACCGGCATGTCGTCGCCGACGATCGGTTTGCCGTCACGTTGCGCAAAGATGTTGTAGCCCCCGGGCAATTTCACTTGAGCGAGGTTGTAGACCGGCCAGCCCTTGCCCGCGTCGCTGGCTAGGAAGGCCGACAGGCGGCTCCTGAAATCGGGCAGCGGCATCGCGGACCCGCTGTAGCCGATATAGGGGTTGTTCTTGGGCGCAATGGCCACCGGCAGGTAGACATGGTCCACGTAGGAGATGTTGTAGCCTACGTTGTCCGGCACGAACAGCGGCGTGCCCTGTTCGAGGTTGATGGCGCCGAACGTGTATTCCGAAAGCTGGGCATAGACGCTGTCACGGAATTGGCTGTTGCTGGAATAAGTGTTCAGATTGCAGTCGGTCTTGGTTCCCTTGCAACTCACTCCGGCCGGCGGCGTGGCCAGCAGGCTGTCTTTGTCATTGTTGGCATCCGTGGCGATCAGCAACCGATCATTGCGGTCGGCCAGCAGGACACGGCCGCCGTTCCACCAAGTGATGTAACTTTGGTCGGGGAGTTGACTGTAGAGCGGAATGGTCACTTCGACCGAGCTTCCCGGCGCGATCCCCGTGCCTTCATTGACGTATAACTTATAGACGTATTTGGTCGGGTAATTTTCCCTCGTGCGACGACAAGCCTGCACCCATTCGTTCACCGAATTTGCACTGGTGGAAATGACGGGATAAATCGTTCCAGCCGAATTGTTGTGGACCGTGATAGTCCTTGACTTGATCGTCACGGTCTTGAAGTCGAAATCCAGACAGTCGACGCCCGCCGCGGCCGTTGATTCCGGTGCCGGTGCCGTCACCGCGGAGGGCAATACGGCATTGCTCCCGCCCCCACCCCCACCGCAGGCCGCCAGGCCCAGCACGAGCAGGAAGGCGCCGGCCCGCGCCACGGAGACCGGAATGTGACGATCGGCCACGTCTCGAATTCGAAAACTCATTGGATTCCTCTTTGAATGATCAGCACGCGCCCAAAGGCAGCGCGAAGCCTGCGGCCGGATTCTGCAGCGGCGCCGCCCCTGAAAGCGTCCTGTATTGCATATGCAATGGAAATTTCTTCAGACCCCACCGCAATTGCTCGGGCCGTTGTGCCTTGCCGCGCCGGATGGCCATCCATCTCAGGGCGACGCCGCGGCGCAGGCCCGTGCCTCCCGCGGCGTCATGTCGAATCGCTGTCGAAACAGCTTGCTGAACACGGCCTGGTCCGAGAAGCCGCAGGCATAGGCGATGGCGCCGATGCTGAGACGGCCGCTTTCCGGCTGCTTCAGGTAGTTCATGCTCTTTGCCAGGCGCTCCTCGCGCAGCGTCGCATGCACGCTCTTATCCTGCGATGCGAACAGGCGATAGAGCTGGGCGCGCGAGAGGCTGGTGGCATGCGCGATATCGGCCACGCTCAGGTCGTGCCGATGCAGATTGCGCTGGATGTGCCGACGCACCGCCTGCAGGCGGTCGGCGGATGGCCCGGCACTGCTTTCGGGGCCGGTCGCCAAGACCGACTTGAGCAAGGTTTCGGCGGTGCGGAAGATGCCGCCCAGCACCGTCTCCAGGTCCGGCGGGGTCAAGGCCGCGCCGTGCATCGAAAGCATTTCGAGCTGCGAGGCCAGGAATGGTGCGAGTCCCAGGTGTTCGAGCGTCTCGACTGCTCGCTGGCGCGGGCCCGGGGGGTGTCCCAGCACCTCCAGCAGCCTTGGCCTGGCCGGCCGGATGTAGGCGAAACGCGAGCGCTCCCACTGACCGCGCAGCGGCTGGGCGAGGTCGCACAGCAGCACGCTGCCGGCACCGAACCTGGCCTGGATGCCGCTGTTCTGCTCGATGCTGAGATGGCCCTTCTCGATCAGCCAGATGCACAGGTCCGCTTCACGCGGCGCGCCCGTCGGCGGCAAGGTCGAGTGGATCCCGGAAGGCGGCACCTCGCAGTGCCCGATCGACCCCTTGGCGTCCTCACAGAGGAGGCTGCGGCCGCGCAGCGGATGATCCGACACAATCTCCAGGTTCATCGATGCCAGGATGCGCGGCGAGAAGTCGCGGCGCCCGAGCGCCGCCGCCAGGCCATCGGCGGAAACCAGGCGCCGCCCGCCCGGCGCCGGAATGGGCCTCCTCACGGCGGATTCGTCGACGCTGAGGGCGCGCTTCGTCACAGCGCCACGATGACCTGCGGCCCGGGGCCGCTGATTCTGGAATTGCAGGTCAGATCAAACATGGACGGGGTCTCGTGAAACATTCTGTTTCGGCTCGCGCGATTCTCTGGCGTGCAAGGCTCCGACGCAAATTACCGATGTAGCGAACTTGTACGGAAAGAAGTGCTACCGCGCGGGGGGCGCGGTGATCAGTGCATTGAACATGGCCTGCAAGGTCTGGGGCGAGTTGCTGCGGCTCTCGGCGCTCCAGCAGCCGCCAATGCGCGGCGGCACCGAGACCTGCAGGATCGGCTCGCCCTGCGCGCCGGGGGCCCGGATGTCCACCAGTGCCTGGGCCTGGTTGAGCTGCTGTGCAGTCAGGCGCTGCTTCTCGGTGGCGAGATCCCCCTGCTGGCGCGCCAACTGGCTGGCCTCCTCCACCGCCTTGACCAAGTCTTCCTGGCCCTGAAGGTCGTAGCGGACGCTGATCTTGCCGACCTTCAGCGCCTCGAGCTTGGCGCGGCTCTGCGGGAAGTCCAGCACACCGAAATCATGCGAACCATCGCGGAACTCGTTGACGAAGTCCACGACGCCCGTCGCGCCCGGATAGCGGCGGGTGAGCGTGAGGTCGCCGATCCTGATCTCGAGCGCTGCCTCGCCGCACTGGGCCGCGCTCCAGGCGAGCTGCTCGGTGACCGGGAAGTTGAAGTTGTTGATGACCTTGGCCGCCGCGGCGCACTTCAGCGTGAGGGTGGTCAGGTAGGGCTTCACGGTGGCCTCCGGATTGACGCCGGTCGGCTGCGCGGTGATGGTCAGCCGGAGCGGCGCGGCGCGCAGCGCGTCGGCCTTCTGCTTGGCCTCGGCCAGGCGCGCCTCGACGGCCTGCAGTTCCTGGCTCGATGCCAACTGCTGCTTCTCGGCGTCCGCCGCCCGCTTGCGCTGCGCCACCTCCAGGTTCTGCTGGGACACCATCTGCTCGACCCGCTTGTTCACCGCGCCATTGAGCATGGGCAGGAAGGCCGGCGTCACCGGCAGGCTGTAGCCCAGGGTCTCGACCATGCTGAAGCGGGTGGCGTTGCGGTGCAGGAAGGGCTTGGCCGGACCATCGGCGAACGCCCAGACGGTGCCTTGCGCGCCGAACAGCTGGTCCATGATCTGCGTCATCGAGGTCGCGCTCTGCAGCGGCCACATCACGCTGGTTTCCCAGTCCTTCTGCAGCGCGCAGGAAGCCTGCTGCCCCACGTAGCTCAGCAGCAGGTGCAGCGGGCCGCTCGCCAGTTTCCAGACCACCACGGCCTCGGGTCCGTCGAACCCCGAACCCTTCTTCAGCTCGGCCATGGCATCGGCAGCGACCCGCAGCTTGGACGACTGCACGGCCGCGTCGACGCCGTAGCCGTGGAAGTCGGCCGCCAGCGGCAGAGCTCTGCCGGCGCCATCGAGCGCCTCGCGCATGACCGCATCGAAGCCGGCGTCGTATTGCCGCAGCTGCTGGCGCAGCGTCAGGTCGCGCCGCAGCATGTCGCGGCCTTGCGGCGGGCTGGTCGACAACTGCTGGAGGACCCGGCCGCCGACGGCATTGACGGAACTGAGCAGCGATGCCGCCTGGTTGCCTGCCACCAACCCGCCGATGCGGGCCTCGCCCTGCAGCCGCGACAGCGTCCGCGCCAGCAGCAGCCAGGGAGGAAGCTGGTCGTCGGGCCAGGGCTCGAATTCGCGCCGCAGCCGGTCGATCAGCATCGAGTACGGATCCTGCCCGTTGGGCACCCGCACCAGCGTGGCGCGCCATGCGGCCTCGCCCGCGATCAGTTGTTCGCCGGCCGGGAAGCGGGCGGCGAACTGGTACCAGGCGTTGACATGCTGCAGCTTGTACCAGACGTCGAATTGCTCGCGCGCGCGCTCGAACTTCGCTCGATCCTTGACGCTCGCCGCCATGCTGTCGAGGAAGTCGTTGATGGCCCGCCCGCCTGCCGTCGTGAAGGCCACCGGCACGCGCACTTGCGCCAACTCGGGCGCGATCTTGGTGTCCGGCGCCCCCGTGCCGGCGCGGGACAAAGGCTGCCAGAACGATGCCAGGGTCACGTCGTCGCCCAGCAGGGCATCCGCCGGCAGGTCGCGCACCCACGACAGCGGGGGCTGGCCGACGTAGGCCAGCTGGCTCAACTGGGCTTGCTCGGAGGCCAGGTGACTGTCGAGGAAACCGTCGTCTTCGGGATGCCAGGCGATGTATGAGACCTCCAGCCGGCCGAGACGGCGCATGGTGTCGGCCTTGACGCCGTTCGCAGGATCCACCCGCAGCAAGCCCGGAAGCTCGAGGAGCCGGCCTTGGGAATCGCCGCCCATGCGCCTCTGGATGTGGTGGATGTAGCGAACCAGGTTGTAGATGCGGCCGGCCCGCAGCTCCTGCGCGGACAGCGTGCTGTTCGCTCCGGGCTCCTGGAAGGCCGCATAGCTTCCGCGCTCGATGTACTTCTGGAAGTTCGACACGTAGCTGCGCTGCAGCCGGTCTTCGAGTTCGCCGACCTCGCTGGTCGCGACCATCCACTCGGCGACCCAGCGGTCGTTGCGCTTCTCGACCACCGCCAGGGCATCGCTGATGCGCTCCAGCGTCCCGGAATCCTCGTCAAGGTTGCCGACGAACTTCGCGTCCAGCGGATAGGTCTCCCGCACCAGCGCGACCGTCTCGCGGTTGTGCACGAAGGAGGCCGCCATCAGCAGCGCCACCGCCAGGCACAGCGCCACCCACGCCATCAGGCCCAGGTGGCGGGTGGCACGGCGCCAGCGGTTGACCAGCGCGGCGGGCAGACTCGCATGGCGGTCGGTCGGCAGGATGCGGCCGAAGAAGTCATGCAGGAACAGGCCCACGTCCGACGCCCGGTGCGCCGGCACCGGCGGCAGCTCGGGCAGCAGCGTCGACACCGCACCGCCCTCCTGGGCGCCGCTGCTGAAGAACAGGCCACGCAGGAAGGGACTTTCGAAATACGGGTGGTCGCTGAAGCAGGCGTCGAGGAACAGGCGCAGGCCGCCCTTGATGTTCTCGAGCTCGCTCGGGAACATGAGCAACGCGGGCGTGGCGCCCGGCGCCCGTGCCGCCAGTTGCAGGCGCAGCAGGCCCAGCCGCCTGCCGATGCGCGCGAAGGCCTGGTCGACGAAACCGCTCTCGCTGCCCGTCACCAGGTAGCCCATCGCGTGGTCGAGCGCACCGGGCTCGAGCCGGGCGGACCATTCCTCCCAGCCGTAGACGTGGTCGCACTGCGTCACGAGCACGTAGATCGGGAAGCGCTTGTCGAACAGCCGGATCAGCTGCTCGATGCGCTCGCGCAGCGCCCGCCCTTCTTCGGCCAGCCCGTCGCGATCGGGCTGCTGGAGGCGCCGCACGTCGATGGCCAGCACCAGGCCGTTGATGCCCTCGTGCGGCCGGTAGCGCGCGAGCTGGTCGAGCACCACGCCCCATTCCTCGCGGTCCTCCGCCGAACCCTCGGACTCCACGTAGCGGCCGGCGCAATCGATCACGACGGCATCGTCGAAGAACCACCAGTCGACGTTGGCGGTCTGCTCGATGGGCGCGTTCCGGTCGATCTGCTGCAAGGGGGAGCTGACCCGCGAGCGCGTCAGCGCCGTCGTCTTGCCGGCCCCCGACCGGCCGACCATCATGTACCAGGGCAGGACGTCGAGCGGGTTGCCGTGCCGGCGCAGCGCCGAGCGCCGCAGCGTGTCGGCGGCGGCCTTCCAGCGGCGCTTGAGCACCGCCTTGGGCGACATCGCCTCGGTGCGCAGGCGCTGCTCCTTTTCGGGCAGCGCGATCGTGCTGCGCGACCGTGCGGCGACCACCAGCCGGCGAACGAAGCGGTAGAGGAAGTACAGGCCGACTGCGCCGCACACGATGGCGATCGCACTCCACCACGGCCAGCCCAGGTAGAGCGCGACTGCCCATCCGAACAGCGAGAGCAGGACGAGGACCAGGATCCAGACGAAGAGCTGGCGAAGGAGTTTCATCGGATCAAGGGCAAGATGGCGTGGACCTGCTGCCTGAGGATCGAAAAGAAGACCAGGTAGAGGACGAGCAAGGTCAGGACGGAGATCCCGAACACCGCCGCGCTCAGGCGCGACGGCATCCAGCGCGGCCGGCGCACCGCAGCCGCCAGCGCAGGCTCCTCGGCGTCGACACCCGGGAACACCAGCGTCGCCGCCTCGGACACGCCGTCGGCGCTCGCCTCGGACAGCACGCGCCGCATCGCGCGCAACCGGATGTCGGCCAGTTCGCGGGCATCGCCGCCGTGGCCGAACCGACCCTGGAAGCCCATCGA
>Ga0182008_10000740_pt1 | contig 23103 bp, 18 predicted proteins | sample Sormic07211129_1_FD_120482 | JGI IMG/M metagenome (GOLD analysis project Ga0182008, IMG submission 120482) | Rhizosphere microbial communities from Sorghum bicolor, Mead, Nebraska, USA - 072115-129_1 metaG | ecosystem: Host-associated > Plants > Roots > Rhizosphere | place: USA: Nebraska...
ATATTGACAATGTGAAAAACATGGTAGGCACCTTTACCCTACCACAAATGGTTTTTATTGAAACTGCATTTTTAAAAACGCTTCCAGAGCGGGAACTTTTGTCGGGTTTTGCCGAAATGATTAAACATGGTTTAATTTACGACAAACCGTATTACGAAAAATTAAAGGCAAGCCACTATTTAACGCCGGCGGCAGAAGACATCTACCGTTCTGTCGAAATTAAAAATGAGGTGGTCACCATTGATCCGCACGAAAAAAATCTGCGAAAAATTTTAAACTTCGGACATACCATCGGGCATGCTATTGAGGGCTATTCTTTAGCAAATGACGAAAATCCGTTAACACATGGCGAAGCCATTGCCATTGGTTTTGTGTGCGAGGCAGCACTTTCAATCAACAACAGTACGCTCAGCACAGAAGAATTGGAAGATATCAGCAGGTATATCTTATCATTATACCCAAAGTATCACATTAAAAAGGAAAGCTATAATACCCTTTTGGATTTGATGAAAAGTGATAAAAAGAATGAAGATGGAAACATCCTTTTCTCACTTTTGGAAAACATAGGTAAATGCACGTTTAACTGCCGTGTAAGTACAACAGATATTTTAAGCAGTTTAGATTATTATAACAGTTTATAAAATGAAATATACCGGAAGTGATATTTCTGTGATCGGGCTATTTAGCTTTGTAATCGTTTTAACCCTGGTTGAAATGTATTTTAGCTATCAGCACGACAGAAAATTGTATACCAAACGCGATACCTGGACGAACATCTACCTGATGACCGCAGCCGTTGTGATTAATTTAGGCACCAAAACATTTACTTTTTTCTTATTAGCCTACTGCTATCAGTTCCGCTTATTCCAGATTTCCAATGTTTGGATCTATTGGATTGTGCTTATTTTAGCACAGGATTTTTTATACTGGTTTTTGCACACCGTAGGGCATTATGTACGCTTTTTCTGGGCCATGCATGTTACCCATCACTCCTCTGAACACTTTAACTTAACCACTGGTTTCCGTTCTACTGTTTTCGAGCCGTTGTACCGTGTTTTCTTTTACCTGCCTTTGGCTTTCATGGGCTTTACAGCGGTTGATATTCTTTTTGCCTATCTGGTTACCCAAATTTACGGCAATCTGGTTCATACCCAGTACAACATCAAATTCCCAAAATGGTACGAGTATATTTTTGTAACGCCATCTCATCACCGCGTACACCATGCGAGCAATGTACGCTACCTCGATAAAAACATGGGAATGGTATTAATTCTTTGGGACAGGTGGTTCGGCACTTTCCAGGAAGAATTGCCGGAGGATGTAGTGAAATACGGATTAACCACTCAGCCCACCGATACCGGACCTGTAAATATCATTTTCCATGAATTTATTGCTTTAACGGCTGACGTAAAAAAGGCACCAACCTTTATGGATAAAGTGAAGTACATTTTCAATCCACCCGGATGGAGCCACGATGGAAGCACCAAAATCGCTAAAATTATGCAACAGGAACTGCGTGAGGAAGAACAAAAAAAGTATGATGAATTGCAACGCCAGAAAGTAAAAGCACTTAATGATCGGGGAGAATTAAGTTCTACAGGATAGAAAATTTCAATTTACTTAATCTAATGGTTTGTGTCACACAGACCATTTTTTTATAAATATCTTATTTACTTTTTAACCAGAGTGTACACAGATTAACTGTGATAACGATACTGAATTTCTTTTAGAAGTAATTAAAAGAATTAACGGCAAAGTAATCCAATCTTCGAAGAAAGAGAATTTACTTAATGGTATAAAACAAGGAATAAAAGAAGCTAAAGATATTAAAGCGGGCAAAATTGCCCCGCTCGCTCTAAATGATATATAATGGCTGAAATTAAAATACTATATTCTCCCATTTATATAAAAAAAGCTAAGTAATTAAAAAAGAAACACTTATCATTAGTTAGCGATCTAACTCAATTAGAATCGATATTACTAGAAAACCCCTATACAGGCACACTTTAGGAAACAATATTTTCAAAATAAGACTGGCTGTTAAAAGTAAGGGAAAAGGAAAAAGTGGTGGGTATAGAGTAATCACCTATTTACAAAATTAAGATGAAATCAATATGATTTATATCTATGACAAATCAGATGAAGCTACCATTACAAAAAAAAATATTCAGAAAATAATTGATAGTTGATAAAACTACTAAAGCTTCAACCAAATAAAAATCCGCTTTTACACCATTTTAAACCGCAAAAAGGCCAATAAGCGAACCGGTCAATTTTTAACAAAATTTAATTTTATTAAAAATATTTTCAGTTTCCTATTGACAAATTAAATTTTGTTACTACATTTGGCTCAACAAAAAAGAAATGCAAAATACAAACACATATTACTTTGGTTACTTTTACTATTTTAGTGAGAGCCGGGGCTAATATGCAAAAAGATATATCACAATATTAAAATGTATAAAAAAGTCCCGGCAAACAGCCGGGACTTTTTTGTTTTAACGCAAAAATGGAAACGACAAAACGTGTAGCAATTCAGGGTATTAAAGCATCTTTCCACGAAGAAGCCGCATACAAATTCTTTGGTAAAGACATTGAAACTGTTGAGTGTAATTCTTTTAAAGAGACTTGCGACAAGCTAGAGAAAAATGAGGCTGATTTCGTGGTAATGGCTATCGAAAACTCCATTGCCGGGAGTTTATTGCCAAACTATACATTAATCAGAGATTTTGGTTTTTCAGTTGTAGGCGAGGTTTACTTACCAATCCAGTTGCACTTAATGGCACTACCAGGTATAAAGTTTGAGGACATCAAGGTGGTTACTTCACACCCTATCGCCATCCGTCAGTGTATTGATTTTTTTTACGATTATCCAAACATTAAAATTGTAGAGAGCAACGATACTGCTGCCTGTGCAAAACGGATCCAGCAAGAGCAACTAACAGACACCATGGCTATTGCCAACAGCTTAGCTGCTGAACTTTACGGCTTAAATATTTTAGAACGCCGTGTTGAATCGAATAAGAAAAACTATACCCGTTTTCTCATCCTTAAAAAAGATAAAACAGACGAAGGCAAAAAAATAAACAAAGCATCCATCTGTTTTCAGGTTGGACACCGAGCAGGCTCATTGGCAACTGTGTTAAATATATTCGCAGAACAAGAGGTAAGCTTAACAAAAATACAATCTATGCCGGTTTTAGGTAAAAGAAACGAATATTACTTTTATGTTGATTTAGAATGGCCAAGCACCGAAAAGTATGATAAGGCCATCAGAAAGGCATTAAAATATACATCGAACTTTAACATCTTAGGAGAGTACCAAAAGAACGATAAAGTATAAACAGCTAACCGTAAAAAATTCCCAGTTGGGAATTCAAAATAAAAATTAAACAATATAAAATATAAACCGGACTCCGGACTTTTAACACCCCATCATCATGAAACTTAATTTGAACATTCAGCCTTTAAACACCTGGTTAAACGTAAACAACGAACCATTAATCATTTCTGGTCCTTGCAGTGCAGAAACGGAAGAACAATTATTAACTACAGCGCACTTACTGGCTGCTACCGGAAAAGTATCAGTATTAAGAGCAGGTATCTGGAAACCACGTACCCGTCCGGGAGAGTTTGAAGGAATAGGAAGTATCGGTTTGGAGTGGTTAAAACGCGCCAAAGCAGAAACTGGTTTGCCAACTGCTGTTGAGGTTGCCAATGCCAAACATGTTGAAGAAGCTTTGGCAGCTGGTGTAGATATCCTTTGGATCGGTGCACGTTCTACGGTAAATCCTTTCACTGTTCAGGAAATTGCTGATGCTTTAAAAGGCCATGATGTTCCGGTATTGATCAAAAACCCGGTTAATCCAGATTTACAATTATGGATCGGTGCGATTGAGCGTATCAATGGTGCAGGAATTACTAAAATCGGGGCCATTCACCGCGGTTTCTCATCATTCGAAAAAAGTTCTTTCCGTAACGAACCGATGTGGGAAATGGCTATCCAGTTAAAAACTTTATGCCCTGAGCTTCCCATCATCAATGACCCAAGCCATATCTGCGGTAACCGTGAGTTAATCCCTTACGTTGCTCAAAAAGCATTGGATTTAGATATGCAAGGTTTAATGATCGAATCTCACGTAGATCCTTCAGTTGCCTGGACAGATGCCAAACAACAAGTTACCCCGGCTGCTTTAGCAGAACTGGTAGAGCGTTTAACTGTACGTGAGCCTGAAGCACCAAATGAAGCGTCTGCCGACAAACTAGCTGAGCTACGTAAATCAATCGATAAAATTGATGATATCTTATTACAGAAATTAGCTGAGCGTATGGCTATAGTAGAAAAAATTGGTGAATTTAAACGTGATAACCAGGTAACGATTTTACAGGTTAACCGTTGGGATGCCATCATTAAAAAAGGCCATGCTTTTGCAAAAGCTTTAAAATTAGATTTAAACTTTACAGAAAAATTCTTAGAATTAATGCACGGTGAATCTATCCGTAAGCAAACTGAAATTATGAATGCCGGCAAAGCTGAAAAAGGCATTGCTGCTGAACAACATAATGAAGTTAGTAAATAAGGTAAAGGGTTGAGGGGTTTAAGGTAAAGGGTTTAAAGTCTAAATCTTAAAAATAAAAGCTTCAAGTAGCAATACTTCATTGCCATTCACGAAACGGTTTAAGATGTGGTGTCAGATGTTACCATCTGACACTTACATTTAAGTATAAATTAGAATAAAAATGTCTAAAAATGCCTTAGTTTCTTTTAAAGGAACCAAGAATATCAATGCGGAAATCCAATTAACAGGCTCGAAAAGCGAATGCAACAGAGCCTTGATTATTAGTGCTTTAAGCAAGAAATTGGTTAAAGTAGAGAACTTATCAAATGCTGCTGATACGGTAACCTTAAATGGGATCCTAAATAAGCTGGGAGTTGACGGTACTGAGTTGGGAGGGAAATCCAAACTGAAAACTGCAAACTCCGAACTGGTTGACGTTGGCCCCGCGGGAACGGCCATGCGTTTCCTATCAGCTTATCTTTCGGCTAAAAACGGCAATTTTTTACTTACCGGCACCGAGCGTATGAAACAACGCCCGATTGGTATTCTGGCTGAAGCGTTAAAAACAATAGGTGCCGATATTTCTTATGCGGAGGCCGAAGGTTTTCCACCATTGAACATTAATGGCCCGCTGGACCAGAAAACAAGTCAGGTAAAAATTAAAGGTGATATCAGCAGTCAGTATATTTCGGCCCTGCTGATGATTGCCCCTATCCTTCCTCAAGGTTTAACTTTGGAAATTGAAGGCGAGCTTACCTCTAAACCCTATGTAGATATGACCCTGGATATGCTTGCAGAGGTTGGCATCGAACATCACTGGAACGGGAATTTAATTTCCATTAAACCACAGGCATTTAAACCAGGTGTCTTGGTTGTAGAGCCCGATTGGAGTGCGGCATCTTATTGGTATAGCATTGCAGCTTTAGCTGATGAAGCAGAAATTAGTTTGCCTGCTTTAAAAGAAAAAAGTTTGCAAGGCGATAGTCAGATCAAAAATATCATGAAGATTTTTGGTATCGCTACCAGCAAAACCGATCATGGCATTGCAATTAGCAACTTAGGTCTTTCTTTAGATACAACGCAAGTTTTAGATTTAAAAACCTGTCCGGATTTAGCACAGACAGTTATCGTTATTGCTGCAGCGCTGGGTAAAAATATGGCTTTTACGGGTTTAGAAACACTAAAAATTAAAGAAACAGACCGTATTGCAGCCCTTCAGAACGAATTGGCCAAAATAGGTGTTACATTAACTGAAAATAACCTGATTTATACGCTGAATACCGACAATCTTCATTTCCCGGATAAAATTACCATTGCAACCTATGAGGATCACCGGATGGCCATGGCTTTTGCGCCACTTGCATTACTGATCAAAGAAGTTGAAATTGAAGAGATGCAGGTAGTAGAAAAATCTTATCCGTATTATTGGGAAGATTTGAAAAAAGCAGGGTTTGAGGTGAGTGAGATTAAGATATCAGATTGAAACAGCTGAAATTTTCAAATCACATAGCTCAATGCTAACATCTAACGTAAAATAATTAAAATTAAAAACTGAAGTTCAGATCTAGACTGGGTACTGCTCAAATCTCATATCTGGCTTCTCACATCTAAATAAAGTATGGCAGGCAACTCATTCGGACAACTTTTTCGCATCACAACCTTTGGCGAATCTCATGGTGTGGCTATTGGTGTAATTATCGATGGCTGTCCGGCACAATTGGATATTGATCTTGATTTTATTCAGTCAGAACTTGACAAACGTAAACCAGGCCAATCTAAAATCACCACGCAGCGAAAAGAAAGCGACACTGTTCAGATTTTATCGGGTGTATTTGAAGGAAAAAGTACCGGAACACCGATTGCACTTTTAATTCCGAATGAAGATCAGCGCTCAAAAGATTACGGACATAATGTTGATGTTTACCGCCCGAGCCATGCGGATTATGTTTACGATGCAAAGTATGGGATCCGCGATCACCGGGGTGGCGGTCGTTCTTCTGCGCGCGAAACTGCAGCCCGTGTAGCAGCCGGAGCAATTGCAAAATTGTTTTTGAAGCAACAGGGTATCGAAATTTTCGCCCATGTAACCTCAGTAGGCACCATTGAAGCGCCAAATTTAGAAAGCAATGATTTATCTGCTTTATTGCAAATCAGAGAAGAAAATATAGTACGCTGTGCCGACCCGGCAACCGCTCACGAAATGATCGAATTTATCGATTCGGTTAGAAAAGATGGCGATACCGTTGGCGGAAAAATAGGCTGCATCGTAAAAGGCTGTCCTGCAGGCTTAGGAGAACCTGTTTTTGATAAACTGCATGCAGATTTAGGCAAAGCAATGCTCAGCATCAATGCCGTTCATGGTTTCGAATATGGTTCTGGTTTTGCCGGTAGCGAATTACGCGGATCGCAACATAATGATATCCTTCAACCCAAAGCTGCAGATTCGAAAGTGTTTAAAACCACAACCAATTACGCCGGCGGCATTTTAGGGGGTATTTCTAACGGAATGGATATTACCTTTAAAGTAGCGTTTAAACCTGTAGCAACCATTATGCATAACCAACAAACCATCAATGCAGCCGGTGAACCCTCGGAGATTAAAGGCAAAGGCCGACATGATCCCTGTGTGGTACCCAGAGCAGTAGTGATTGTCGAAGCCATGGCTGCGCTTGTTTTAGCCGATCAGTTTTTAAGAAATAAAGCAAGCGTAATTTAAACATGAAACTTATTACCATTTTACTTTTGTTCATCAGCATAGATGGCTTTGCACAAAGTTACGCTGAACAGATTGCCAAGCACCGTGAATCTTATAAAGAAGATTTTATAAAAGACAATCATTCTCCACTAAAGAAAGATGACCTGCAAAATCTTCACTTTTATGAGGCTGACAGCACCTATAATGTATTGGCAGAAGTAGAATTGCTAAAGAATGAAAAGGTGTTTAAAATGCCAACCTTTAACGGCAGTAGCAGCGATTATTACCGTTATGCCCATATAAACTTCGTTTTAAACGGAAAAGCGATCCAGATGACGCTTTATCGGAGTGTTTCTTTATCAACTAACCCGGTTTATAAAGATCATCTCTTCCTGCCGTTTACAGATGAGACCAATAATAAGGAAACTTACGGCGGTGGCCGGTATATTGATCTGGATGCAAAAGCAATCTTAAATAATCATATCGAAATTGATTTTAATAAAGCCTATAATCCTTACTGTGCCTATAGCGACGGCTACCGCTGCCCTGTACCACCTGAAGAAAACGACTTACAGTTGACCATAAAAGCTGGCGAAAAATTATATACCGGAGAAAAAAAACACCAGAAATAAAGCTAACTTTACGCCTGTCAATAACCAGATTCTATTATAATCCATATTTTAATGTAACTTTAACTGGAAATACCTGTTCTATAAGTAAAATTACATATCCTAATATCTAAATGACGTACAGTTGCTTAATTGTTGATGATAATGAAATTGAAAGAGATGCCGTAGAAATGCATCTAAAAAAAATTCCGTCATTAAATATTGTTGCCGTTTGTAGTAATGGTATAGAAGCCTCCCAAATTTTATCAACCACTTCCATAGATATTGTGTATTCCGATATTGATATGCCGCAACTTTCTGGCATGGATTTATTAAAGAGCTTAAAAAAACAACCCTTATTTATTTTTATCACTTCATTTAGCGAGTACGCAGCAGAAAGCTTTAACCTGGATGCCCTGGATTTTATTGTTAAGCCTGCAACTTTTGAACGCATATTAAAGGCCACCAACAAAGCGATAGAATATATTGAATTAAGGAAACAAGTCAATAAACTTCCTGTTGAAAACTTAAATATTGACGATAAAACAGATGATGATGATTATTTCTTCTTCAGGGAAACTAAAGGTATAACGAAGCTGAAATACAATGATGTGATCTACATAGAAAGTATGGGCGACTTTTCAAAACTGTTTACCCGTATGGATAAACATATTATTTTAGTAAGCCTAAAAAACCTGGAAAAACAGTTACCTTCTAAAATTTTCTCGAGGGTACATAAACAGTACATCATTAACGTAAACCACATTGTAACTTTAACTAATCATGAGGTCCATTTAGAACATAACTTTTTGGTTCCCATAAGCGCCTCTAACCGACAGGCATTACTGGAAAAATCAATCGATAAGAAAATTCTGTCGAGATTTTTGAAGTAAGTTATTTCTTTAAGGTGATCTTAAAATAACTTCCACCTGCAGGATTAATGCCTGCACTAATTTCTCCATCCATTAAGCTAATGAAGGTTCTGGAGAGCAATAAACCTAAGCCAGTGCCTTTTTCTTTATTGGTACCCAGAGTACTCACCCCAACACCAGAATAACCCTGCTTATTAAAATGTTCGATCTGTTCAGCTGTTAAACCGATACCCGTATCAGAAATTGTAACTTCAAGCGTGTTTTCAATATAAAGAGCTTCTATGATAATGGTACCACCATCAGGGGTAAATTTAATGGCATTGCTGACGATGTTTCGAATAACCAGCATAAACATATTCGAATCTGCCTTGCAAAATGTTTTAAGCGGCACTAAATTTTGAACAGTCAGATTTTTTTCATCGGCGTGGTGTTTCATGGAAAGAATAACTTCATTAATCAGTTCACAAATATCCAACGATTGTAAATAGGGGCTAAAACCCTGCATCTGGCTGGCGGCCCAATTCAGGAGGTTCTCCATCATTGTGGAAGTATAGGTAAGGTTGTTTTTTAGCGAAACCGCATACCGCTTTAACTTTTCTTGCTCAATATTACCGCCTTCCAGCAATTGCATAAAAGAAATGAGTGAATTTACCGGAGTACGCATATCATGGCTAACTACGCTAAAAATCCGGTCTTTAACCTTACTTAACTGCTCTAATTCCCTTTTTTGGTTATTGATAATGATATTCAGCCGCTTTGTTCTGCGCTGATTATAAAATATAACCAGGGCAATAATCAGAATCAACGTGGTTGCTATGGTCAGGAATAATTTAACACGACTATCAAATTTAATCTGTTGTACCTGCTTGCTAATCTGCTTATCTTTTACGCCATTGGCTAACTGCGCCTCAAACTTGGCTTTTGCAAATTTGTTATCCTGAGCCAAGCGCTGGATGTCGAGGTCAGCTTTTGCTTTTTGAAAAGTTAACAGATCCAAAGCTTTTTCCTTATCACTCAACACCAGCTGTTGTCTTTTAAGTTCAAGTTCCTGCTGCTGCCTTTTTAACTCACCTTCTGTAAGTTTCTGTTTTAATAAATAATTCCGCTCTTTAATGCCAAAATCAAGTTGCAGTTGCCTTCTGGTAATTTCCTTTTCCTTTTCACCATCAAAAATTTTATCTTTAACAGCAATATACTGCCTGTAGTAGGCCAAAGATTTATTATAATCTTTTAGCTTTTCATATACAGTACTCAGGCCTAATGTAGCTTGTTTTTCGATGTCCAGCAGTTTATTGTCTTCCGCAATTTTTAAACTACTATTAAGTAATGTGATGGCGTTTTCAAAATCATTTTCTTTTTGGTAAAAATTACCTAAAGCATATAAGCTTGCCGCATAAGCTTCTTTATCCTCTCCCGGTTTATTTAATTCTACCGATTTTTGATATGATTTTAACGCAATATCCTTCTGTCCTGTTGAACTGTATAAGTCAGCAAGATCTCTTTTAATCGTAGCGATTAGGCCTAAATCGCCGAGCGCCTCCGATACCTTTAAAGATTTGTTATAATAGGTTAATGCCAGTTTTATTTTTTGGCTTGGCATTACATTCATCTCCATCAATTCGCGATCAGAAGCCTCAAAGTAATTGCTTCCGATTAGGCCATAAACAACTGCCGCCCCTCTTGTATTTTCGCCATCTTTGGTAAATATTTTTAGCGCCATGTTCATATAAACCAATGCCTGACTTTGGTTGCCCAGCCGCTGATAAATAGTTGAAACATTGGTATAGCAACTTGCCAGATCAACATCATTACCCATTTTTTCATAAATGGCTATTGCCTTCTGGTTTACTTCTAACGATTTAACGTAATCAGGAATACTGCCATATAAGGCACCTAAATTAAGGTAGGTACCAGCTACCATATCTAAATTGCCCACCGAAGCATATTCAGCTACTGCTTGTTGATAGTTTTCTTCTGCTTTCTGATACTCAGACCTTCCATGATACATTAAACCCCTACGGTAATAAGCAGTTGCAGAAAATTTCTTCAGGTTTTTTTCATGAGAAAGCCGAATGGTCTTGTCTACATATTCTTCCGCCTTTTCTACGTTTTTCATCCTCATGTATTGGCGGTAAACCTCCGTCAATATTTTGATTTTGGTAGAATCTGATTTTAGATTCTTTTGATTTAAATTTAAAAGGCTATCAAGTTTTTTCTGTGGCGCGCCCACCTGACTAAAGCCAGCTGTGCATAGCAATAAAAGAAAAAGAAACAGTATGCCTTTTTTTAGAAAAAAGGCATTATTCACCAACTGGACATCTACACGATTGGGCTTCATTTTCGAATCAAAATCATTTATTACCTGATTGGAAAATTCCACGAAAAATCTTGTAAGTCACAGTATTTATATCCGGGATAAGACAAAACATTATGAGACAACAATAACAAGGTTGCCTTAAAAGTAAAAAAATGATCCAGAGGTCACAAGTTTTTTCAACGTTTCATTGAAATTTTGATCATTTGTCATGTAAATGAGGGAAGAAAACGATTCTAAATCACAAATTATCCAGAATAACCAACGATTAATTAAAAGAGTGAGGGATATTTAGCTGGATTTGCATCATGCATCATCCCGTAAACGGTTTCAATAACATCATCAACCGATGGTTTACTGAAATAATCACCGTCTGATCCAAATGGCGGGCGGTGTGCTTTAGCCGACAACGTTTTCGGCTGACCATCTAAATGGAAATAACCCTTTTGTTCTTCCAATACCTTTTGAAGAATATAGGCTGATGCACCTCCGGGAACATCCTCGTCTACCACCAATAATCTACTGGTTTTGGCAAGCGAGTTGACACAAACCTGTTCAGTATCAAAAGGCAAAAGCGTTTGCGGATCTATAATTTCTACAGAGATGTCCATTAAGCTCAGTTCTTCTGCTGCCTCCTGAACGATTCTCAAGGAAGACCCATAAGATATTACGGTAATGTCAGTTCCTTCTTCTAAAACTTCTGCTTTACCCAAAGGAACAGTAAAATCGCCGACATTATCTGGCAGCCTTTCTTTAAGCCTGTAACCGTTTAAACATTCAATTACCAATGCGGGTTCATCTGCTCTAAAAAGTGTATTGTACATACCGGCAGCCTGGGTCATATTTCTTGGCACGCACAAATGCATTCCTCGTAAAGCTCCTAAAATCATGCAGATTGGCGAACCAGAATGCCAGATTCCTTCCAAACGATGACCTCGGGTACGCACGATAACCGGTGCTTTTTGAATGCCTTTAGTGCGATAAGAGAGCGAAGCCAGATCATCACTAAGTACATTCAAGGCAAAAATTAAATAATCAAGATACTGTATTTCGGCAATTGGTTTTAAGCCCCTCATGGCCAATCCAATACCCTGCCCCATGATGGTCATTTCTCTGATGCCGGTATCGGTAATCCTCAACTCGCCATATTTCGCCTGTAAACCGGCAAAACCTTGATTTACGTCTCCAATATTCCCTAAATCTTCGCCAAAGGCAACTAAACGTGGATCGCGTGCAAAGTTTTCATTAAAGCAGGCATTAAGCACTTCCCTTCCGTCAACCATTTTCGATTGATCATCATATGTGGGTTCAACTACCGCAATCGTATCCGGACTTTCTTTTCCGTTGGTATGCAGCTTAGAATTGTAACGGTTATAATTTAAATGAGCCTGTTGCTTATACCATGCTAGCAGTTCATTACGTTCAGGAGTGATGAAACCAGCAGATAAACGTATGGCTTTACGCGCAGCAGCAAAAACCTCTCTGCGTTGTGCATCGGCAGTTGAGGCCAGAGTTGCAGCAATTTTGGCCAGTTCCGGCTGATGTTTAGCTATCCCTCCGATTAAATCAACTACTTGCTTTTGTTCGGGTTTAATGCTGTCTAAAAACTCATTCCAGGCTTCTTTCTGGGCATTACGCACAAAAACCTTTGCATTTTTCTCCACCTCTGCAATTTCCTCTTCAGTCGCTATAGCAGAATCGAGCATCCAGGAGCGCATTTTTTGGATACAATCGTGTTCAGTTTCCCACGATAAGCGATCTTTCGATTTGTATCGCTCATGCGAACCAGAGGTAGAATGCCCCTGTGGTTGAGTAAGTTCCGTAACATGAATTAAAACCGGCACATGTTCCTCTCTGCAAACATTTATGGCCTTTTCATATACCTCGCATAATGCCGGATAATCCCAGCCTTTTACCTTATAAATTTCATATCCCAATTGATCGGGATTACGCTGAAAGCCTTTTAAAACCTCTGAAATATCTTCTTTGGTAGTTTGATATTTTGCCGGAACCGAAATGCCATAGTTGTCATCCCAAATAGAAATGGCCATTGGTATCTGTAAAACACCGGCAGCGTTAATGGCTTCGAAAAATACCCCTTCCGAGGTTGATGCATTGCCAATGGTACCAAAAGCCACCTCATTTCCGTTTACAGAAAAGTGCTTTAAGTAATCCAGTTCTTTATTTTGCCTGAATAATTTAGAAGCATAAGCTAAACCTACCAAACGGGCCATCTGGCCACCTGTAGGCGAAATATCGGATGAGCAGTTTTTAATCTGTGTTAAATCGTTCCAGCTGCCATCTTCATTTACGGATTTTGTTGCAAAATGACAGTTCATCTGCCTTCCCCCCGAAAATGGATCAGCCCCTTCGGTTGGATTGGCGTATAATTGCGCAAAAAACTCTTTAATAGTAGAAATCCCTGTGGCAAAGGCAAAAGTCTGATCGCGGTAATAACCGGAACGCCAATCGCCATTTTTAAACGCCTTCGCCATGGCCAATTGCGGAACCTCTTTACCATCGCCGAAAATACCAAATTTAGCCTTTCCTGTTAATACCTCCCTACGGCCCAAAATACTGGCCTGCCTACTCTCGAAGGCTATTTTATAGTCGTTTATAACAATCGATTTAAAATCGTTGAAACTGAGTTCGGAAGCATCAATAGTTTTGGTCATCAATTTTTCATTCGGCATAGTAATCAAAGATTGGTTGCGGCAAATATATGCAAAATTAAAAGCTTGCCTTTATCCTCCATTGTAAAATTATATATCGATTTGCAAAATATATTTGGAATAGTTTTTGTTTTACTCAGAAAACATTAAATTTGTTTTAGAATTTTTAAAAATAAAATACAACCATATAACATGAAAAAGATCTTAGTATTATTCGCTTTTGTTTTAGGTTTTGGGATTGCAGTAAACGCGCAAACCAAACCTGCAGAGTTTAAATTTGAGTCGGAAACGCACGATTTTGGTAAAATTGTTTTAAATAAACCAGTAACTTACGACTTTAAATACACCAACATTGGCGAGGCTCCTTTAATTATCACCAAAGCAGAGGCGAGCTGTGGATGTACAGTACCTAAATATACTTCTACCCCGCTAAAAAAAGGTGAAACTGGTGTAATTTCTGTAACGTTTAACGCCGCTGCAGGTCCATCAACTTTTTCTAAAGCTGTAACCATTACTTCGAACGCTAAAACACCAATTAAAGTGCTTTACATTAAAGGTGAAACAGTTGCCGCATCTTCGAAATAATTTTTTAAACGATAATATTTAAAAAGTCCGGATTTTCATCCGGACTTTTTTATTTTTGTGCCATGCCAAAAATTTCACAAAAGGGTGTGCAGATGCCTGCATCACCAATCAGAAAGTTAACTCCATTTGCAGATCAAGCGAAAAAAGATGGTAAAAAAGTATTCCATTTAAATATTGGTCAGCCAGACATAGAAACACCGGAAGGAATGTTAAATGCCATCAAAAACATTGATTTTAATGTTTGGGCCTATACACCATCTGAAGGTACACTTGCCTACCGTTTAAAACTTACCGAATACTACAATAAACTGGGGTACAATATTACTCCGGAAAACATTCTGGTAACCGTTGGTGGCTCTGAAGCCATTACCATTGCCATGCAAACCTGCGTAAACGAAGGTGATGAAATTATTATTCCGGAACCTTTTTATGCCAATTATAACGGCTTTGCCTGCATGAGCAATGTGGTGGTGAAACCGATCCTTTCTTACATCGAAAATGGATTTGCATTACCACCGATTGCCGAATTCGAGAAATTGATTACGGAAAAAACCAAAGCCATTATTATCTGTAACCCGAATAACCCTACAGGTTATTTATATTCAAAAGCAGAACTGGAGGCTTTAAAATCACTTTGTGTTAAATACGATCTGTTTTTATTCTCTGATGAAGCTTATCGCGAATTCTGTTATGATGGCAGGGAATTTATTTCGCCTATGCATTTAGATGGCTTAGATGAAAATGTAGTGGTTATGGATACAGTTTCGAAACGTTATAGTGCATGTGGTGCGCGTTTAGGTTGTTTAATTACTAAAAACAAAGAAGTGATTGCATCAGGATTAAAATTTGCACAGGCACGATTAAGTCCGGGTATGGTAGAACAAATTGCGGGCGCAGCGGCTGTAGATACACCAGATAGTTATTTTGAAAAAGTAAATACCGAATATACTTTACGCAGAGATACTTTGGTCAATCGGTTAAATAATATTGATGGCGTTTTCTGCCCTAATCCGGGTGGTGCTTTTTACGTTGTGGCCAAATTTCCAATTGATGATGCCGATAAGTTCTGCCAGTGGATTTTGGAAGATTTTAACCATAATAACCAAACAGTAATGATGGCGCCTGCTACCGGCTTCTACTCTACCGCTGGTTCTGGCAAAAATGAGGTCCGCATGGCATACGTATTAAATACCGAAGATTTAAATGCAGCTATAGACTGCCTGGAAATAGCATTGAAGCAATATCCCGGACGAGTGGATTAATTATACTGTTGTTTAGACCGATTAATTGTTCAGCAGCAGTATTTGTTCAATTGATCGGTTTGAACACTCTTGGAAAAGTGTATAAATATGTAATACATCATTTAAGCACGAAAAACATTCTAAAAATATATTCAACACTGCTCCAACAGTAATTTGGTTAAGCTGATCACTCAATCCACTTTACCAAAACCATAAGCGTAATGCAATGGTTCTAAGATCATGACTGCATTTAATATTGAAATTGATCATCTCGATCAGGTGATCAAACTCACCATTATTCCCAAGGATGATTATTTTAAGATAGTTTATTTAGGAGAGACTTTAGGCGCTATAAGAAAACAGGAATCTGACTGGATCTTGTTAAAAGCAGAAGAGATTGATCCTGATGAACTGGACGTTGATTACAAACTGGCCGATGGCCATCACGTATTTTTAGGCGTTGCAGAGCTTAACCAGGTTTCCGGGGCAATAGAAAATCACCTAAAATAATAGCTGTATAACATTGAGATAAACGCCTCTGCAAAGTACTGCAATACCATCCGTTTTTCATTGCCTTGTGATTTAGAATACATTTCAGTTTTTTAACCTCGATATAACCCGCTCATCATAGCGAAAATGGTCAAAATTTAATTTCACCAAGGTAACGTTGCATTTTACCAAGTTAGTTTGAGAAATGAAAGTAAAAAACCTAAAATTAGGTAACTGACTATTAAGCGCATGGTATACGAACTTATAAGTTTCAGAGAATTAATCTTGGATGTCATTGAGGCAGAAACAACTCGTAAAAGTCCTTGTAAAGAACTACATCACGAAATTTTTCAGGAAAGTAAACGGATAATCAGTGCCATCCTACATCATGTTACACAAGTTGAGCCAGATAGATCTAAAACCTACATCAGGCAACACCAAAGAGGATTGTTGCAATTAATGGATGAACTAGGCGCTTCAATCAAAGAGGAGGCACAAAATACCAATCGGAAAAACGAAAATGATAACATTAGTCAAATAGCAAACCTGCTCAACCAGATGGTTTTGGAACTGCAACAGCTCTTTCCTTACGATTTCGACTATCATTGTGCTATTTCGGCAGTTAACCAGAAACAACTCTTATTAAATATTGCAGAAAATTCCAGTCAGATCCTAAAAAACATCGAAACACTGCAGGCCGATAATGTAACTATAACTTTGTTTAAGCATATCTTCGAACAGATAAGTGGCAGTTCAGGTCGTTTCACTTTCGAGCAGGATGTGTATTTGCAGAACTTTTTGGCGTCACTTAAAACGACGTTAAATCAATCTGTGCCACCTTTAGATCTGTCCGAAATTATACTGCTGCTCGTCTCTTTAAATTTTAATCATCCCTCTTTTTATCATTTCTGCTGTAGCCACCTGAATCACGAACTTCAGCAGTGTGAAAACATTAGTGAACAATATAGATTAATTCACTTTTTTAAAAAGCTTATCGGGCAGGTTTTTAAAACCATAAACATGCCATACAACAAAAATTTACCCAGTATTGATGAATCTATATTGAGGTATATTGAAAGCGAAATCAGCTACCTCAAATCAATAGATACCATAGCCGAAGACCTCAGTAGCAGTGGTATTTTAGAAAGCAATTTTAAAGTATCCTTTACGGTCAGACAGCTTGCGATATTCATCAACTTACAAGTTGAGGCAGGTATTATCTTAACAAAAAGCCCCAAGGCATTACACCAATACGTTACGAAGCATTATAGTACCGCAGAGAAAGCTATCATATCAGAAAAAAGCTTCAAAAATGCCTACTACGGAAATGTGGAAAGAGATGTTCAAAAAGTGATTGACAAAATCGTCACCATGTTAGCTATTGCCCAGGAAAAATGCTAACCGAGCAGCTTTAACAAATCTTTTCTGCGTAAAAAATCTACAAATTCAAAATACCAGTGTTCTGAATAATCATCCAGCATATACAATTCTTTTTGCCGGGCGTCAACAATATCCTGAAGGGTAAAAAACCCCATTAATTTACTTCTGAGCTTAAAATTTTCGGATAGCGGAAGTTCTGCAATTGGCAGGTTGAGGAGAAAATAATTTGGCTGGGAAGAAGTATCCATAAAAAAGCGTGGGTTAACCCGATATCCGCTTTAGGGGCACCGCAAATGCCCAGACACAAGATAAACAGGCACCCACGCGTAGCGTAGGCAACCAATCTATTTTTCCCTGTGTCTATTGAAATTTTGCGGTTTTCTAAAACAGTAAAATAGCTATTGCTCACGCCTTACGTTGAAATGGAATTACAGCAGAAGCCCACTCTTATTTTGGAAAGCTAAAGATAGCGATTCCGCTATAAGAAATGGGATAAAATCTGCTGTCTTGCTCCAACGGCGTGAGATTTGAGGTTGCAAGACTCTTAATTTTACCTTTTACTTGTTTTATATATTTAATACGTAAATGTAAACAAAAAAAAGACGAATGTCAAGTAATTACATGACGATTTTAAATAAAATATAAAAGACATTGCCAATTGTATTTTTATTAGCAATGAAATGATCAGTGAGAAAGAAAAAAAAATTCTGAAAAGCTTCGGTGAGCATTTAAAATCCTTAAAAGAGAAACAGGAACTTTCTTATCGCGAGTTTTATAAAAGAAGCGGTGTTAATACAGGAGATATCATTAAATATGAAAATGGAGAAACCAGCCCAAATTTTATCACCATCATGCGATTGGCTATCGGTTTAAAAATCCATCCAACGGCGCTTCTTGATTTTGACTATGGAATAGACTTTAGTGCCGGACTGGAATAATATCTTCCAGCGACGATCATATCGCCCATTTACACACTATACGCCATTAAAACCGGAAGCAAGCAGCTTTGATACGCTGACCATTAGATCCTCATTTGGAAGAAAGATTTAACATTGCATTTAGATGGGATGATGGTAACCTAAAGGAAAGTGCGATACATCATTGATACAGTCAAATCCCTTATTTTGTGCCCTTCTATAAACATGACCAGACTTGCTTTACCAATCCGATATCAGGCAATTGAAAAAACCCATGTTTATTTGTAAGTCATCCGAGAGCGATCGGCTTTTATATGCTTACAATAGTCAATTATTTATAAAAATGAAGTTAAACGGAGGTTTCAGTAGCGTTTTAACACTCAGTAACGTATAAGCTGTAAATTAAAGCTTTATGAAAAAAATATTGATACTGCTTTTAGCAGTTGCAGGCATTATTGATGTATCCTGCAAAAAATCGGATAACAATAACGACAGACCCGGCGAAGTTTACGGCAAATGGAAATTGACCGAAACCTTGTTTGATATCGGTAATGGACAGGGTAAGTACACAAAAGTTACAGGTGAAGCCAAATATCTCCAGGTAGAAAAATCAGGAAACCAAGCCGGGAAATTTAAGGGAGATGCTATTCCAAATTTAATTTCATTTAAAATTTTGGACAGTGTAAGAATGGAGGTTTATGGCAAGACCTATCAAATGCCAGTAGTTTTCCGATATCTGGTTTCTGCAAAATCACTAGAGCTTAATCCACCTTGTATTGAGGGTTGTGGATACCGTTTCGTAAGGGAACAGTAGAAATAGTTCCAGCTATTTTAACCTATTTAGTGAGGAAAATTAGAAGAATAGGACAGAATATCCAGCGAAAACACATCAGGCCCGTGGTCTGAAAAAAACAGGAATGATATCCTACATTTAAAAAACAAAAGACCTTTAAACTTATATGGTACCTAAATGCCTTATATGATAAAAAAAACACTGAATGTCAGTCTTTTACAAAAATCTCATTGTAAGGTTGATCTGAACGAGCCGAAGCAATCTATACGGTAATTATGACTAAAAGATTTTTCATTTGTAGTTTAATGTTTTAACTGCATCCAAGCTTGCTTCGCAGGTGCATTACTACTTTACGCAGGTACCGCTCTCCGATTTGCTATGACGGAATTAAGAATCAAAATACTTAAACAGTTAAACTATCCCAAATTACCTGATAAACATCAGGCGCTTGCAAAGTTTTATCAATAGCGTTTGAAGTAATCAGAACAGGTCTAAATTTATTGTCGACATGGATGCCGCCATGTGATCCTTTTACCAGCGTAGCATCAAGCGGAATTACATCCATCACATATCGGAAGCCTGCCTTTTTTCTTAAGAGCTTATATCCAGCCCTCAATTTAGAGGTCATGAACATTTCTACCGGATCGTACCCAGGTTTTTTATGGATATCGACTACCCTGGCATAATCCGGAGCTTTAGCATCATCCAACCAAAAATAATAGGTAAACCAGCTGTTTTCTTTTGCAACCAGTACGAAATCACCTGAACGTTTATGGTTAATGTGGTATTGCTCCTGCGCTACTTTATCAAGTATCAAATCGATTCCCGATACATCTTTCAATAGGGCGTTTACCTGTTCTGCGACACTTTTATCGTTGAGATATACGTGTGCCACCTGATGATCGGCCACTACAAAAGCTTTGGAAGCACCTGCATCAAGCAACTCTAATCCTCTTTCTTCACGGATCTGGATCAGCCCCTTCTCCCGGAACAAACGGTTTAGGTGGATAGGATTATTTACCGGTGCAATGCCATATTCCGAAAGCAAAATGATGCGCGCCCCCCTGCTTTCGTAAAAATGTACCAATTCTTCTACCACCTGATCGATTTCTTTCAGTTCTGTACTGATTTTATCGGGTTCAGGACCAAACTTCTGCAAACAATAATCTAAATGGGGTAAATAAATTAAGGTAAGTGTTGGATTATGGAGTTTTTCGGTTTCCATTGAAGCATCTGCAATCCACCTGGTAGATTTGATATTTGCGCCAGGTCCCCAGAACTGAAATAAGGGAAATTGCCCCAGTTTAGCCTGTAAATGGTCGCGCAGTTCAGCTGGTTGCGAATAACAGTCCGGTAATTTACGGCCATCGGCAAGGTAATTTGGGCGTGGTGTTACCGAAAAATCGGCCGTTGAATACATATTGTACCACCAAAACATATTGGCACAGGTAAAATCAGGATTTTCCTTTTTAGCCTGATCCCAGATTTTTTCAGCATTTACCAGTTTATTAGACTGTTTCCAGAACTTGATTTCCGCATCCTCATGGTCATACCAGCCATTCCCAACAATGCCGTTTTCTGAAGGATATTTACCGGTCAGGTAGCTCGATTGTACAGCCGTAGTAACTGCAGGCAATAGTGGTTCTATAGTAGTTAAATGGTTCTCAGCAATATACTTCTGAAGGAAAGGGGTATGCACTCCAATAACGGAAGCAGACAGGGCTACAATATCGATAACAACAGTTTTGTGCATATTCTTTTTATAATAAGTTTTTAACCCAGGCCAGTTCCCTGATAATGGAATCATTCAACGGGGCTTTCAAAGCATTTGGTAAAACCTCCCAGGTATAGGTTTCTACTTCTAAATGAGCGGTAAAAGGATTATTCTTTTGCAGTTGTAACACTTCCTTGATATCCGATTGAGTAGACTGGATCAAACCCATATCTTCTACAAAAATAGGCACATGAAAATGTGCTCTCCACTCTTCTACGTCCGGATTTTCACCTTCCGCCAGTGCTTCTTTAAGATCAGGATAACGGATTAAACCGCCATCATCTTTCCTGGCAATAACCTGATGAAGATAAGTTGGTTCATCAAAACGGATCAGTTGATCCAACATTGCAGTTCTTTCCGAAACAGCCGCCGGCAATTTTGCTTTTAATGCAGCACTGATCTGTATTTTACCAATTTTGATACCTTTGTGCTGCAATTCGTTGATAATGGCTGTATGCGGTTCATAACCGATTGCGAAATGACAAACATCGTAACATAAACGGATATGTTTTTTGATCATGCCTTCATCATTTGCGGCGGGTAAAAGTACATTTTCGTACCAATCAATAAATTCAGGGCCAGATTCAAGAAAACCATCCGGTTCAGGTTCAATATCCAGATGGACCAACTTGCCACTTCGAACCTGTATCTGGTATAAACCTTCCGCTACCCTGATTATATTTTCCGTTGCGCCGGTTGTGGCGGCTATTTTGGCTTCAGCATCTTTAAACCACGGCTTATAACTTAGTGGTGAGGTTGAAATGCCGCCATCCATATCGTCAGGCAACAATTGCGAAAGTATTTCGGCCAAACGCATGGTATATTCAACACGTTCTACCGTTGTCCAGTCAGGTGCATGTACCTGATCTTTCACCCGGGTATGGTGAAAACCGCCGTAAGGAAATCCGTTCATGGTAAAAACATAGCCGCCTTCCTGTGCAAGCCACTGCTTAAATGTTTCAAGATGATTTTCCTGCAATAGTTCGATACTGGCCAGATTGGAAAGGCGTAAACCGATTCCCATTGGCGCATCTGGTGATAATTCTGCTTTTAATATTGGAAAACTAGACGCTAACACGGCAAAATGCGCCATCCAGTTTTCGCCTGCATAAATATTGGTACAGAAGGTTAAATGACCCGAATTTAATTTCATAGCTTAATGTTGAATAATAGCCACCTGTTTATTTAACATTTCAGCAGCTTGTTTTAAAATGTCTGCATCAATTTCATGAACTTCTTCGCCACTGCCCAAACCAGTAAGTAAAGTAATGGTAAGTTGGCCACCCAGATGCTCCCGGAATTCTTCCAGTCCATCCAAAATCGGGCTATTGCCTTCGGTAACCTGCAACAAAGGATGCGTGACTTCGAAACCGAGTTGCCGGATCAGCGAGATTACCCTTTGGGCATCTTCTGCGCTTATCCTGCCTGTTAACCCGGAATATACCGTATCTAAGGCGATACCCATGGCAACTGCTTCGCCATGCCTCACTTCAAAATTGGTGAGGTACTCTAATTTATGCGCACTCCAATGGCCAAAATCCAATGGCCGGGCAGAACCGTTCTCAAAAGGATCGGAACTGCGGATATGCTCCAGATGAAGTTTTGCACACTTCCAGATCTGGTAGTTCATGGCCGTGGTATCGCGATTGGCAAGCGCAATAGCATTCGCTTCCAGCCACTCAAAAAATTCAGCATCTTTAATCAGCGCTACTTTAATTGCTTCGGCAATACCTGAACGCCAATCCCGATCGGATAATGTACTTAGAAAAACTTCGTCGTTAAAAACTGCTACAGGAGGCGAAAAAGTGCCCAAAAAGTTTTTTTTATTAAAATAATTAATCCCGTTTTTTACCCCTACGCCCGAGTCGTTCTGCGAAAGCACGGTACTTGGAATCCTGATGTGTTTAATACCGCGGTGTGCAACTGTAGCCGCATAACCTACCATATCAAGCACTGCGCCACCACCAATAGCAGCCACAAACGAATGCCTGTCTATACCATATGTATTAATGGCTGCCAATACCTGATCAAAATATTTTGTATTATTTTTTACCTGTTCACCACCTGGGATGATCAGCAGATCCTGAACCAGCTGCGTTTTATTGTGCTTTGCAAAATAGGCTTTAATTTCTGCAGTGAGTTCTTTGTGGGCATGGGCTACCCCCTCATCAATTACAAATAAAATTTTCTTTACTGCAACAGCC
>Ga0182008_10000741_pt1 | contig 23069 bp, 16 predicted proteins | sample Sormic07211129_1_FD_120482 | JGI IMG/M metagenome (GOLD analysis project Ga0182008, IMG submission 120482) | Rhizosphere microbial communities from Sorghum bicolor, Mead, Nebraska, USA - 072115-129_1 metaG | ecosystem: Host-associated > Plants > Roots > Rhizosphere | place: USA: Nebraska...
ATGGTCGCCGAACAGTTCATGTGGGACGCCTTCCGCGCCGACGAGCCCGACCACCCCTCGCGCTCCCGCCGCCTGAGCAGGCTCGCCGACCGCCTCAAGGGCCGCGACCTCACCGAGCGGTACATCATCGGCCTGCGCACCTGGGACGCCGTCCTGCGCGGCGAGCCCGCCCACATCGCCCTCCACCACGCCGAGCGCGCCCTCCACGGCGGCCTCGGCTGGGCCGAGGCCGACCGCGGCTTCGAGGTCCCCGTCCTGGTCGCCCTCGCCTTCATGTACGCCGACCGCCCCGGCCGCACCGAGGAGCTCTTCGCGGCCGGTATCGCGGACTTCGAACGCCAGGGCTGGCGCGGCGGCCACCTCTCCTTCGGTTACACCCTCCTCGCCTACGTCCGCTACCGGCGCGGCCGGCTCGGGGAGGCCGAGGACTTCGTCCGCGCCGGCCTGCGCCTGGCCGAACGCGTCGGCCCCGGCACCCCCGCCCAGTGGTACGCCGTGGGCGTCCTCATCGAGGTCCTGCTCGCCCGGGGCCGCCTCGCCGAGGCCGCACGCACCGCCGACGACTACTCCTTCACCGCCCCCTTCCCGGCCGCCGTCGTCTTCCCGGACGCCCAGACGGTGCGCGGCGAACTCCTCCTGGCCCGAGGCCTGTACAAGGAAGCGGCCGAAGAACTGTCCGCGGCGGGCCGCCGCCTCGACCCACGCGGCATCCGCAACCCCGCCTGGTGCCCCTGGCAGCTCCACCTGGCCCGTGCCGAGGCCCACGACACCCCCGAACGCGCGGTCACCACCGCCCTCGAAGCGGTCGCCCGCGCCCGGCAGTTCGGCACCCCGTCCGCCATCGGCCAGGCCCTGCGCACCGCCGCCGAGGTCTCCTCGGGCTCGGCCCGCGTCAAATACCTGGAGGAGTCCGTGGCCCACCTGGAACGCTCCCCGGCCGCCTACGAGCTCGCCTGCTCCCTCGTCGGTCTCGGCACGGAACTCCGCCGCACCGGCCGCCCCCGGGAAGCCGCCGAAAACCTCTACCGAGGCCTCGACACGGCGGTCCAGTGCAACGCCGACGGCCTGGTCGGGACGGCCCGCGACGAGCTGCAGGCGGCGGGCCTGCGGCCCCGCCGTCTGCACAGCACGGAGACGGACACGCTGACGACCCGGGAACGCACCGCGGCGAACCTGGCGGCCGGGGGCCGCACGGAGGCGGAGATCGCGGCCGAGATGCACGTGGACGAGCCCACGGTCGTCCGCCTGCTCTCCGCGGTCTGCCGCAAGATGGGCACGGAGATCACCGGTCTGACGGCGGCGTTGAAGCAGGGCTGACGGGCACTTCCCTGGGGCACTTCCCCGTGGCGCGGGGCCGTATCGAGGTACGGCTCCGCAGCGTGGGCGCGACCGCCCCACCGACCCGCCTGCCCGAACGAGAACCCGGGCCCACTGACCGGGGCTGTCCACGTACCATGGGCGACATGTCGTTCCTCCGCCGCCGCAGCGCCACCCCCGCCGGCCCCGACTTCGACGTCCTGGCCATGGACCCGGGCGACTGGCCCGGCAACCTCGGCGCCGGTCTGCTCCCCGCCCCCGACGGCTCCTGCCAGGGCGTCTTCCTGCGCTACGACCTCTTCGGCGGCCGTGGCCCCGCGATGATCATCGGCAATCTCCCCGAGGGCTCCCCGGCCCGCGAGGTCGCCGACGGCGAGATCCCCTTCGAGGTCGCCCAGCTGCTGCTCGCGCTGGAGAACGAGGAGGAGGTGACGGTCGTGGGAGTGGAGGACATGCCGGTGATGCAGGGCGACAACCTGCTGATCGTCCGCCGCCTCAAGCTCTCCGAGAGCCGGATCTCCTGCGTCCAGTTCGACCGCAGCGACAACGTCCTGGTGACCATCGCCGCCTGGGACCGCCCCATCACCGACGACCTGTACGCCCTGCTGAAGCCGCTCCCGGCGGAGCTTTTCCAGCAGGGCTGATCCGAGGGCGACGGGCCACCGGCTACCGGCGGACCCGCACGTCCACGTCCGCCGCGCGCACGAACGCGACCCGGTGGCCGAACTGGATCTCGTAGTACAGGTCCTTGCCGACCACGACCCGGTGCGAGTCGGTGGTGAAGGTGACCGCGTAGTAGTACTCGCCGGGCACCTCGTCACCGACCACGTACTGCTGCCCCTTCGGCAGCGTGTACGGCAGCGCGGACACCGCCTGCACCGGCACCCCCGCCGGATACACGGCCGCCTCCGGGTAGGCGCGGCCGTAGACCGGGACGCTGTCCAGTCCCGCCTTGGGCGTCACGACCAGGCCCGAGGCCGGCACCGCCGTCGGGTGCTTCCGCGGGTTGAGGAACCAGGCCTTCTGCCCGAGGTACCAGATCGCCGTCCAGTCGCCCCAGTGCCCCGCCACGGCGTACTGCTGCCCGGTCGAGACCCGGGAGCCCACGTCGTTGACGTCGATCGTCGAGTCGGCGCCCTTGTGCAGACCGACGTCCTTGATCAGCGCGGACGTCTCGTCGTGGTCGGAGTACAGCCGCACCTCGGCGGAGCCGTGCGCCGGGCACGGCAGGCCCGACTTCACACAGCCCGTGTACGTCGGCTGGTTCCTGGCGTAGTCCGGCCGGATCGTGACCAGCCCGCTCTTCCCGCTCCCGGTGGCCCTGACCGGGTGACCCAGCAGCGCGAAGTAGTGCCGCCAGTCCCAGTACGGGCCGGGGTCGGTGTGCATCCCGGGGATGGTCGACGTCGTCGGGCCCGGCACGTTCTCGTGGCCCAGGATGTGCTGCCGGTCCAGCGGGATGCCGTACCGCGCGGCGAGGTAGCGCACCAGCCGCGCCGACGAGCGGTACATCGCCTCCGTGTACCAGGCGTCAGGCGAGGCGAGGAAGCCCTCGTGCTCGATGCCGATCGACTTGGCGTTGATGTACCAGTTGCCCGCGTGCCAGGCCACGTCCTTGGCCTTCACATGCTGGGCGATCAGACCGTCCGTCGAGCGGATGGTGTAGTTCCACGACACATAGGTCGGGTCCTGGACCAGCTTCAGCACCCCGTTCCAGGCGCCCTCCGTGTCATGGACGACGATGTACCTGATGCTCTGCGAGACCGGACGGTCGGCGAGGTCGTGATTGCCGTAGTCGTTGTCCCCGAACTCCTGGTAGGGGGCCGGGATCCACTCGCAGGACACCGACTTCGGGCACTCCGTGCCGGCGGCGGAGACACTGCGCAGGCCCGTCTCGCCGATCTGCGCGGTGTCGGGCACGAGCTCCGGCCGCGCGGCCAGCGCGACCCGCTGCCCGGCGTCCGTGGTGCGCTCCTCACCGGTGCGGATCACGTCGTAGACATCGTTGGCGTACGCGGCCGCCGTCGCCGTGTCGTCGGCGCCGGAGAAGCGGGCCACCGCGCCGTACCACTGTGCCGGGTCGGCGCTCAGCGGTTCGCCCAGCTCCTTCTGCGTGGCGGCGAGCAGCGCGGCACCGCCCGCCACGTTCGCCGCCGCGTCGGTACGCAGCCGCTCGGCCGGAACACCGGTCAGCCCGGCCGCCTTCGGCAGGGTCCGCAGCCGGGCCGGGAGCCGGGAGTCCGAGGGCGGCTTCACCTCGGGGTGCAGGGCCGGGCGGGCACTGTCGCCGCGGGCGTCCTCCGTGCCCTCGCTGTGATGAGACGTTTCCGCCAGGGCGCTGCGGGCGTCGGTGAGATGCATCGGGCCGTAGCCGCCGGACACGCTCGGGGCGCCCCCGTGGATGTCCCAGCGGGACTGCAGATAGGAGACGCCGAGCAGGACGCTCTGCGGGACGTGGTACTCGGCGGCCGCCGCGGCGAACGCCCGCTGCAGCGCGCCCGCGGACGCGTCGTCGGTGCCCGCGGCCGGGGCCGCGCCCAGCAGCGGCAGCAGCAGGGCCGCCGAGGCGAGGGCTCCGGCGGTTCTTCGGGCGCGTCTGCGGCCGGGGGTGGACGGGGGAGCGGTGACGGTTCCTCGCAATGCAGCCTCCTGGGACGGACGAGCGTGACGGGGCGTGCAGGGCCGAGCGTGGGGTCTGTGTTACCCGCTGGCCGACGATCCGTCAATCATGCCCAGGGACAGGTGATTTCCCATGTCAACGGCGTCAGAGGCTTACACCAATGGCCGTACGGCAGGGCCGGTGGAGGCGCGCGCATACGAATGGCCGCGGTGCGCGCCTTCCAGGCGCACCGCGGCCATTCGTCCCCGTCAGCGAGTGCCGACCGCCGCTCGTACGGCCTTGCGGGCCAGCTGGCAGTCGTCGTGCAGCCGCCTCAGCAGCAGCCGCTGTTCCTCGCCGGACGGCGCAGCACTCGGGTGGGCCACCCCCGGTGCCGCCGGGGTCGAGTCGTGCATCGAACGCTGCACGGCCGTCTCGTAGGTGCGGATCTCCCTGGTCAGTACGAGCATCAGGTTCACCAGGAACGCGTCCCGTGAGGCGGGGCCCGCCGACTGGGCGATCTGGCTGATCTGACGGCGCGCCACCGGGGCGTCGCCGAGGACCGACCACAGCACCGCCAGGTCGTAGCCCGGCAGATACCAGCCCGCGTGCTCCCAGTCCACCAGCACTGGACCGGCCGGGGACAACAGGATGTTCGAGAGCAGCGCGTCGCCGTGGCAGAACTGGCCCATGCCCTGCCGGCCCGCCGAGTGCGCGATGCCGTGCAGCAGCTTCTGCAGGTCGCCCATGTCCCGGTCGGTCAGCAGCCCCAGCTCGTGGTAGCGGGAGATGCGGGCGGCGTAGTCCAGCGGGGCGTCGAAGGTGCCCGCCGGCGGACGCCAGGCGTTGAGCCGGCAGATCGCGCCGAGCGCCGCCCTGATGTCCGTCCGCGGCGGGGCCTCGGCCGGGTGCCGCTGCAGCGCCGCCACCCGTCCCGGCATCCGCTCGATGACCAGTGTGCAGTTGTCCGGGTCCGCCGCGATCAGTCTCGGCACCCGCACCGGAGGGCGGTGCCGGACGAACGAGCGGTAGGCCGCTATCTCGTGCCGGATCCGCTCGGACCACGCGGGTGAGTGGTCCAGTAAACACTTGGCGACGGCCGTGCTGCGTCCGGTCGTACCGACCAGGAGTACGGAGCGGCCACTGCGGCGCAGCACCTGCACCGGAGCGAACTCCGGGCAGATCCGGTGCACCGACGCGAGGGCCGTACGCAGCTGGGCGCCCTGGGGGCCGGACAAGTCGAGTCTCCCGCTGAGCGGTTGGGTGCCGAGCCCCGGGGCGCGCAGGGGCCGGCCCGCGCCGAGCGCGGGGGCCGCCGGACGCACGGCGGGGTCGAGGTAGGGGCCGCCGGCCGCCGGGCGGGGGCGCAACGACCGGGGCGGGGCGGACACGGAGGACGATGCTGCGTACATGGGCGAAACAGATCCCTTCGTGTGCCTGCATTGCCTGTCTGTGTGACCGCGCTACCCGGCCCGGCACTTCGGGAGCACCCTGGGGAGTACACCCGTCGTTCGCACCCTTCGTTTCCAAGGGCGACCGGGTCGGGGTAGCGCATTCCTACCTGACACCCGATGCCCAGTGGCACACCATGTGGCGCACCCTGGCGAACCCTGGCGAATAGTCGCCCGGCAACTCTCACCCGGCTACTGTCAACTCAGCCGAGAACCTGGGGGCTTGACGTGAGCGGACAACCCAACACCCGCCTTGCGGACCTGTTCGGCCTGACCGGCTGGTCCAAGGGTGAACTCGCGAGGCTGGTCAACCGGCAGGCGGCGGCCATGGGCCATCCCCAACTGTCGACCGACACCTCCCGGGTACGGCGTTGGATCGACACCGGGGAGATTCCCCGCGATCCGGTGCCGCGGGTGCTGGCGGCTCTGTTCACCGAGCGTCTCGGCCGTGTCGTGACCATCGAGGACCTCGGTCTGGTCCGGCACGGGCGTACAGGGAAACGGCCGGACGCCGGGAGTGCGGAAAACCCCGACGGCGTGCCGTGGGCGCCCGAACGGACCGCGGCGGTCCTCACCGAATTCACGGGAATGGACCTCATGCTCAACCGACGCGGCTTGGTGGGCGCGGGTGTCGCGCTCACCGCAGGTTCCGCACTCAGCAGCGCCATGTACGACTGGCTGCACACCGACCCGGGCCTCAGGGCCGACGCCCCACGCTTCGACGATCCCCTGCACGCCGACCCCGCCGGGTTCGACCGCTACGAGGCCGCCCCCATCGGGTCGCAGGAGATCGAGGAACTGGAGCGCTCGGTCGAGGTGTTCCGGGCCTGGGACGCCGCCCGCGGCGGCGGGCTGCAGCGCAAGGCGGTCGTGGGCCAGCTCAACGAGGTGGGCGGCATGCTCGCCTACCGACATCCCGACCATCTCCAGCGGCGCCTGTGGGGCGTCGCCGCCAACCTCGCCGTCCTCGCGGGCTGGATGTCCCACGACATCGGCCTCGAACCCACGGCCCAGAAGTACTTCGTCATCGCCGCCCACGCGGCCCGGGAGGGCGGCGACCGGCCCCGCGCCGGGGAGGCGCTCTCCCGAGCGGCTCGCCAGATGGTGCATCTGGGCCGGCCCGACGACGCGCTCGACCTGATGAAGCTGGCCCAGTCCGGCTCCGGTGACGAGGTGCTGCCGCGCACCCGCGCCATGCTCTACACCATCGAGGCCTGGGCCCAGGCCTCGATGGGCAAGGGCCAGGCCATGCGCCGCACCCTCGGGCAGGCGGAGGACCTCTTCGTCTCCGACAAGGGCGATGTCCCACCGCCGAGCTGGATGCAGATGTTCAAGGAGGAGGACCTCTACGGCATGCAGGCCCTGGCCTACCGGACACTGGCCGAGCACGACCCCACGGCGGCCGCGCACGCCCAGCACTACGCGGAGAAGGCCCTGGCCCTCCGGGTCGACGGACGCCAGCGCTCGAAGATCTTCGACTTCCTGTCCATGGCCTCGGCCTGCTTCATCGCCGACGACCCCGAACAGGCCGACCGCTACGCCCGTCTGGCCCTGATGTCGATGGGGTCCAACTCCTCCCACCGCACCTGGGACCGGCTGCGCCAGATGTACCGGCTGACCGCCGAGTACTCCAGCTACCCGAAGATCCACGAGCTGCGCGAGGAGATCAAGCTGGCGCTGCCGAAGAAGGCCCAGGGCGGAAACAGCGCCCGGGTTTAGGGGGGTCGTGCGGTCAGACCACCCTGGCGACGAGTACGCACGCGTCGTCGTCGCGCTCGGTTCCGCCGAACTCCTCCACGACCATCCGTACGCAGTCCTGTGCGGTGCGCGCCTCGCCGAAGCGGGGAGCGAGGTCGAGGAGTCGGCTCGCGGGCTCCGTCCTGCTGTCGTGCCCGGGCACCAGCCCGTCGGTGTGCAGCAGCAGGAGGTCGCCCACCTCGAGGGTCTCGTGGACCTGCTCGTAGGTGGCGCCCGAGGTCGCGCCGAGCAGGATCCCGTCCGGTGCGTGCAGCCTGCGCCCCGTCCCACCGCGGAACAGCAGCGGGGCGGGGTGTCCGGCCTGCGCCCAGGTCAGGGTGCGGGTCTCGGGTCGGTAGCGGCAGCAGACGGCGCTGCCCAGGGCGGGTTGCACGGTGGCGTCGAGTAACTGGTTGAGCAGGCAGAGCAGTTGGCCCGGCTCGGTGCCGGCCATCGCCATGCCCCGCAGGGCGCCGAGCAGCATCGCCATGCCGGAGGTGACGACCACGCCGTGTCCGGTCAGGTCGCCGACGCTCAACAGGGTCTGTCCGTCGGACAGTTCGAGCGCGTCGTACCAGTCGCCGCCGATCAGCGCGCTCGATGCCGAGGGGAGGTAGTGCGCCGCGAGATCGAGGGTCTCGGGTCCCTGGTGCGGCAGCCGCAGGGAGCCGCGCCACGGCGGCAGCACGGCCTCCTGCAGCTCGACCGCGAGCCGGTGCTCGGTCTGCGCGCGGTGCTGCTGGCGCTGCAGCGAGTCACGGGTCTCGCTCACCGCCCGCTGGCTGCGGCGCAGTTCGCTGACGTCCCGCAGCACGGCCCACATGGAGGCGGTGCTGCCGTCGGCGTCGAGCACGGGTTCGCCCATCATGTGCACGGTCCGTGCCTCGCCGTCCGGACGCACGATACGGAACTCGCCGTCGATGGGCCTGGCGTCGACGAGACAGTCCGTGACCATCGCCGTCAGCTTCGCGCGGTCCTCGTCCAGGACCAGGGACGGCAGTTCGTCGAGGGTGAGCGGGGCGGCGGTGGGCGCGCGGCCCAGGATCTGGTAGAGCTCACCGGACCAACTCGCCTCGTCCGTCAGCAGGTTCCACTCGGCGCTGCCGACCCTGCTGAGCAGCGAGCCGTGCCGGGGAGCGGACGGCACGGTCGCGGCCTGGTGCGGTGGCGCGGGCTGCGGGCCGTCCCGCAGCTGCGCCAAGTGGGTCTCGAGGTCGTTGAGTTGGTGCAGGGCCAGATCGCTCAGCGCGCGCTGCCAACGTTCCTGCGGGTCCGAACCGTCGCCGTGCGCGTCCCGCCGTACGGCGTCCACGTCGCCCTTGAGGCGTCGCGTCTGCGATATCAGCGCGTCGACCGAGCCGCGCCCCGGCGGCTGGGCGGCTGGGTGATCCGCAGACAGATGGGACGGCATGACGCGCTCCGATGCGGGGACGGTACGACCAAGGCGGAGGGAGGAACCGTTACGACTGTTGCACAGCCCGCGACGGCCTGTAAGGGATTTGGCAACACACGATACGGTGGTGCTTCTGGCATATGCCACCGTCTTCAAGGAGTGGCCCGCCTGCGCATGCCGCCTACATCGCCCGGTGGGGCAAGTCGTAGGCGCCGTACGCGACTTGAGGCATCGTAACCGAGCCTGGGTGGGTGTTCATGCGCATGTTCGACGGGTGTCTGTTCTAAGAAGCCTGGCATATCGGGACCGGATCCGCCCGGCCGCGTACAGAGTGACGTAGGTCACATAAAATGGAGAGCGCTTCCGCGTAATGCGAGCGGCACCTGCGAGGTCGTACAAGCACAATCGGCAATCCGGCCGACGTTCGATCCGCAGGGGGGACCGACCCATGGACATCGCGCTCGAACAGCCCGCCCGTGGCCGTCTGATCACCGCCGACGAGCAGGAGCTGTCCGTCCCGGCGACGTTCCGCTACACCTCCGAGGACCCGCTGGCCGTCCATCTCGACTTCCCGCCCGACGTCTCCCTCGACGGGACCGAGGTCAGCTGGACCTTCGCCCGCGCCCTTCTGGAGGACGGCCTGCGGGGCCCCGCCGGTGACGGCGACGTCCACCTCTGGCCCTGCGGCCGCGGCCGCACCGTCCTGGAACTCCACTCGCCCTTCGGCATGGCCCTTCTGCAGTTCGACACCTCGGCCCTGCAGCGCTTCCTGCTGCGCACCTACGCGGTGGTGGCGGCCGGGCAGGAGGAACTCGGAGAGGCGGTCGACCGGGGCCTGAGCGCGCTGTTCCGCAATGTCTGACGGCGACAGCCCGCCGTACGGCGTGCGGTTTTGACGTCTGTTCACCTCCCCCTCACCGGCCGGGTATGGACCTCGGCTCTCACCCCGTGCAGCCTTGCGCGCGGTGTGCCGCAGGGGCACTCCTGTGACGAGGGCGGGGCGAATGACACCGATCAGCCGAAGAGGCTTCGTGGGGCTCGGCGCCACCGTGGCGGCGGGCATGGCGGTGGGGGCCGGCGCACGTACGGCCACCGCTGCCCGGACCACGGCCTACCGCGACACCACGCCCTGGCAGTACACCGTCGACCCGGGCGGCACGGCCTCCGACTACTTCAACATCGGCTCGGGGTACGGCGACGGCAAGTACGACCTGACCATGGTCGGCCCCAACCGCTTCCTGCGCCGCTTCCAGGGCGACGCGACCAAGGCGGGCAAGTCGGCCGAGGTGAGCACGCGGTACGCCGTCGAGCCGGGTACCGGCAGGCTCGCCGTCTACTTCACGATGACCAACTCGGGCTCGGGCGGGGTGTTCACCATCACCTCCAACCACTACCGCGCCGACGGGCCGTGGACATACCAGGTCGCGGCGGGCGGTTCGGCCGAGGACTTCTTCAACGCCGTCGCGTACCAGGGCGGTTGGTACGACTTCACGGTCACCGTCGACTCCGACGCGAGCTGGTCGCGGCGGTTCACCGGGCACCTGGAGACGGGGGCGGCGAGCGTCAGCGGCTGAACCCGGTGCGGGCCGGTGCGGGGGGCAGGCCGGGCGGCAGGCCCGGACCCCCGCACTCGTCTCAGTACCGCAGTACCCCCGCGATCCCGCTCGCGTCGGACAGCGTCCCGTCCGGTACGAAGCGGACGTCCGCGCCCGTCTCCAGACACTTCTCGACGATCTCGTCCACGATGTCCTCGCGGGCGTCGAGGTCCCCGGTCATGGCCGGCACCAGATGGTCGCCGAGGACGTCACGCACCGTCACCCGGTAGTTCTCCTCCACGGCGAGCAGCCGTACCCGGCCCTCGCGGGCGCTCTGCCAGACCTCGTCGACGCCGGCCGCGAAGGACTTGCGGCCCCGGGCCGACTCCAGTTCCCGGGCGACGGCCTCGGTACCGCGGCGGGCCTCGGCGTCCACCGTCGGACGCACCGCCTGCCACACGGCCTCGGGCGTGCCGTGCGCCAGACCGCCGTGCGGGATGTGCACGGCCTCCTTGGTGACGCTGCCGACCTCGTCCAGCAGGGACAGGGCGGCCGGCTCACCGGTGACGTAGAGCGGGCGCGGCTGTTCGCGCAGGACCATGCCCATCGCGGCGTCGGCCTCCCGCAGGAAGTGCCGGGTCCCCTCGTCGCGGAAGGTGCTCGGCATGTCGCCGATGCGCTCCTGCCGCTCGGCGTCGAAGTTCTCCGGGGCCCTGGTCGCCGGGAATCCGCCGGCGCGCTCCTCGGTGACGCGGTCCGCGCCCCCGCTCCACAGGGTGACCCGGTCGGCGGAGACCGACAGCACCCAGAACGGCCGCTCGGCGGCGTGCGCGGAGACGAGGTTGCGGGTCAGGAAGGTGTCCGAGAGGACCACGCGCTCGGGCACGGTACGGCCGAGCGACCACACCTGGTGCTCACCCGGGGCGGCGAAGATGACCAAACCGTCCTCGGCATGCGCCAGATCCACCTCCGCGAGGGCCTGGTCGAGCTGGTGGACCACGTCGGAGCGCCGCTCCCGGCTGACCGCCGGGTCGGACTCCAGGAGTTTCCTGGCCTCGGCCACCACATTGCGCAGCCGGACCGGATCCTGTGCGTTGTCGGGCTCGCGGCGGTGTGTCGGTGTCAGCACGGACACGGCCGGGTAGGGGCGCGGGCGCCGGAGCTCGGAGAGGGTTGAGGGACTCAGGTCGTGCTCCATAAGAGCACCATAGGACCGATTCACCGATCGGGCATTCGGGGCGTCGCGCCCCGACTACACGGACTCCGCGGTGTGGTGGGGCGTCACCGCGACATCGCCCTGCGCCACGCCGCAGAGGGTGCGCACCCCGCCGTCGTCGACGTCACCTCGCAGCGGCACACGACACGGGTCCGGCCGGCCCGCACCACCTGCGCGTCCGCGCGCAGCACCGCGCCCGTGGCCGGGCGCAGACAGTCGATGGTGAACCCGGACGTGATCACCCCGGGTCCCACGACGGTGGCCGCGGCCAGCGTCAGCGTGTTGTCCGCGAGATGGGACACCACACCGCCGTGGACGAAGCCGTACTGCTGGAGCAGCTCCTCACGGATGTCCAGCTCCAGTGTGGCCCCGCCGTCCCCGCAGTCCACCGGCCGGGTGCCCAGCAGCCTGCTGAAGGGCTGCTCGCCCAGCGCCTTGCGGGCCAGGTCCAGATCCATCGTCCCGTCCGCCCTCCGTCTCACTTCACCAGTGAAGTGAGGGTGGCGCGGGCCGGATGAGCTCTGTCAAGATCGGCCCATGTCCGAGCCGGATCAGCGTCTGTACTTCCTGCTCCAGCGGGCGGCGCACCGTCTGCGTACCTCGGTGGACCGACGCTGCCTCGCCGCCGCCGGCGTCACCACCGCCCAGATCGGCGCGCTGTTCGCCGTACAGGAGCAGCCGGGCCTGACGCAGCAGGAGCTGGCCCGGGTGCTGGGGCTGCGGGAGTCGGCCGTCACCGCGCTCGTGGGGCGCCTGGCCGCGGCGGGGCTGCTCTCGAAGCAGGCGCATCCCGACCAACACCGTGCCGTGGTCCTGGAGTTGACCCCTGCCGGAGCCGCCGCCCTGGACGCCGCCCAGCCGGAGATCGACCGCTTCAACGCCGAGCTGAGACAGGTGCTGGGCGACGACGGGTTCGTACGGACGGCCGGGGCGCTGCACCGGCTCGCGTACGACTGGGAGGGATGACTCAGCCGTCGTCCTCCTCCGGCCCGCACGAGCTGCCGTTCGGCGGCAGGGAGCCGTACATGAGGAAGTCGTCGACCTTCTGGTGGACGCACTTGGAGGAGCCGTATCCGGTGTGCCCCTCGCCCTTGTTGTCGAGGACGACGGCGGCGGGGCCGAGCCGTTTCGCCGTCTCCACCGTCCAGCGGTACGGCGTCGCCGGGTCACCCCGGGTGCCCACCAGGAGCATTTTCGCGCTGTGCACGTCACGCACCTTCTCGCGGATGTAGTCGGTGCCCTTGGGGCGGCCGTAGCACATCAGCAGCTCGGTGAGCCGGTAGCGGCCGAAGACCGGTGAGGCCTGCTGGTACTCGGCGCGCAGCCCGGCGAGGTCCGCGGTGATCCGGTCGGCGCCGGGGCGATCGGGATCGTCCGCGCAGTTGATCGCCATCAGCGCCGCCGGAAGGTTGTCCATCGGCACCTGGTCCTCGTCGACGAGACCGCCGTCCGACCGCGCCCGGACAGACCGACCCGCCCCGCCGGTCGCGAAGTTCATGACCCCGCGGGTGTCCCCGTCCTCGACGAGCTGGGACAGGGCCCGCTCCAGCGACGGCCACAGGCTCTTGCTGTACAGCGCCTGGCCGATCGCGCCCACGAGGTCCTGCCCGGTGAAGTCCTGGCCGAAGTCGGTCGGCACCGGGTTCTGGTCGAGCGAGTCGACCAGCTGGACGACCTGGTCGCGGGCGTCGCGCTCGTCCTGGCCGAAGGGACAGGCGACGTCCTTGACGCACCAGGCGATGAAGTCGTCGAGCGCCGTCTGCTGGCCCTCGGCGCCCGCCACCCCCTGTTCGGACATCGGCTCGGTGAGCGTGTCCACGCCGTCGAGCACCAACCGGCCCACCTTCTTGGGGAATCGGGCGGCGTAGACCGCGCCGAGCCGGGTGCCGTAGGAGAAGCCGAGGTAGTTGAGCTTCTTGTCGCCGAGGGCCTGGCGTATCACGTCCATGTCGCGTGCGGCGTCGACCGTGCCGATGTGGGGGAGGACCGGACCCGAGTGCCTCGCGCATTCGGCGGCGGCCTTCTTCAACTCCCGCAGCAGGGACCTCGGTCGACCGAGATCGGCGTCGTCGGCGAGTACCGCGGCGGCCTCGTCGGAGCCGTCGCCGCAGCTGACCGGGGAGGACCTGCCCACGCCGCGCGGGTCGAAGCTCACCACGTCGTACTCGTTGGTGAGGTCCATGAAGTCCTCGCCGTCGGCGGCGAGTTCGCTGACGCCGGCGCCGCCCGGTCCGCCGAAGTTCAGCACCACCGAACCCCGCTTCCTGCGCGCGGTGGAGGCGTAGCGGGCGAGCGCGAGATCGAGCGTGCCGGCCTTGGGCCTGGTGTAGTCGAGGGGCACGGTGACCTTGCCGCACTGGAGATCCGCCGGCATGTCCGCGCCCTTGCACCGCGACCACGCGACCTTCTGTCCGTAGAACCGCGACAGGTCGGGTCCGGTGCCGTCCGCGGCCGCCGTCGGCAGCCCCGTGGTGAGCAGGGCCAGTCCGACGACCCCGGGCAGTGCGCAGTGCCGCACGACGGACCGCGTCGACAGCTCGGCAAGCATCAGTGCCTCCAAGGACGCCCACGCGGACCGGGAGAACGGCGCCCTCGATCACGATAAGCGGACGGCCCGGGCCCCGCCTCCGGGCGAGTGGGACCGCGCCGGCGCCGCACGGGGCCCGCCTAACGCGCCACCCCCGTCAGCAGCACCATCCCGGAGTCCCCGTAGTCGGGCAGGGTCGGGTCCGCGTCGATGCGGGTGACCGTCAACTCCCGGGTCAGCGGGGTGAACACCCGGGTGACCGTGTCCGGGTCCACCGGGCAGCCGGGCCAGCGCGACGCCGGTCCGATGCGATAGGTGGGCAGGTTCTCCATGAAGGCGGCGACCAGCCACCCGCCCGGGACCACACAGCGCACGAAGGCGCGGCAGAAGTCGGCGAACTCCGCCAGGTCCTCGGTGGCGCCCTCGGCGACGAAGTGCATCGACGCCAGGTCGTAGCCGCCGGGGGCGAGTTCACGGACATCGGCGTGGATGACATGGACATGGGCCAGCGCGCGGGCCAGGGTGGCCGGCAGATCGGGGTTCAGCCGCCGGCACAGCGCGTGGAACGGCAGCCAGCTGGCCTCCGGCCCGCACACGATCTGCCGCTCCAGATAGGCGACGTTGCCGGCCCCCGCCTCGACGGCGTCGATACGGCGGCTCGCCGCCGCCGCGAGGATCAGCGGGTACAGGTTGGGGCCCGCCCCGAACTCCACCGTACGGGTCAGGGAGTGCGGGGCCAGACGCCGGTAGAAGGCGGAGTGGTGGGCGATGACCGCGGCGTCGGACGGATGCACGTCGCGGTAGTTCTCCGCGAGGTAGTCCACGACCGGCCAACGGTCCCAGTCCACGTCGTCGTTGTGTGTCGTCATGCCGTCTCAGCCCTTCGGCTTCAGCGGGAAACGCGCGGCCAGCCCGGTCAGCGTGCCGTTCAGCCGGTCGATGTCGGCATCCGAGTTCAGCGCCGTGACCTGGATGCGGAAGCCGACCCGGTCGCGCGGTACGAGGGGATAGGCGGCCAGCGTGACATAGATGCCCTCCTCCCACAGGAACGCGGCGACCGCGTCCAGGTCGTCGGCGTTCGCCAGCGGGATCTCGATGATCGGCAGCCGGTCCCGGTTGAGCGTGCCCACGTCCAGCGCGGCGAGATGGTCGAGCACCCGGTCGGTCCGGTGGTACAGGTCGGCGCGCAGGGCGTCACCGCGCCGGTCGTTGACCTCCAGGCCCGCGAGCGCCGTCGCCAGGGACGCCGTGGGGGAGGGCCCGGAGTAGAGATAGGGCCCCGCGGCCGTCTTCAGCCGGTTCTTCAGCTCGGTGGGCAGCGCCAGGAAGGCCAGCAGCGACGAGTACGCCTTGGAGAAGCCGGAGACCAGCACGATCCCGTCGTACGACTCCCCCGTGTGCCGCACCACCCCGTTGCCGCGCGACCCGTACGGGCACGGCTCCAGCGGCCCGCGCTCGCCGATCACCCCGAAGCCGTGCGCGTCGTCCACGTACAGCGTCGCGCCCCCGGCGCGGCACACCGAGGCCAGGGCGGGCAGGTCCGGGAGGTTGCCGGTCATGCTGTTGACGCCGTCCAGGCACACCAGCCGGGGCAGGGCCGAGGGCACCGAGGAGAGCAGGACCTCCAGCTCGTCGGGGCGTTCGGCGTGGAAGCGGTGCAGGGTGGCGCCCTGGCCGCGGGCCACGAGACAGCCGTCGTACACCGTCCGGTGCGCCGTCGCCTCCACGAAGACATGGCCGCCCTCGGCCAGGATCGGGATCACCGAGGCGTGGATCAGGGTGAGCGTCGGCAGCAGCAGGGTGTCCGGCGCGCCCAGCAGCCCGGCCAGCCGTTCCTCGATCTCCGGGTACAGGCGCGGGCTGCCCAGCAGCCGGGACCAGCTGGGATGGGTGCCCCAGCGACGTACGGCGGGCTCCACGGCCCCGATGATCTCCGGGTCCCAGTCGAAGCCCAGGTAGTTGCAGGAGGCGAAGTCGATCAGCCAGTGCCCGCCGCTGCGGATGCGCCGGCCCCGCACCTCGTCGAGGACCGCGTCGCTCAACGGACTGGTGCGCCGCAGGTGTTCGAGGTCCGCCCACAGCGCGACCCGCCGCTCGCGGTGCGCGGACCGTCCGTTCGGCGCGGGGGCCGGCTTCGTGCCGTCGGCTCTCGGGGCGTGGCCCCGGCCCTCGCGCTGCCGCAGCACCTGCTCGCTCTGCCCCACCGTCATCGGCCTCGCGAACAGATAGCCCTGCCCGAACCGGCACCCCATGCCCGCCAGCAGATCGCGCTGCTCCGGTTCCTCGATCCCCTCGGCGATCACCTGCAGCCCCAGGGTGTCGGCGATGCGCACGATGCCCTCGACGAGGGCCACCTGCTGGGCGTCACGGGTGATGTCGTCGATGAACGTCTTGTCGATCTTCAGTACGTCGATGGGGAAGTCCCGCAGATACCGCAGCGAGGAGAACCCGGTCCCGAAGTCGTCCACGGCGATGTGCACGCCCAGCTCCTTCAGGGCCCGCAGCACCGCCTGGATCTGGGTGTCGCGCCGCAGCAGCACCGTCTCGGTGAGCTCCAGCTGCAGTGAACCGGGGGCGAGCCCGGGCGTCCGCAGCGCCTCGCCGACCTGGTCGACGAACCCGGCGTCGCGGAACTGCCGGGCGGAGACGTTCACACTGACGTAGGGCGGCTCGGCGGGACTCGGCAGCCGCTGGAGCCCGGCGATGTCGCTGACCGCGTTCTCCAGGACCCATGCCCCGAGCGGCGCGATGTGCCCGGTCTCCTCGGCCAGGGTGATGAACTGCTCCGGCGGCACCGGCCGGGGCGGGGCCTGCGGCCAGCGCACCAGCGCCTCGAACCCGACGACCTCGCCCGCGGTGATGTCCACGACGGGCTGGTAGCGCAGGGTGAACTGCTTGTCCTCCACCGCCCGGGCGAGCCGGCTCTGCAGGTCGTGCCGCTCGACCATCCGGGTGTGCAGCAGCGGCTGGAAGCGCCGCCACTGCCGTTTTCCGGCCGCCTTCGCCGCGTACAGCGCGAGGTCGGCGTGGCCGAGCAGTTCCTCCGCGCCCGTGCTGTCGCGGGCGGTGGCCACCCCGACGCTCGCGGACACGGTCACCAACTCGTCCGCGAGGGCGAACGGCCTGGTCAGGGTCTGTACGACCTGGGCGGCCAGCAGCTCCGCGTCCAGCGGTTCCCGGGCGTCCTCCATCAGTACGGCGAACTCGTCGCCGCCGAGCCGGGCGGCGGTGTCGGTGCGCCGCAGCGTCCTGGACAGCCGCTCGCCGACCGAGGTCAGCAGATGGTCGCCGGCCGAGTGCCCGAGGGTGTCGTTGACGTCCTTGAAGTCGTCGAGGTCGATGAAGAGCAGACAGGTCAGGGAGGACTCGCGGCGGCCGCGCAGCAGGGCGCGCTCGATCCGCTCCAGCAGCAGCGTCCGGTTGGGCAGGCCGGTCAGCGAGTCGTGGAAGGCCCGCTGGGTGAGCTCGTGCTCCAGCCGGCGCTGCTCGGTCACGTCGCGCAGGGTGACCACCAGGCCGCCGACGGTCTGCTCGTCCCGGAAGTCGCTGCACCGCACCTCCACCTCGACCCGGCCCGCCCGGTGCCGCACCCACCAGTGGTCGTGGGCGGCCCGGGGTCCGCTGTCGCGCACCGCCGTCAGCTCACGCACCGCGCGGTGCCGGTCGCGCGGGTCGAGCAGGTCCGGCAGCGAGGCGCCGACCAGATCGGCGGTGCCGAAGACGGAGGCCGCCGAGGGGCTGGCGTACCGGATGGTGTCGTCGTCCTCGATGATGAGGATGACGTCCGAGGCGTTGCGCACCAGCGTGCGGAAGTACGCCTCCTTCTCGCGGCGGACGATCTCCTTGCGCAGGGCGATGCGCTCCAGGGCGAGCCCGGCGTGCGAGGCCAGGATCTCCAGCGAACCGCGGGTCTCGGCCAGTCGGTCGGGCGGTCCGGCGACCAGCAGCACGCCCGGGACGTCGCCGTAGGGGCGCTCCGGCGGGATCATCAGGCAGACCAGCACCGTGGCGTCCGCGGGCACCTCGGCCTCGATGTCGGGGCCCAGCTCCCGGGCCTCGACGAGCCGCCCGTGGTGCGGCGCCAGGTCGGACGCGCGCTCGGCGGGCAGCAGCAGGGTCCGGTGCTCGACCGCGCCGCCCAGCAGCCGGTCGACGGCGCCCTCGCACGACCGGGAGACCTCCTGCTGCCGGACCGCGGACACCAGCGACGCGGCCGCCCTGCGCAGCGTCAACTCCCGCGCCACCGTGATCCGGTGGGCCATGACCATCCCGCCGAGCCGCATGGTGACGAGCAGGAACAGCACACCGGAGAAGGCGGCGATCACTGCGGCGTCGCGGGGTGTGCGGGCCAGGCCCTCGTACAGCAGGATGCCCGGGGCGATGAGGGTCGCCACGGCCAGCGTGACCGGCCGGCGCCTCGGCGCGACCGGGGACCTGCGCTGGGGGACGGCCGCGGTCAGCTCCTTCATCGCCGGGTGCAGCGCGGCCTGGCCCCAGGCCGTGTAGAAGACGATCCACCCGGTGTCCAGGGCCGTACCCGCCTGCCATGTCGAGTTGAGCTGCAGGATGCCGTACGCGATGTCGAAGCCGAGCAGCGTCACCGTGCCGACGACCAGGAGCTGCACGGACCGGTTGGGGCCGTCGGCCGGGTTCGGGGTGAGCAGCCGGGCCAGCAGGGCGAGTACGAGGACGTCACCGAGGGGGTAGGCGATGCTGATGGCCCGCTGCTGCCAGGTGAGTCCCTCCACCTCGGTCAGCGGCTGCACCAGATACACCCACACCGGCAGTGCGAGACCCGCGGTGATGATCAGCGCGTCCAGCAGGCTCGCCAGGTCGTGCCCGGCCCAGCGGTAGCGGACCAGGCCCGAAAGGCCCGCGGCGAACAGCGGATAGGTGGCGAGATAGCTGGCGTCGGAGGGGGACGGGAACGGGTTGGAGGCCTGGAAGTACTCCTCGACGACGTTGTAGTACGTGTCGCCCGCGATGAACGTGAACAGACCGGCGGCCAGCAGCCACCAGGGCCAGCGATGGGCGGGCCGATGCACCTGCACGCCCACCAGCACGGCGGCGACACCCGAGAGCCCGATCACCGCCCACACCGGGGCACGCGCGGCCGGTACGGTCATGTACACGATGGTGGCGACCGCGACCAGCGCGACATGAGCGGCCATCAGCCGATGTGCGCGCAACAAGAGCAAGCGCCTCCCCCGGTGGAGGAGACCGGGCCGTCCACCTGGTCTGCTTATCCGTTGATCGTAGGCACCACGGCCCGAGGCCTGCATCTCGGGCGGCACGGTCGGGAGGAGAGCCGCTCGATCGTCGCAGCGCGGCCTACGAGCGCCCCCGTGCCGTCGGGAAGGCGCGGCGGTGGGCGAGGGCCACGACGGAGAGGGCCGCCGTGACCAGGGGCAGCGAGGTCCAGGGAAGCGCTCCGGGTGCCCAGCCCCTCCAGGACGACACCGCCGGCCGGCGAGCCCGCCGCGACGCCGGCGAGATCCTGCTGCCCGCCGGTCTGCTCGGCGACGAGACCGCCGCAGCTCCTGCAGGCCCACATCGAGCGCGTCCAGGCGCGCGTCGACTGTCCGGCCCGCAACCGTGACCGGCTCACCGCCCATCTCGCGGCCGTCCGGCCGCACGACGGCTCGTAATGCTGTTGCCCCGGTCGCCCGCGGGTGCTGGAGTGATCACATGGATCATGCAGGCGTGCTCGCCCTCTTCGACCGTGACATGCGCGAAGGCGCCCAGCCGGACAGCCCCGACGCACGCGTCGAACGGGTCGGCGGTGTGGTGCGCTACGTCGCCTCGGCCCAGGGCTGGAACGGCGTGGTCTGGTCCGACCTGGACGAGACCACCGCGGACGCGGCGATCGCCCAGCAGATCGCCTACTACTCAGGGCTCGGCCGCGAGTTCGAGTGGAAGCTCTACGGGCACGACCTGCCGACGGACCTGGGGGAGCGGCTGCGGGCAGCCGGGTTCCGGGCGGAGCCCGAGGAGACGCTGATGATCGCCGAGGTCGCCGGACTCGACCTCGACGCCGAGCCGCCCGAGGGCATCCGCGTACTGCCGGTCACCGACGCGGCCGGCGTCGACCTCGTGGTCGACGTGCACGAGAAGGCGTTCGGCAGGGACGGCACCCGGATGCGCCACCAACTGCTGGCCCGGATCACGGGCGAGCCGGACACCATCGTCGCCGTCGTCGCCCTGGCCGGCGACGAGCCGGTGAGCTCGGCCCGTATGGAGCTGGTGCCCGGCACCCGGTTCGCGGGCCTGTGGGGCGGTGGCACCGTCGAGGGCTGGCGCGGCCGCGGTGTCTACCGCGCCCTGGTCGCCCACCGGGCCCGGGCCGCCCTGGAGCGCGGCTACCGCTACCTCCAGGTCGACGCCTCCAGCCAGAGCCGCCCGATCCTGGAACGGCTGGGATTCGAGGCGCTGACCACGACGACTCCTTTCACGTACACCCCGTAGCGGGCGATCCCGCGGGGATGTCACATCCCCGGCGCCCCGATCCGTCGCACGGTCATGACGACGAACCAGAGCAGCCACAGCGACCAGAGCATCCTCCTGGCCGGCGCCGCCGGCGTTTTCGGAGGCCACATCACCCGGGCGCTGACCGAGGCCGGCCACAAGGTCACCGGCCTCGGCCGCGGACCCGCGAACGGTGTGCGGGCCGACCTCATGGACCGTGACGCGCTGCTGCGCGCGGTCGACGGCCGGCACTTCGACACCGTCGTCCACGCCGCCACCGCCCTGCGCAAGGCGCCCATGCGCCACCGCGACATGCACGCCACCGACGCCCTGCGCGTCGACGGCACCAAGCACCTCATCGAGGCCGCCCGCGCCACGGGCGCCCGCCGCTTCGTCAGCGAGTCGATGGTCTTCGGCTACGGCTACGGGGACTTCGGCGCCCACACGATCACCGAGGACGACCCCTTCGGCCCGCGCGGCACCGACCCGGAACTGGAGCGGCACGTCGAGGGCATGCGCGTCAAGGAGCAACTCACGTTCGAGGCGGCCGGGTTGGAGGGCATCGCCCTGAGGTTCGGCCTGTTCTACGGGCCCGGTGGCACCGACGCCCTGCTGCCGATGCTGCGCAAGCGGCAACTGCCCGTCCCCGCCGACGGCGACAGGGTCCTGCCGTGGGTCCACCTCGCGGACGCGGCGCGCGCGGTGGCCGCCGCTGTCGAGCGCGGCCGTGCCGGGCAGGCGTACAACGTCACCGACCGTACGCCGATGGGTTTCCGCGCCCATGTCGTGTGCGTGGCCGAGGAGTTCGGCCTGCCGAAGCCGCTGACCGTACCGCGCCGGCTGACCCGGCCGATGTCCTACGCGCACACCGTGTTCGCGACGAACATGAGCGTGTCCTCGGCGAAGGCGGAGCGGGAGCTGGGCTGGACACCCGAGTTCCCCTCCTGCCGCAAGGGCATCGCGGCGCTGGCGGCACGTGGGTGAAGGCAGGGCCGAGGCCTTTCGGACCGGAACCGAGGACCGAACGGCCCCATCCCACGCTCCGGCCCGACTGGCACCCTCGGCACCGTTAGACGCCCTCCCGCGGCGCCCGACTCTCCCGCTGAGGGCGCTCGGCCGAGGCGACGGGCCCGTCGACTGCCGTAGGGGAGCCGCGTCGGCGGGCCTGGCAAACGGGCCCGGGCGAGGCGCGCACGAGTCTCTGCGCACAGCAGCCTCGCCCGGGCCGAACCGGCTGCCGTCAGCGGCGCGCCCGCGTCCGGTCCAGTGCGGCGACGCCGACCGCGGCGAGGCCGATCTGGATGAGCCACTCGATCCAGTCGATGCCCTTGGTGTCGGCCACGCCCAAGGCGCTCGCGATGGCCGAGCCGATCAGCGCGGCCACGATGCCGACGACGATGGTCAGCAGAATCCCGATGTGCTGGCGGCCCGGTACGACCAGCCGGCCCAGCACACCGATGATGATTCCGATGATGATGGCACTGATGATGCCTGAGATCTCCATCTCCGCCCCTTTTTGTCAATTCCCCAGCAGTATGCGCATGCCCCCTGCGCGGAGGGACAGTCCGTTCCGCTTCGGTCAAGACGCTCCGGAGACAGCTGTTCAGCTTCTGTTCTGCCATGTACCGTTCAATCGTTCGGTCGCGCGGCTACTGTGCGACCGGATGTCTACGCGCGCAGATGCCCTATGTCTACGCGCGTAGGAGATTTGCATCCCGCACGGCTTTCGTCCCCCAACTCCCCGCGGAGGTACGCCGGATGCCCACCCGTTCCAGATCCCGCCACAGACTCACCACGGCCCTTGCCGCCCTCGGCCTGCTCGCCACGGGCGCCGCTCTGCAGACGACGGTCGGTGCCACCCACGCCCACGCGGCCACCACCCACCGCGTCCTGTTCGACGACGGCCACGCCGAGGAGGCCGGCAACGCCGACTGGATCATCTCCACCAGCAAGCCCGACCCGCTGGCCCAGGACTCCTCCCCGTCCGCCGAGACCGACTGGACGGGCGCCCTGTCCTCGTGGGGCGTCGCCCTGCAGAAGACCGGCAACTACAGCCTCAAGACCGCGACCGGTGCGCTGACGTACGGCGGTTCGTCCTCGACCGACCTGTCGAACTTCGACACCCTGGTCCTGCCGGAGCCCAACACCCTCTTCACCACCGCCGAGAAGACGGCGATCATGACCTTCGTCAAGAACGGCGGCGGACTGTTCATGATCTCCGACCACACCGGAGCCGACCGCAACAACGACGGTGAGGACGCGGTCGAGATCCTCAACGACCTGATGACCAACAACAGCGTCGACTCGACCGACCCGTTCGGCTTCTCCATCGACTCGCTGAACATCAGCTCCGGCTACCCGGCCGCGATCAGCGACAGCACGAACCCGGTGCTGCACGGCTCCTTCGGCACCGTCACCAAGAGCCTGATCGCCAACGGCACCACCGCCACCCTCAAGCCGGCCGACAACTCGGCCGTCAAGGGCCTGCTCTACCGCTCCGGTTACTCCGGCAACACCGGCGCCTTCTTCCTGACCTCCACCTTCGGCAGCGGCCGGGTCGCCTTCTGGGGCGACAGCTCACCCGTCGACGACGGCACCGGCCAGTCCGGCAACACCCTCTACGACGGCTGGAACGACACCGGCGCCACCAACGCGGCCCTCGCCCTCAACGCCACCGAGTGGCTGTCCGGCGCGAGCGGCAGCAGCGGCGGGAGCGGGGGCGGGGGCAGCACCTGCACCGCCGGCCAGCTGCTCGGCAACAGCGGCTTCGAGTCGGGCAACACCACCTGGAGCGCCAACAGCGGTGTCATCACCAACTCCAGCAGCGAG
>Ga0182008_10000742_pt1 | contig 23066 bp, 18 predicted proteins | sample Sormic07211129_1_FD_120482 | JGI IMG/M metagenome (GOLD analysis project Ga0182008, IMG submission 120482) | Rhizosphere microbial communities from Sorghum bicolor, Mead, Nebraska, USA - 072115-129_1 metaG | ecosystem: Host-associated > Plants > Roots > Rhizosphere | place: USA: Nebraska...
CCTGGCCTGCGGGGTCACCCCAGATACCGGCAGCCAGAAAGGTTCGTTCAGACCTCCCGGGAGTGACTTCAGGACAATTTCGCGCTATCGGGAAATTCCGCATCTGGCGCCCCTTGTCGCTTCGATATCCTCGCGGCCACCTTCGAAAACGCGGGCCCCTCGCGGCCTTCGCGATCGAAGAGAGAAGTGTTCTGAAGGGATTGATTTGCCGTACCGTTCGCCACCCGACTTCGAGTCACGCGTCTACGGACCGCAACGTGTCGCAGCCATCGTCGCCACCCTCGTCGAGGAAGGCATTGCGCCGGGACAAGCCCTCACGGGAAGCGGCATCGGCGAGGAAGACCTGCGACAGCCGTCGATGCGGATCTCCTACGGACAGGCCGCCGCCGTGTTCCGCAACGCCGTGCGCCTGGCGCCCGGTCCCACGGTCGCGTTCCGCGCGGGTATCCGCATGCACCTCACGGCCTATGGCATGTATGGCTACGGCCTGCTGAGCAGTCCGACGCATGCGGACCTGATGGACTTCGTCATCAAGTACAACCGCGTCATGGGCCCCGTGGCCGGACCGGTGGCCTACCTGCGAGAAGGCGCGGTCGGCGTCCTGCCTTATGAAGTGCTGCTGTCAGCCGACCCGGACGATGCGCTCTATCGCTTCGCGCTCGAGTTCGCGATGGCGGCGCACCTGCGGCTGGGACGCGACCTGTACGGCCCGTCGTTCGGCTTCTCGTCCCTGCAGGTGCGCTTTCGCGAGCCCGAGGATCTCAGTGCGTACCGCACGCTGTTCCGTTGCCCGGCCACGTTCGGGCAGGACCGCGACGAGCTGTGCATCGGCGCGCCGTGGATCGACCATCCCTCGCGCCTGCCGGATTCGGTCACGCATGCGATGGTGAGCGAGATGTGCCAGCAGGTGCTGGCCGACCTGCCGCGCTCCGGCGGCGTTTCATCGGTGGTACGCCGCACGCTCATCGACCACATGCCGTGGCGCTTTCCCACCATCGAACCGATGGCGGCCGAGCTGTCGATCCATCCGCGCACGCTGCGCCGGCGGCTGGAGGCCGAAGGCACCAACTACCGCGGCATTCTTGCGGACGTGCGCCGCGTGCTCGCCATCGAATACCTGCGCACCACGCGCATGACCACCGAGGAAATTGCCGAGCGGCTGGGCTACAGCGATGCCTCGAACTTCCGCCATGCCTTCTTTCGCTGGACCGGGCGAAGCCCGCAGGACTACCGCGCGCCAAGGCCCTGAAATCCTGAGCCGCTGAGCGCCATGCGCGATGCCGAACCCGGCATCGCGCACCCCCTGCATCCTTCACTTCGCGAGGGCCGCGTGCACGTGTGCGCGAGCGGCATCGGACCGCGCAAAGGGCCCCGCGGATCGCGTCCCGAAATCACCGCGAACTGGTCTGAATGCACCTTTCCTTGCCGCAGGCCTCGCGGAAAGATCGCGCTCAGATCAAACAAGACATGACGCCCGATCCGAGCCCAGCGATGGCACGGACGAGGCCGACAGGAGACAACATGGATGCATCTCGCGGGTGCCGGACCATCCGGCACCGATCGGCAGCACGCGGCGGGTTCACACCATGCACGCATGTGGCCGCTACAGCCCCGGACCGCCATCACGGCAGGAACGGCGCTTCCTTTCCTGATTCTCGCATCGCCTGCGAACTCGCCGCGCGTGCCATCGCGTTCGGCGACGGGCATGCCGTGCCCGCACCGCCCGCGTGGGCCTTTTCGACCCTTCCCCCCACCGAGAAAAAACCATGACCGCAACCTCCGCCGCCGCCCCACCGTCCCGTCGCCTGCTCATGCTCGAGTGGCGCGCTGTCGCCGAACTGTCGGCCTTCTTCACCATGGCGCCGATGCTGCGGATGGCCCCATCGGGCGACGGGCACCCGGTGCTCGTGCTGCCCGGCCTGTCGGCCAGCGATGCATCGACGCAGCCGTTGCGCGCCTTCCTGCGCGACCGCGGCTACCGCGCGCACGGATGGAAGCTCGGGCCCAACTTCGGACCGCGGCCTGGCGTGGAAGACCAAATGCAGGAGCGGCTGGCCGAATTGCACGCGCGCTATGGCCGCAAGGTAAGCATCGTCGGCTGGAGCCTGGGCGGCGTGTTCGCACGCGAGCTCGCACGCCGCGCGCCGTCGCAGGTGCGCAGCGTCATCACGCTGGGCAGTCCCTTCGCGGGCGAGCCGCGCGCGAGCAACGCGTGGCGGCTGTACGAGATGGTGAGCGAGCGCAAGGTCGAGGACTGGCCCGAGCGCGAACGCATGCGCACGCCGCCGCCCGTGCCGGCCAGCGCCATCTACAGCCGCACCGACGGCATCGTCGCCTGGCAGGGCTGCCGCGAACGCGAGACCGCGACCTCGGAAAACATCGAGGTCGAGGGCAGCCACTGCGGGCTCGGCCACAACCCCGTGGTGCTCTACGCGATTGCCGACCGGCTGGCGCAGCCCGAAGGCGAGTGGAAGCCGTTCCGCCGCGAAGGCCTGCGCCGCCTGCTCTACCTCGACCCGCACCGCGATGTGCGCCAGGCCGCCTGATCCATCGCATCACCCTCATCCGGAGACAACACATGAACCGCAGCAACGACAAGCCCTGGCTGGCCTCCTACCCCGAAGGCGTGAAGTGGGACGAGACCATCACGCCCAAGCCAGTCCAGCAGATCCTGACCGATGCGGTGGCCGGCTATCCCGATCGCCCGGCCATCGACTTCATGGGCAAGCGCCTGAACTACCGCGAGCTGGGCGCGCTGGTCGACCGCGCCGCCAAGGGACTGCAGGCCCTGGGCGTGGGCCCCGGCGTGCACGTGGGTCTGTTCCTGCCCAACACGCCCCACTACCTCGTGGCGCTGTTCGGCGTGCTGCAGGCCGGTGGCACGGTGGTCAACTACTCGCCGCTCGATGCGGCGAAGGTGCTCGAGCACAAGATCGAGGACAGCCAGACCGACTTCCTCATCACGCTTGACCTGGCGGCGCTGTACCCACAGATGGCCGCGATGCTCGGCAAGACGCGGCTGAAGAAGCTCATTGTCGGCAACCTGGCCGAGATGACAGGCGCGCCCGAGCAGGTGGCCGCGCAAATGAAGGCGAAGAACGAGACGGTCGAGATCTCCGGCGACGAGCACCACCTGCGCTTTTCCGAGCTGCTCGACAACGACGGCCGCTACACGCTGCGCCCAATCGGCGATCCACGCGAGACGCTCGCCATCCTGCAGTACACGGGCGGCACCACCGGCCTGCCCAAGGGCGCGATGCTCACGCACGCGAACCTCTCGTCGGCCTGCGAACAGGTGGTGATCACGCAGTCGGGCACGCCGCCGGTGCTGCAGATGGGCACCGAGCGGCTCCTCGCGGTGCTGCCGCCGTTCCACATCTACGCGCTCACGGTCAACCTGCTGCTGGGCGTGCGTCTGGCCGCCGAGATCGTGCAGCACCTGCGCTTCGACCCCAAGGCCGCGCTGCGCGACATCGCCGAAAAGAAGCTCACGACCTTCTGCGGCGTGCCCACCATGTTCACCGCGGTCATCGGCGACCCCGACGCGCCGCAGTACGACCTGCGCTCGCTGAAGCTGTGTAACTCGGGCGGTGCACCGCTGCCGATGGAGGTCGGCGAGCGTTTCCGCGCCATCACCGGCACCTGGCTGGCCGAAGGCTGGGGCATGACCGAGACATCGCCCACCGGCACCTTCTCGCCCGCGCACGGGCAGCGCAAGGCCGGCTCGTGCGGCATTCCGCATCCGGGCGTGGTCATCAAGATGCTCGACCTCGAGGACCCCACGCGCTACGTGCCGCCGGGCGAGAAGGGCGAGATGTGCATCCAGGGCCCCAACGTGATGAAGGGCTACTGGAACAAGCCCGAGGCCACGGCCGAAAGCACCACTTTCGACGGCTTCTTTCGCACCGGCGACGTGGGCTACATGGACAAGGACGGCTTCGTCTTCATCGTTGACCGCTGCAAGGACATGCTGCTGTGCAGCGGCTACAACGTCTATCCGCGCGTGCTCGAGGAAGCCATCTACCAGCACCCCTCGGTCAACGAGGTGGCAGTGATCGGCGTGGCCGACGAATACCGCGGCCAGTCGCCCAAGGCCTTCGTGATGCTCAAGGCCGGCGCCGAGCCCTTCACGCTGGCGCAGCTGCAGGCCTTCCTCAAAGAGCGCGTGGGCAAGCACGAGATGGTGCAGGCCCTGGAGATCCGCGCCGCGCTGCCCAAGACGGCGGTGGGCAAGCTCTCCAAGAAAGACCTCATCGACGAAGAGCTGCGCAACCAGGCGGTGGCCGCAGCCACGGCCTGAACGCAACCGCCCCCGATTCCCAACCGATCCACCGACGAAAGAGGTCACGCCATGGACCACCTGAGCAGCATGGACGCGTCGTTCCTGCACCTTGAAACTCCCGAGACGCCGATGCACGTCGGCAGCCTCATGCTCCTGGACCTGCCCGAGGGCTACCGGGGCGACTACTACGAAGACGTGAAGGGCATGCTAGGCAAGCGATTGCACCTGGCGTCGGTGCTGACACGCAAGCTCGCGCAGATGCCCTTCGAGCTGGCCGAGCCGGTGTGGATCGACGACGACGACATCGACCTCGACTATCACGTGCGCAGCCTCACGCTGCGCCGGCCCGGCACCATGGAACAGCTGCACCACCTTGTGGCGCGGCTGCATTCGAGCCTGCTCGACCGCAGCCGTCCGCTGTGGGAGATGTACGTCATCGAAGGCCTAGAGAACGGCCAGGTGGCCTTCTACACCAAGGCCCACCACAGCGGCGTCGACGGCAAGGCCGGCACCGAGCTGGCGAAGGTGCTCTACGACACCACGGCGCAGATGCGTGAGGTGCCGCCCGCGCGCCGCAAGCGCGGCAACGGCAGCCACTACCAGCTCGGCGTGGCCGAATTGCTGCAGGCGGCGGTGTCCAACTCGGCGCGCCAGTACCGCAAGCTCGCCGAGCTGCTGCCGGCCGCCGCGCGCGCGCTCACCGCGGCCGGCAGCGTGCTCGCGAGCCAGCAGACCGGCAAAGGCCAGCGCCGCCTGAGCCTGGGCATGGCGCCCAAGAGCATGTTCAACGACGCCATCACCAACCAGCGCTCGTACAGCACGCTCTCGCTGCCCTTCGACGAGCTGAAAGCCTTGGGCAAGCGCGTGGGCGGCACCGTCAACACCATCGTAATGGCGATGTGCAGCGAGGCGCTGGCCCGCTTCCTGAAGGAGCGCAACCTGCTGCCGAGGGACGCGCTGATCGCCGGCGTGCCCGTGAGCCTGCGTGCGGAGGGCGACGATTCGATGAACAACCAGGTGTCGATGGTGCGCGTCGACCTGGCCACCGACATCGCCGATCCGGCCGAACGCTTCAAGGCGATCCATGCGTCGTCGGAGGCCGCCAAGGCCGTGGTGCGCGAACTCAAGCCGGTGCTCGGCGTGGACATGCCGATCACCGGTTCGCCCTGGCTCATGACCAGCCTGGCCTCGCTGTTCGGCCGCTCCAACCTGGCGCGCAGGCTGCCGCCCACGGCGAACGTGCTGATCTCGAACGTGCCGGGTCCCGGCGCCACGCTCTACGTGGCCGGTGCGCGCATGGAGCACTTCTACCCAGTCTCCATTCCGTACCACGGCAACGCGCTGAACATCACCGTCCAGAGCTACGCGGGCTCGCTCGACTTCGGGATCACGGCGTGCCGCCGCATCCTGTCGCAAGAAGAGTCGTACGAGCTGATCGGTCACCTGCGCGCGGCGCTACGGCAGATCGAGCGACTGCCGAGCGTGGAAGGCGCTGCCAGGCCGGCGGTCACGAAAGAAACCGAGGCCGAGGCCCGGCCCGTCCCTGCCAAGGCGGCCGCGGCCCCGCGCCGCGCGAAGGCGCCGGCCGCTTCCAAAGCCCGTGGTGCCACTGCCACAGCTGCTTCCGCGCCAGCCGGCAAGAAGCCGCGCGCACCGCGCAAGCCGGCGGCGGTTGCCAAGGGCAAGCGTGGCGCCGCGTCCGCGGCGGCATCCGCTGACTAGCCGGCCGACGAACCGTTCACCGATCGACCCCTGAAAGGAAGCAAGACCATGACCCCCACCCCTGCGCAGGCTCCCGCCCGCGCGCCGTACAACGCGGCGGACGAGGCTTTGTTTTCGAAAGTCAGCTGGCACCTGCTGCCGCTGTTGATCCTCTGCTACATCGTCGCGTTCATCGATCGCATCAACATCGGCTTCGCGCAGCTGCAGATGAAGCAGACGCTGGCCTTCAGCAACGAGGCCTACGCGCTGGGCGCGGGCATCTTCTTCATCGGCTACTTTCTCTTCGAGGTGCCGAGCAACCTGGTGCTCGAGAAGATCGGCGCGCGCAAGACGCTGCTGCGCATCATGTTCTGCTGGGGGATCGTGGCCTCGGCCATGATGTTCGTGGAGACGACCACGCAGTTCTACGTGCTGCGCTTCCTGCTCGGCGCGTTCGAGGCAGGCTTCTTCCCCGGAATCATCCTGTACCTCACCTACTGGTACCCCTCGGCGCGGCGCTGCAAGGTCATCTCGATCTTCATGACGGCCACGGCCATCGGCTACCTGCTGGCCGGCCCGCTCTCGGGCTGGATCATGAAGTACATGAACGGCCTGGGTGGTCACCATGGATGGCAGTGGCTGTTTGTGGTGCAGGGCCTGCCGGCCTCGGTGCTGGGCATCGTCGCGTTCTTCTACCTGAAGGACAAGCCCGAGCAGGCCGGCTGGCTCACGCCGTCCGAGAAGGTCGCGTTGCGCCACCACCTGGACAACGAACCGCATGCCGTGGAGACCGCATCGCACGGCTCGTTCTGGGCGCTGCTGCGCGACCCCAAGGTCTTCACGATGGCCTTTGTGTACTTCCTGTTCCTGGGCGCCAACTACACGCTGGTGTTCCTGGTGCCGACGCTCATCAAGAACTGGGGCGTGGGCGACGTGTTCATGGTCGGCCTGCTGTCGGCGATACCGGGGATCTTCGGCGCCATCGGCATGGTGTTCGTCGGGCGCAGCTCCGACAGGCACCTGGAGCGGCGCAAGCACTTCTTCTTCTGCGTGGCGCTGGCATCGGCGGGCCTGCTGGTGGCGGTCTTCAGCGGCGGCAACTTGGTGCTGGCGCTGGCAGGGCTTGCGGTCATGAGCATCGGCCAGTCGGCCAACACGCCGATCTTCTTCGCGGCCATCAGCGAGTACCTGCCGCGCAAGTCGGCGGCCGGCGGCATCGCGCTCATCAGCAGCCTGGGCAACCTGGGGCCCGCCGTGATGCCGGTGGTCACCGCGTGGATCACGACCGCCACCGGCAGCTCGGACAACAGCATGTTCCTGGCGATCGGGCTATGGCTGTTGTCCGGCGTGGTCCTGCTGCGCGTGATGCGGCCCGCCGCCGCCACGCGCACGCAGTTCGCACCGGCCTGAGTTCCCTGTTTCCCCGTCCTTTCATTCATCCAAGGAGATTCAATTCATGGCAACCAGCAAGAACGCAGCCAACGCCAACCCGCTCTTTCCCGCCGCACTGCCGTCGATGGAAGATTTCGGCAAGCTGATCGAACAGCTCAAGCTCCCCGGTGTGGACGTCAGCGCGCTCGTGGAGTGGCAGCGCAAGGACATGGAGGCGCTGGCCGAGGCCAACCGGCAGGCCTATGAAGGCATCCAGTCGCTCGCCCAACGGCGTGGCGAGATCCTGCGCGAGACGCTGGCCCAGTGGCAGGACGCGCTGAAGGACGCTACCGGCAAGGACGCGACCTCCAGGCAAACCGAGGCCGCGCAGCGCGGCGTGCAGCAGGCCCTCGACAACTTCCGCGAACTGGCGCAGCTGGAAGCGCAGGCGCGCAACAACAGCTGGAAGGTGGTGCAGGACCGCCTGAACGAAAACATGGCCAACCTGCAGAAGCTGTTGCAGCCGAAGTAAGCTCCGCGCCTGATGCCCCGGCACGGCCTCGCGCATGTCGCCCACCGTCTATCAAGGCTGGATATCGAGACTATTCCTAACTCGATCAACGGCTCGATGGAAGGCTTGCCGAGCCGGCGTGCTGCTAGCCGCAGTGGCTAGCGCACGCGGTGTGGTCAGACTTCATTCGTCAGATCGATGCGCGGTGCCGCTGAAGCATGATGCCTTTGCGGCGCGTGTCGTTGACGAATTTGTGCTGAGGCAGCAGGCTATCCTCCGCGTCGGGATCATTTGCGCGATAAACCTGTCGGTACGCAAGCGCCGCAAGGTCAAGCGGATCACCGGCGAGCGCCAGCCGCTGGCAGCCAGCCGACTCATCAATGAAACCTGGAGCACAGACTTCGTGATGGACGCACTGGCCAACGGCCGACGCATCAAGTGCCTGACGGTGGTGGACGACTTCAGCCGCGAGTGCGTGGAAATTGCAGTGGACCACGGCATGGGTGGCGAGTACGTCGTGCGCTTGCTGGACCAGGCAGTGCAGTTCGGCGGCTATCCGTTGGCGATCCGCACCGACCAGGGCCCGGAGTTCACCAGCCGGGCCTTCATGGCTTGGGCTGCTGCACGCGGCGTTCGGCACCTGCTCAACGACGTGGGCTGTCCGACTCAGAACGCCTATATCGAGAGCTTCAACCGCGAGTTCCGCGACGAGTGCCTGAATGAGCAGTGGTTCGAGTCGCTTGCGCAAGCCACAGGGGAGATCGCCCGTTGGCGACGCGACTACAACGAGGTGCGGCCTCACCGTTCGCTGGGCCGCATCTCGCCAGCCAAGTTCGCCGCCTTGCATCGCCAGCGCGCTGGCGATGCAAGGCAATCACCGAAGATCAAGTAGTCTCCACAACCTTGGACTCGCTAACTCGACATTGGCACGTCTAAAGGGGGACAGGTCAGACCACCCCCAGGCTCACGTATGGAGATTTCGCATATGCAGGAATTCGACTTCTACATCAATCCCCATAAGCCAACCCTCGGGCTCTATGTACCCAAGGGCTCGGGACTTCCTGACCTCGCGGAAGCGGGACAGTGGCAGCTTGAGGGCCATGTCTGGGAGAACGAGTTGCCGCCCGCGGTCTTGAAAGGACTGCGGGCCAACGGTCATGCCTTCCAGGAGCTGGGAACATAGCTCGATACGCAGGCCGGGTCTAACTATCGGCCGGAAGCGGCCCCATGATGCCGGCGTTCGAAGGAGGCGCACGCCTTGGTGGCATCGTCTCATGCGAGTCGGTTCTGCGACTCGCGGTGGCACGTGATTGCCTCAGCAATCCGACCGTTCAGTTCGAACGCGCCGCGGCGATCCGGACACGACAGGAAGTTTCGGCGCATGTGCGGTTCCCATGCTCGATTCGCACATAGACGTAGCCCCGGGTTGCCTGACGGAGCCGCCTCCCATGGTCATGTAGTCCGGGAAGCTGCCAGAGTCGGCTTCGTTGACATCGCACACGAAGACTTCTCCGGGCGGCCGCGACCGCGCAGCCCCGATTCCTCATGGAGCGCGTCGCGTCGATGCTGCTCACACAGGTCCCCGCATTGCTGAACCCCCGGCTCCCGTCTGCGAGTCGTGGAGCAGGCCAAGCCTCTGCAATCGAGGCACAGGCGCTCCAGAATCTGCATTTCGGCGCAATCTGTACTCTTTTCTTATGGATTGATCTGTACATTCATCGATCTGTGCCCTTCTTTTAACCTTTCCACCTCGTTCGAAAAATCGTGGAAAAGGACAACAGATGACAGCCATCGAGATGGATCGCCTGCCGGCTACAGGCGCGATCACAGTCAATCGCCGCCTGGCTCGTTCCGTGGAAAGGGCCCCCGGATGAAGCTCTATGAGAAGTTTGCCGACGACATCCAGCGCTTGATTCGGCAGGGTGTCTACCGCCCCGGCGACCGGATTCCATCGGTGCGGCAGGCGAGCCAGCACCACCGGCTCAGCATCACCACGGTGCTCCACGCCTACTTGCTGCTCGAAAGCCGCGGTCTGCTCGAAAGCCGGCCACAGTCGGGCTATTTCGTGAGCCTCGGGCACAAGGATGAAGCCGGGCGGCGCGACCTCCAGCCGTCGAGGCCGATCGCCATGTCGTCCTCGGTCGACGTCAGCCGGCTGGTGCTTTCGACGCTGCGCTCCATCGGGACTGACAATGCCGTGCCGCTCGGGTCGCCTTATCCGGATCCCAGCCTGTTCTCATTCGAAAAGCTGAACCGCTACGCGTACACGGCGGGCCGCGACAAGTCGCAGTGGGGTCTGACGAATGCACTTCCGCCCGGTGACCCGCGACTCGTGCGGCAGATTGCGCGTCGCTATCTCGAGAACGGAATGTCGGTCGATCCCAACGAGATCATCGTCACCATCGGTGCGACGGAAGCGATCAATCTGTGTCTGCAGGCGGTTGCGAAGCCCGGCGACGTGATTGCGGTTGAGTCGCCGACGTTCTACGCGATGCTCCATGCGATCGAGAGAATGGGCATGAAGGCGATTGAGGTGTCGACGCATCCGGAGTACGGCATCGACATCGCAGCGCTTGCGGCGATCGTGAAATCGCAGCCGGTCACTGCATGCATGGTGATGCCGAACTTCCAGAATCCGCTCGGTTTCCAGATGTCCGACGAGCGCAAGCGCGAACTCGTTGAATTCGCGACGCAGGTCGACATGCCGATCATCGAGAACGGCGTGTACAACGAACTGTATTTCGGCGATTCGCACCCGAGCACGCTGAAGTCTTACGACAAAAAGGGGCTGGTTCTTCACTGCTCGTCGTTCTCGAAGAGCCTCACGGCCGCGTACCGGATCGGCTGGGCGCTGCCGGGACGCTATCGCGACAAAGTCGAGAAACTCAAGTTCCTGAACACACTGGCAACGCCGGTGATTCCGCAACTCGCGATCGCCGAATTTCTCGAGCGCGAAGGCTATGAGCATCATCTGAGGCGGATTCGGAAGGCCTATGCGCAGCAGGCCAACCTGATGCGCGCGATCGTCTTGCGGTTCTTTCCGGAGGGAACGCGCATGTCGAGCCCGGCCGGCGGGTACGTGCTGTGGGTCGAACTGCCGCCCAAGGTCGACGCGATGCTGCTCTACCAACTCGCACTCGAACAGGAGATCACGATCGGCCCAGGCTATATGTTCTCGATCTCCGACACCTATCGGAACTTCATCCGGCTCAACTACAGCAGCCCATGGACCGCCCGGATCGAGCAGGCGGTGATCTCGGTGGGCAAGCTTGCTTCGGGCTGTGCGCGTTGACGGCGTCCGACGATTCGCCGGGGCCGCGCCCCCGCGCGAAGCCCTGCCGCCCGCGTGCGCCGAATCAACCACCCGTCACCGGGGGAAAGAAGGCGATCTCGCTGTCTCCGCGCACGACAAATCCGCCGTCAACCATTTCCTGATTGACGGCGGCGCGTATCAGAACGTCTGTGTGCAGGGCTTTGGCGGCGCGCTCGTCCCTTGATGCGATATGAGCGCGCAGGGCGTCGACGGTTAATTCGGGCGCGTCGATGTCGACGATTTCCTGTTCGATGCCGAACCGCTCGCGAACGCTTGCAAAGTATTTGATCCTGAGTTTCATAAGTCAGCCCCATCGCTCCATGGCCTGGTCGTCTCGCGCCTTTGCTTCGACCCATTCGCAGCTGCCGTCGCTGCGGATCTCCTTTTTCCAGAAGGGTGCGTGCGTCTTGAGGATATCCATCAGGAATTCGCAGGCGTCGAATGCCGTGCCGCGATGCCGAGCCGCAACCACGACGAGGACGACCGATTGGCCCAGCGCGACATGACCGACGCGGTGCACGATCTTCACCGCCTCGACGCGCCATCGGGCGGCTGCTTCCTCCACGGTGCTCCAGAGCGATTGCTCGGTCATCCCGGGATAGTGTTCGATTTCGAGCGCCACGACATCGTCGATGTCGCCGGACTGGCGCACGACACCGAGGAAGTTCACGACCGCGCCGATGCGCGGGTTGCGCGCGATCGGCGCGATCTCCGCATCGATGTCGATGGGCTCGTACTGGACCCGCACCTCGAAGCCCGCCGCAATTGCGGGCTGAAGATGCATGGGGGCGCCGGCATGATCGTCAACGCGGCCCGGCGGATCGGATCCGGTCCACCCAGGCTGACTGAGCGGAGCGCCGGATCGAGCGGGGGGTGACGTCATGGTTGTTCTCCTGCTGTTGTTCGTGCCGCACTGCACTGAGCTGCTTCATCCGCCGACCAGCGACATGAGCACCGTGGGATAGGCCCTTGCCGATCCGCGCTCGCGGCGGGCCTGGCGCAACTCCGAGTAGCGGTCGTTGCGCGACACCCACCGGCTGCGCACCATGTCGGCCAGCTGCTCGACTGGAGCGGCATCGTCAAGCCACGGTCGAAGGTCGGTGCCATGTGTAGAGAAAAGGCAGGTGTACAGCTTGCCGTCGGCCGATACGCGAGCACGCGAGCACGAGCCGCAAAACGGGAGCGAGACGCTCGCGATGAACCCGATCTCGCCGGCGCCGTCCGCATGCCGGTAGTTGACCGCCGTCCCCACCTGCCGCGGATCGGCGGTGGGGACGAGCGGAAATTCCGATTCGATGATTTCTCGCGTCTGCTGCGCCGAGAGCACCTTCTCGCTCGACCAATCGCTCGCGCCTCCGACGTCCATGTATTCGATGAATCGCACAGTGGCGCCGGTGTGTCTGAACCGGCGCACGAGCGGCAGGATCTGACTGTCGTTCGCGCCGCGCTCGATCACGGCATTGACCTTGACCGGTGCAAGACCCGCCGCGCATGCGGCTTCGATGCCTTCCAGGATGCGCGAGACGGGAACATCGACGTCGCTCATGCGCCGGAACACCGCGTCGTCCACGGCATCGAGGCTCACCGTGACGCGGCCCAGGCCAGCGTTGCGCAGCGAACGCGCCTTCGCGGCGAGTAGCGATCCGTTCGTCGTGAGCGCGATCTCCATCGGATTGCCGCTGATGGTCGTGAGCGCGGCCAGTTGTTCGATCAGCGTTTCGAGCCCGCGCCGCAAGAGGGGCTCGCCACCGGTGAGGCGTATCTTTTCGACGCCAAGCGACGCGAATGCGCTTGCGATCCGAGTCAAATGGGCGAAGGAAAGGCGGTCGGAGGACGGCATGAACGGGTAGTCCGCGCCGAAGATCTCCCGAGGCATGCAGTAGGTGCAGCGAAAGTTGCACTGGTCGATCACGGACAGACGCAGATCGCGTAGCGGGCGGTCAAGTTGGTCGACGATAGACATGGGACGCTGCATCAAAAGGCCTTCGATCAGGATAGTGCGCATGCCTGCGGAATTCGATACACAGTTGCATCGCGATTGCGCAAGCACAGTTCGGCGTCAGAGCTGAAAGGAGAAATGGAGAACAGTTCGGCCCGGCAGCAGGGCTTGGACTCGCTTTGCAGGCACACATCGCCACGCGTGCGGCGAGCACAGTTCATGCTCGGCAACGAATGATTGCGAACGATATTTGAATCGCGATATCGTCGCGCACCGTCAGCCACGCGCCTTCAACTTCACTCCCCGAGCGCCAGCCAAAGCCATGGAAATCTTCGACGCTCTCCATCTCGCGCGATTGCAGTTCGCGTTCACCGTCTCGTTTCATATCGTCTTCCCTGCAATCAGCATCGGGATGGCCAGCTTCCTCACGGTGCTCGAGTGGCGCTGGCTGAAGACGGATGACGTGGCCTACAAGGACATGTTTCAGTTCTGGTCGAAGATCTTCGCGGTCTCTTTCGGAATGGGCGTCATCTCCGGGGTGGTGATGGCCTACGAGTTCGGCACGAACTGGAGCGAGTTTTCGCGGATCGCCGGAAACATCACCGGGCCGCTGCTCCACTATGAAGTTCTGACCGCGTTCTTCCTCGAAGCCGGGTTCCTGGGGGTCATGTTGTTTGGCTGGAACCGTGTCAGCCCGCGGGCGCATTTCTTTGCAACATTGATGGTTGCGATCGGCACGTTGATCTCGACGTTCTGGATCATTGCATCGAACAGCTTCATGCATACCCCGCAGGGGTTCGCCATCGAGAACGGCCGCATCATCCCGGTGGATTGGCTGAAGATCATCTTCAATCCGTCGTTTCCGTATCGCATCGCGCACATGACGGTCGCAGCTTTCATCGTGGCGGGCTTCATCGTTGCCGCGTTCGGCGCGTGGCATTTGCTCAATGGCCGGCGCGATGAGCCGGTAAAGCGCAGTTTCTCGATGGCGCTCTGGCTCCTGCTCGTCATGACGCCGGTCCAGATCCTGGTCGGCGATGCGCATGGCCTGAACACGCGTGAACACCAACCGGCCAAGATCGCGGCGATCGAAGGCCTGTGGGAGACGGAGAAGGGGGGGACGGCCCTCACCCTGTTCGGGCTGCCCGACATGAAAGCGGAGGAAACACGCTATGCCGTCCGGGTGCCGCATCTGGGCAGCCTCATCCTCACGCACAGTTGGGACGGAGAGATCCGCGGCATGAAGGAGTTCGCGGCCGCGGATCGCCCCTACTCGCCGATCGTGTTCTGGACATTCCGGGTCATGGTCGGGCTCGGCATGCTGATGCTTCTGACCGCGGCGCTGGGCCTGTTGCTGAGAAAGCGCGGACGTCTGTACGAGACGCGATGGTTCCAGCGCCTTGTGTTGGCCATGGGGCCGTCCGGGCTCATTGCGCTGTTGGCCGGCTGGATCACGACCGAGGTCGGCCGCCAGCCATGGACGGTCTATGGGGTACTTCGAACCGAGTACTCCGTGTCGCCGATCGCCTCGCAGCAAGCCGGTGTTTCGCTGCTGATCTTTGTCATCGTGTACTTCATGGTGTTCGGCATGGGCGTCTACTACATGCTCAAGTTGATGAAGCGCGGGCCGACGCCGCGCGCCGATGCTTCCGGGCAGCGCGAGTACCCGGGATTGAGCAATCGCGCGCTGGACGCGCTGGAAGGGCAGTAACGCCATGCAAATCGATCTTCCCGTGGTGTGGGCCGCAATCATCGGCTTCGGCGTGTTCGTCTACGTGATGCTGGATGGGTTCGATCTCGGCATCGGCTTGCTGTTTCCATTTTTCGAGAGCAAGAGCGAACGCCAGGTCATGCTCAATACCATCGCACCGGTCTGGGACGGCAACGAGACATTTCTCGTGCTTGGCGGCGCGGGCCTGTACTGCGCGTTCCCAATCGTCTATTCGACGCTGCTGCCCGCCAACTATCTGCCGCTGATCCTGATGGTGGTGGGGTTGATCTTTCGCGGTGCGGCGTTCGAGTTGCGCGCGAAGGCCCGACGTACTCGCAACCTGTGGGATCTCGCCTTTATCGGCGGGTCGGCGCTCGCCGCGCTATGCCAGGGGATCGTGCTCGGCTCCCTGCTGCAAGGCATCAGGATCGAAGACGGGAAATTCGTCGGCGGCGCATTCGATTGGCTGTCGCCTTTCAGCCTGTTCTGCGGATTCGGCGTGCTTGTGACCTATGCGGCGCTCGGCTGCGGCTGGCTCATCCTGAAGACGGATGGCGAGTTGCAGCGCAAGATGCGGTTGTTGATGAAACCGCTCGTCGGCGTATTGCTGGGCGCGATGGGCATCGTCAGTCTCTGGACCGTCATCGGCCTGCCCGCCGTCGCCCAACGCTGGTTCGGCAGTGGCAATCTTCTCTGGTTCCTTCCAGTGCCGGTCCTTGTGCTCGCATGCGTCTGGGGGGTCTTTCGGACAGTCCGGCTCGAGCATGAGTCTTCGCCGTTTCTTTTGACTCTCGCACTCTGCTTTCTCGGCTATAGCGGACTGATCATCAGCATCTGGCCGAACATCGTGCCGCCCTCGCTGACGATCTGGGATGCATCGTCGAGCCATACGAGCCAACTGTTCGCACTCGTGGGAACCATCGTCGTCCTGCCGATCATCCTTGTCTACAACGCGATGCAATACCGCGTCTTTCGCGGCAAGGTGCGCGAGGGCGACGCCGGCTATCACTGATGACGGTTCATGGCCGGACGGGAACGCCAGGCGACATGGATGTCAGTTCAACTTGTAGATCATGATCATCCGGCCGACACAAAACTGGTTCCGCATGCTGTTCGTGTGGAATGGTTCTGTCTTGCAGACGATCATTCCGCAACTGCTTTTCATGGGGGCACTGAGCAGCCTGGCCGTGTTCACGCACGGACGCATCTTCGGCGAGAAAATTCCGCTGAATCCGGCGCCGTTCACGTTGTTCGGTGTGGCGCTGGCGCTCTTTCTCGGATTTCGGAACAGCGCAAGCTACGCCCGCTTTATCGAGGGACGGCTTCTCTGGGGCAACCTCCTGATCTCCACGCGCACGCTGACCTCGCAGGTTCGCTGCTATTTGCACGAGAACATCGATGAGGCGGAACGGGTGCGCCTTGCCTACGCGCTGATCGCGCTCGTCTACGCGTTGAAGCACCAGCTGCGCCGTACCGATCCGATGCCCGATCTGCGTCGCCTGCTCGGTGATGAGCGTGCCGATGCGCTGCGCGGGAAGTTCTACAAGCCGGTCGCCATCCTCAACGACATCCGCGGCGCTCTTGCTGCCATTCATGGCTGCAGACCGCCGGACACCGCATCGTGGATGTTCGACGCACAGATCAACGACATGGAAAAGACCGTGGGCGGGTGCGAGCGGATCGCATCGACGCCGATCCCCTTCGCCTACAGCGTCCTGCTTCACCGGACGGTGTACGCCTATTGCATCCTGCTTCCGTTCGGCCTCGTGGATTCGACGGTCTCTTTCACCCCAATGATCTGCGTGGTCATTTCGTACACGCTCATCGCACTGGAGGCGATAGCGAATGAAGTCGCCGAGCCGTTCGGCCTTGCGCCAAACGCGCTGGCGCTCGATGCAATGACGCGCACGATCGAACGTTCGATACTCGAGATGTGCGGCCTGGAGATTCCGGAAGAGTTGGCGCCGGTGGACCTGTACCGGCTGACGTGAGCGTTCTTTTGAATCCCTGGGAGCGAGCTTCATCAACTGGAAGTCGTTGCAGTTTTTCGGCACCAGCTAAGACCACGGCGCAAAAATACTACATGCCTCGCTTTCGCCAAGAACCCCTCGCAATCCAGAGTCCGCCGGTGGCCGCCTCACGCACCGCGGTCCTCTGGTGCAATCTCGGCTCGCCCGAGGCTGCTACCGCCGCCGCAATACGGCCCTATCTGGCGCAATCCCTGAGCGATCCACGGGTCGTGGAGATGCCCGGCATGCTCTGGCAGCCGTTTCTGCACGGCATCATCCTTCGCTCGCAGCCTGCGGCCCTGGCTGCGAAGTACGCTCGCATATGGACCAGCGAGGGCGCGCCTCTGTCGGTGTGGACGCACAAGCAGGCGGCCCTGCTGCAGAGCTGTCTGAACGAGCGCGGCCACAAGATCGTTGCCCTGCCGGGCATGCGCTACGGGCAACCCTCGATCGCATCACAGCTGGAGGCCCTCAAGGCTGGTGGCATCGATCGCGTGCTGGTGCTGCCGGCCTGTCCACAGTACTCGGCCGCAACTACAGCCAGCATGATCGATGCCGCCAACGCATGGAGCACAAGCGCGCGCCGGATGCTGGAAATCCGCTTCGTCAATGGCTATCACGACCAAACCGGCTACATCGATGCGCTGGCCGGAAGCGTTCAAGCTTACTGGCAGGACCATGGCCGGCCCGACCGACTGGTGTTCAGCTTCCACGGCATCCCAGAACGCAACATTCAACGCGGCGATCCTTACGAGACACAGTGCAGGCACACCGCCATGCGGCTGATCGACCGCCTGCAATGGCGAGAGGATGCATGGGAGACCACCTTCCAGCCGCACTTCAGACGCGCGAAGTCGCTACGGCCCGACACGAATGCCGTGCTGGCGGACATGGGCCGAAAAGGCGTGGGCCGGGTGGATGTGCTGTGCCCCGGCTTTCCTGCCGACTGCGTCGAGACGCTGGAGGCCGTCGCCATGGAAGGCCGCGCCGCCTTCCTCGATGGCGGCGGCAAAGAGTTCCACTACATCCCGGCGCTCAACGACAACCCGAGCTGGATCACTGCATTGGGCGATATCGCCGAGCGGAACTTGGCTGGTTGGCCGACTCGTGAGACCCTTGCATGAAAGAAAGTGCTGCGACACTGGCAGCGCAGCGGGCAGCCCAACATCATCGGAGCGACGAAGCCATGCGTCGAACAACAATCACCAGGAGCAGATCATGCCTTCCATTGTTCCGCAGCCAGTCACTGCCAAGCTGACTCATGCAGCCATTTTTCTTGTGGTGACGCTGGAGCCAGGACCTCGATGCGATCTGGCGGTGCGAGCGCTCTGCGCCGACATGGCGTCTCTGCTGCGTGGCATAGGGTTTCGCCACCCTGACCGGCGCTTGTCTTGCGTCATGGGGTTTGGCTCCGAGGCCTGGGATCGTCTGTTTGGCAGTCCGAGACCTGCCGGTTTGCATCCGTTTCGTGAAATCAACGGCGTGCACCACGCGGTCTCGACGCCGGGCGACCTGCTGTTCCATATCCGGGCGACAGCCATGGACCTGTGCTTCGAACTGGCCGCGCAGATCATGACTCGCATCGGAAACGTCGCGACGGTGGTGGATGAAACGCACGGATTCAAGTATTTCGACGAGCGCGATCTCCTGGGCTTCGTGGATGGCACGGAGAACCCGGTGGATCAGGATGCCCTGGATGCGTCGCTTGTCGGCGATGAGGACCCCGGCTTCACCGGCGGCAGCTACGTCATCGTCCAAAAGTATCTTCATGACCTGAAAGCCTGGAACGAGGTTGCCGTCGAACGACAGGAAACGATCATCGGACGCAAGAAGCTCTCGGACATTGAATTGGATGACGCCATCAAGGCGCCGTACGCGCACAACGTCCTGACCAGCATTGAAGAAGACGGCACGCAACTGCAAATCGTGCGCGACAACATGCCGTTCGGCGAAGTGGGCAAGGGTGAGTTCGGGACGTACTTCATCGGCTACGCGCGATCACCCGTGCGGATCGAACGAATGCTCTCGAACATGTTCGTCGGACAGCCACCGGGCAACTACGACCGCCTGCTCGACTTCAGCAAGGCGGTAACGGGCACGCTCTTCTTCGTGCCGTCCGAAACCTTTCTCGCCAACGTGTCGACCGAGGATTCCTAGCCGTCAAAAACCGTGCATCCTCATTTGATCGAACGCCCGGCCGACGCGAATGATCGTGTTGCTCATCATGGTGCTGTTTGGAACAACGACGTCGTGCTTCTCCTCGTCGACGAGCACTGTGAATCCCAATGAAATGACCTGAACATTGGCGGAGATCACTCCCAGTGGAGAGGCGATGCGAATCGTGTCGCCAACTCGAACCTGCCTGTAGAGCACCAACGAGAAACCGGCCGCGAGATTGCCGAGGGTGTCCTTGGCGGCGAGCCCCACAACAACCGAGACGACGCTGGCTCCCGTCAGCAGCGCCGTGCCCAGAGCGCGCAATTCGGGGACCAGATGAGCGTAGAGAACGAATCCGATCAGGTAGACCAGGACCTGAGCGAAAGCACTGACGAATCGCAGGGCGGTGACGTCGGAAAGGTGCAGCTCGATGCGACGCACGCTTCTTCGGAGCAGCACGACCACGACGGATGCGAGCCCGAGAACAATCGCCCCAATGAGCGCCGCCCCAACGAGCGACCGAGGGTCCAGCATGCCGCTGACGGCATCGGTCAGATGATTCATCGCTGCCCCTCGCTGCTGCCGGAGGCAGACGGAGCCGCGGCGATATCGCGCGTCCTTCTTTGACTTGCGGCGGCTGATGACAAGCCCAGCAGCGCCAAGCCTGACCCGATCAAGACGGGGTCCGTCACTCTCATGAGCTGACGACGAGAGAATTCCATCGATTGGATCGTCCTTGTTGTCTATTGGGATGTGACGGGTGTGTGCGGATGCATTCTAGAAAGCGCTCGCAGCAATTCGCAAGGCATCCCACGCACCACGAGAAGTACGCTTGCGAAGCTTCCCGAGATGCATAGTTTTCTTGCCGCCCAAGAACGGCGCCAGCAAAGGAAAGCGAATCGGCGATCTGTATTCGAAAAAGCAGCCTGGCTCTCGTGGCCGATCGATCTGTGCTCTCGTGATTCGCAGCAGGGTACGCATGGAGCCAGAGTGCAGTTTGCAAGGACCATTCTCTCGAACTGTGTCTTGGCAGATCGCTATCGATCGGATATTTTTCCCGCACCTTCCGCGTCACGCGGAGACATCCACATCGAACCAAAAAGTTCTTCTTTTGGAGCGACAAGTCCACCCACCATGAAGAAGCGAGTCAAGTATTCGAGAGGCGCGGAAATCGATACCCAGTCCGCCGTGGCGGCGCAACGCAAGAAAACAGGCCCGCGGGATTTCTCGGGCGATTCATGGAGTTCACGATGACCACTCGACGCGAAGTACCCGGTATCAGGAAATACAACGCCCCGGCCGGAGGCTGGGGTGCGCTCAAGGCGACCTCGCAAGCCATCTGGGCTCAGATGGAAACGGTCCGGGCACCGATCACGCTGATGCGGACCAACCAGCCCGACGGATTCGATTGCCCGGGCTGCGCATGGCCCGACAAGGAGCACAAGTCCACATTCCAGTTTTGCGAAAATGGCGCGAAAGCGGTCACTTGGGAGGCAACGACGAAGCGAGTCACTCCTGACTTCTTTGCCCAGAACACGGTCGAATCGCTCCTTGGCATGAGCGATTACGAGCTCGAGAACATGGGCCGTTTGACGCATCCGATGGTCTACGACCAGGATACTGACACATTTCGTTCGGTGGAATGGGAAGCCGCATACGCACGCATCGGAGAGATCCTTCGCGGACTGACGCCCGAGCAGGTCGAGTTCTATACGTCCGGCCGCGCGTCGAATGAAGCTGCGTACTTGTTCCAACTGTTTGCACGCGAACTCGGCACGAACAACTTCCCAGACTGCTCGAACATGTGTCACGAGCCTACCAGCGTTGGCCTGCCACAGGCGATAGGGCAGGGCAAGGGCACGGTTTCGCTGGATGACTTTGAAGAATGTGAGTTGATCATCTCGATCGGCCACAATCCGGGCACCAATCACCCGCGGATGATGGGTACGCTGTGGGAAGCATCTCGCCGCGGCGTCCCGATCATCGTGCTCAATCCACTGCGCGAGCGAGCGCTCGAACGCTTCCAGGATCCACAGGCCGCGCTTGAAATGGCGACATTTCGCTCGACCCGGATCGCGTCGACCTACTTCCAGGTCAAGGCCGGCGGCGACGCGGCTGCGCTCAAAGGCATCATGAAGGCGCTGCTGGAGATGGATGCGGCGCAAGGCAACGTGATCGATCACGATTTCATTGCAGCGCATACCCAAGGCTACGAGGCCTTTTCCGCTGACCTCGAAGCGACGACGTGGCCGGATATCGAACGCGTGAGCGGGCTCACGCGCCCTGAACTGGAGCAGGCCGCGGCCGCCTACGCGAAATCGAAGAAGACGATCGTCACGTATGGCATGGGCGTCACCCAGCACAACAAGGGCACTGCCAACGTGCGCTTGATCGTCGACCTGCTGTTGATGCGCGGCAATATCGGCAAGCCCGGCGCCGGTGTGTGTCCGCTGCGCGGCCATTCGAATGTGCAGGGCAACCGCACGGTCGGCATCACCGAGAAACCGAGCGCCGATTTCCTGAAAAAGATCGAAGAGGTCTTTGGCTTCACGCCGCCCCAGCACCACGGTCATGACGCGGTAGCCGCAATGCAGGCGATGGTCGCGGGCAAGTCCAAGGCGCTGCTGTGCCTTGGCGGCAATTTCGCAGTCGCGCTGCCAGATTCCAAGGCGTGTTTTCCGGCAATGAGGCAACTTGACCTGAGCGTGCATTTCGGTACCAAGCTGAACCGTTCGCACTTGCTGACAGCCAAAGAGACCTATCTCTTTCCGGTCATTGGCCGGACCGAACTCGACGTGCAAGCAACCGGACCGCAATCGATCACGGTCGAGGATTCGATGTCGATGGTCCACGCCTCGGGCGGCAAGCTGACGCCGGCATCCCTGTTCTGCCGTTCCGAGCCGGCGATCGTTGCCGGCATCGCGAGCGCGACATTGCCCAACAGCAAGGTGAACTGGCTCGAGTTGATCACCGACTACGACAAGATCCGTGTCTTGATCGAGCGCACACTCCCGGGCTTCGAGGACTATAACGAGCGTATACGCAAACCGGGCGGCTTTCGCATGCCGCTGCCGGCGACTGAGCGTCGCTGGGACACGCCGACTGGCAAGGCGATGTTCGCGGTGTACGAAGGCGTGAACGAAGACGCGGCTTACGCCGGAGCAGACGTGCTGCGTCTCGTGACGCTGCGCAGCCACGACCAGTACAACACAACGATCTACGCGCTCGACGATCGGTATCGCGGCGTGTTTGGTCGGCGCGACGTGCTGTTCATGAACGAGTCCGATATGGCCGAGCAAGGAATTGAGCACGGCGACGTCGTCGATATCGAGACAGCAATCGGCGACAGAAAGCTCCGCCTCGAAAAGATCACTGCGATCGCGTATGAGATCGCCCGGGGGTCGGTCGGTGCGTACTATCCGGAAGCAAACGTTCTTGTTCCACTCGACTACATCGATAAGGAAAGCGGCACGCCGTCGTACAAGTCCGTGCCTGTCCGGGTGACACGCGCAGCAGAGGCTGCCATCTGATTGCCGATGACCTCAGGGCATCGCGCACGGTCATTCCTAGTCCTTCACGGATTCACAACATGCCGCCAGATACAACCTCCACCGATTCCGGTCGACGTCAGGCCGGGCAGAGTCCTGATGGTCCCGCCGCCAGGCAGCCTGCAAAAGAAGCTTCTAAGCCCTCCGGATTGCCGCATGCCCTGACCGGAGCGGAAGCCGAAACCGTTGCGCTGCAGGCCAGGAACACGGAACTGGAGGAACTTTACCTCCGCGCCCAGGCCGACATGCAGAACGCCCGCCGCCGCGCCGACGGCGAGATCGCCAAGGCCCGCAAGTTCGCCGTCGAGGCCTTTGCCGAGAGCCTGCTGCCGGTGACCGACAGCCTCGAAGCCGGCCTGGCCATCAAGGACGCCACGTCCGAGCAGATCCGCGAAGGCGCCGAAGCCACGCTGCGCCAGCTCAAGAGCGCGCTCGAACGCAACAAGGTGATCGAAGTAGCCCCCGCGCCCGGCACCAAGTTCGATCCGCACCAGCACCAAGCCATCTCGGTGGTGCCCGCTCCC
>Ga0182008_10000745_pt1 | contig 22965 bp, 17 predicted proteins | sample Sormic07211129_1_FD_120482 | JGI IMG/M metagenome (GOLD analysis project Ga0182008, IMG submission 120482) | Rhizosphere microbial communities from Sorghum bicolor, Mead, Nebraska, USA - 072115-129_1 metaG | ecosystem: Host-associated > Plants > Roots > Rhizosphere | place: USA: Nebraska...
CGCCGAACAGCGGCAGGATCAGAATGTAGACTTCCGGGTGACCCCAGATCCAGATCAGGTTGATGTACAGCATGGCGTTGCCGCCACCGTCATTGGTGAAGAAGTGCGTGCCCAGGTAACGGTCCAGGGTCAGCAGCACCAGGGTGACGGTCAGCACCGGGAAGGCGGCGATGATCAGTACGTTGGTGACCAGCGCGGTCCAGGTGAACACCGGCATGTGCATCAGCTTCATGCCCGGGGTACGCATCTTCAAGATGGTGATGAAGAAGTTGATGCCGCTCAGCGTGGTACCCAGGCCTGCTACCTGCAGGCCCCAGATGTAGTAGTCGACGCCTACCCCTGGACTGTATTCCTTGCCCGACAACGGCGGGAAGGCCAGCCAACCGGTCTGCGCGAACTCACCGACGCCCAGCGAGATCATCACCAGGCCCGCGCCCGCCACGAACAGCCAGAAGCTGAGCGAGTTGACGAACGGGAAGGCCACGTCGCGGGCGCCGATCTGCAGCGGCACCACGACGTTCATCAGGCCGGTGATCAGCGGCATCGCCACGAAGAAGATCATGATCACGCCGTGGGCGGTGAAGATCTGGTCGTAGTGGTGCGGGGGCAGGAAGCCCTCGTTGCCGCCGGCCGCCATGGCCTGCTGGGCACGCATCATGATCGCGTCGGCGAAGCCGCGCAGCAGCATGACGAAGGCGATGATGAGGTACATCACGCCGATCTTCTTGTGGTCCACCGAGGTGAACCACTCTTTCCAGAGATAGCCCCACAGCTTGAACTTGGTGATCAGGGCCAGCACCAGCAGGCCACCGATACCAGCACCGATCAACGTGGTGATGATGATCGGATCGTGCGGGATGTCGGCAAATGTCAGTTTACCCAACAGATTCATGCTTATTCTCCCGAGCCTGCGTGGCCGGTGTGACCGGCGGCGGCATGCTCGTCTGCAGTGTGTTCGGCGTGCGCGGCGTCAGCACCCGCGGCGTGCGCCGCGTGCGTGTCGTCGGCGTGCACGTCCGTCTGGGCAGGACTTTCAGCGGCAGGCATGTCGTGGCCGGCGTGGCTTTCGCCCTCGGCGCCGTCATGGCCCATCGCAGCGTGGTCGTGCTTCATGCCGTAGTGCTGGTTGTCGCCCATGTGCTTGGCGATGACCCAGTCGAACAGACCGGCTTCGGCGGTACCGAAGTACGTCACCGGGTGCCAGTCGTGGTTCTTTTCGGCCACCAGGGCATTGAACGCGGTCTTGTCCAGGGTCGCCGCGTCGGCGCGGACCTTGGCCAGCCACTCCTGGTACTGCGCATCCGTCACCGAATGGGCGCTGAAATGCATCTTGCTGAAGCCCGCGCCGCTGTAGTGCGAGGACATGCCCGGGAACTCACCGGTCTCGTTGGCGATCAGGTGGAGTTTGGTCTCCATGGCCGTCATCGAGTAGATCATGCTGCCCAGGTGCGGGATGAAGAAGGCATTCATCACCGAATCGGACGTGATCTTGAAGTTCAGCGGGGTATCGACCGGGAACGTGATCTCGTTGACCGTGGCGATCTTCTCTTCCGGATAGATGAACAGCCACTTCCAGTCGAGCGAGATGGCCTCGATCACCACCGGCTTCTTGTCCGACTCCAGCGGACGGTACGGGTCCAGCGCGTGCGAGGAACGCCAGGTCAGCACGGCCAGCACCAGCACGATCATGCACGGGATCGACCACACCACCACTTCGATCGCGGTGGAGTGCGACCACTTCGGCTCATAACGGGCCTTGGTGTTGGTCGCGCGGTACTTCCAGGCGAAGGTCAGGGTCATGATGATGACCGGCACGACGACCAGCAGCATCAGCACGGTAGCCGTGATCAGCAGCGTCTTCTCATCGTGGCCGATCTGGCCCTTGGGGTTGAGGATGGCCGAGTTGCAGCCCGTCAGGAACACGGACAACGCGAACAGCAGGCCCGGACGCAAAAAGCGTCCAAGGGGTTTCAACGGAATCATCGGTCGATCCAATTGCGTAGGGAATGCCAGCTCAAGCGCGCCCCGTCCCAGCCAAAGGCCGGTTGTGCCGGTCCAGGGGGACAGGCACATGGGACGATCATGTCAGCCCTCTAATTTTAGGCCGTCATGCATCATTTAAGAAAGGCATTGACAATGATCCAGCGCAGGAAAGCCCCGTTTTAGCTGCGACACGTTGTCGCAGTGCGGGCAATACGCCCGATTCGGCACGCCAACACGTTCATGTATAGACATGAACACCGTGCCCCTCACCCGACCAGCCAGGACAGCAGCAGGGTGCACAGGCAGACATACCCCAGCAGGGCCAGGCTCACCGCCAGGGTGGTGCGCATGATCGCCGATTCCTGGCCCACCAGCTTTACCGCCGCCGCCGCAATGGCGATCGACTGGGGCGAGACCAGCTTGGCCATCACCCCGCCGGCGGTGTTGGCGGCCACCAGCAGCGCCGGGCTGACCCCGATCTGGGCGGCAGTGACCGCCTGCAGGTGGGCAAACAGGGTGTTGCTGTTGACCACCGAGCCGGTGATGAACACGCCTGTCCAGCCGATCACCGGCGCCAGCGCCGGGAACACCCCACCGGCCTGGGCCAGCGCCAGCCCGATCGTGGAGGACGCGCCCGAGTAATTGGTGATGTAGGCCACGGCCATCACCAGCGCCACGGTGGCCAGCGGCTTCCACATCTCCCGGCCGGACTGGGCCAGCTCCTCGCCGGCCGCGCGCAGGCCCAGCTTCGGCGACAGCACCACCGTGAGCAGCGCGGCGATCAGGATCGCGGTGCCCGAGGCGTTGAGCCAGCCCACGGTCCACACCGCCGGCAGCGTGTGCGCGACAGCCACCAGGGGCGGCAGTTCCTGGATACGCTGGTCGAGCAGGCTCACCGGCAGATGGAGCACCGTGGTCCCGAGCGCGCCATCGGCGGCGAACAGCGCCTTGAACGCCGGCAGGCTCCAGACCAGGATGGTGGCGGTGAGGATGTAGAACGGCGACCAGGCCAGCAGCACCTGCTTCAGCGACCAGCGCTGGCTGGACACCGGTGGCGCCTGCGCCTCCCGATAGATGCGGCGCGGTCGCCAGACCTGCATGAAGGCGGCCAGGCTGCCCATCGCGGCAAGCGGGCCGATGATGTCCACCAGTTCCGGCCCCAGCAGGTACAGCACCAGTGTCTGGCTGCCACTGAACACCCCGCCGACCACCAGCAGCACCGGCCAGGTCTCGCGCACCCCGCGCCAGCCGTCCAAAAGCAGCACCAGCACCGCCGGCAGCAGCAGCGCGCAGAACTGAACCAGCGGGATCAACATCTGCGACATCTCGTCCAGCCCCACCCCACCCTGCTGCGCGCCCACCAGTACCGGAATGCCGATCGCGCCGTAGGCACCGGCCGCGCCGTTGGCGACCAGGCACAGCATCGCTGCCTTCAGGGGGCGGAAACCGAGCTCAACCAGCAGCGCGGCGCAGATCGCGATGGGGACGCCGAAACCGGCGGCGCCTTCGAGGAAGCCACCAAAGCAGAAGGCGATCAGCAGCACCTGGATGCGCTGGTCCTCGGAAATGGTCGCGATGCTGCCGCGGATCACTTCGAACTTGCCGCTGCGGATGGCCAGTTTGTACAGCCAGACCGCCATCAGCACGATGAAGCTGATCGGGAACACGCCGTTGGCGATGCCGAGCAACGCTGCCCCCAGCAGGGTGTCCAGCGGCATGCCGAACACCAGCGACGACACCAGTGCCGAAACCCCCACCGCCAGCAGCGCCGCGGTGAGGCCCTTGAGGCGAAGCACGGTGAGCGCCAGCAGGAACACCAGCACCGGCAGCGCGGCCAGCAGCGCCGAGAGGTTCGCATTGCCGAGCGGATCGTAGTTCTGATGCCACATGGTCAGCCCCTGCGGTGGGAAAGGACGGAGAACAGCATCACGCGTGAATCAGGGCAGCGGCACCGCGTTGGCACACGGCCGGCCAGCGGCGAAATCCCCCAGGTTGCGCAGGGTGATCTCGGAGATTTCCTGCAGCGCCTCCACGGTGAAGAAGCCCTGGTGCCCGGTGACCAGCACATTGGGGAAGGTCATCAGGCGCTGGAAGGCATCGTCATCGATGATTTCCCCGGAGCGGTCCTGGAAGAACAGCGCGCTTTCCTGCTCGTACACGTCAATGGCCAGGTGCCCCAGGTGCCGCGCCTTGAGCGCACCGATCACCGCGTGCGTATCGACCAGCCCGCCGCGCGAGGTGTTGACCAGCATCGCCCCGGGCTTCATCCGCGCCAGCGAGGCGGTGTTGATCAGGTGGTGGGTGTCCGGGGTCAGCGGGCAATGCAGTGACACGATGTCCGCGCGCGCCAGCAGCTCGTCAAGCGCGACGAAGGTACCGATCGCATCAAACGCGGACGACGGGTACGGATCGTGGCCGAGCACGGTGCAGCCCATGCCCTTGAAGATGCGGCCCGTGGCCAGGCCGATCTTGCCGGTGCCGACGATGCCCACCGTCTTACCGTAGAGAGTGCGCCCGAGCAGCCCGTCGAGCATGAAGTTGCCCTCGCGCACCCGGTTGTAGGCGCGGTGGGTGTGCCGGTTGAGGGTCATGACCAGCGCCAGGGCGTGCTCGGCCACCGCCTCGGGCGAATACGCCGGCACCCGGGCCACGAAGAAGTCCAGCTGCCCGGCCATGGCCAGGTCCACGTTGTTGAAGCCGGCGCAGCGCAGCAGGATCGCGCGCACGCCCAGGGCGTGGAGGGCCTGCAGCACCGGCGCGTCCAGACGGTCGTTGACGAACACGCAGACCGCCTCGCAGTCCTGCGCCAGCGCCGCGGTATGCACGTCCAGGGTGGCGTCGAAGTAAAGGAACTCCACCGGCCGGGCCGCATCGGCACGCTGGGTGGCCTCCTCGAGGAAGCGGCGGTCGTAGGGCCGGGCGCTGAAGACGGCAGTTCGCATGACGGGCTCTCCGGGAATTCCTGCACCACCATACCGCTCCGGGATGACAAGCGGAAACACGCGGCAGACGCCGGCCCCCACCATGGACCCGGCTGCCCACCTGCCCTAGTATTCGCCCCTTGGGAAACGCCATGGGTAAACGTACTTGGGCAGTTTTGAGCGCTTCAACGGCCGCCGCGGCGGTCAGGGCAACGAGGTCGTCATCCTTTCCCACGGCTTCGGCACCGACCAGACCGCGTGGACTGCATTGCGGCCCTGGTTCGACCAACGGTTCGACGTGGTCACGTTTGATCTCGCCGGCTGCGGTCCCAACGGTGCGGACACCTATGATGTTGATCGGCACGGCACGATGTACGGCTATGCCGACGACCTGCTCGATATCGTCGACGAGCTCGACCTGCACCGGTTTACGTATGTCGGGCACTCGATGAGCGGCATGATCGGCGCGGCTGCCGCGGTGGCACGCCCGGACCTGTTCGAACGCGTGGTGACCATCGGCGCTTCGCCGCGCTACCTCGACGATGACGGCTACACCGGCGGCTTCAAGCCGGCGGACCTGGACAACCTGTTCGAGAGCATGCGCGCCAACTATCAGGCCTGGGTGGCCGGGTTCGCGCCCATGGTGGTGGGCGTGGAGGACAACCGCGTCCTCGCGGACTTCTCGCGTACGCTGTTCCAGATGCAGCCGGACATCGCGCTCAACACCTCGCGCACCATTTTCACCTCGGACATGCGCACGCTGGCGCCGCAGTTGTCCATGCCGGTGCACGTGATCCAGACCGCGGTGGACATGGCGGTTCCGGTCGAGGTCGCCCAGTGGCTGGCCGATACGATCGACGGGGCAACGCTGGACATCATCGATGCGTCCGGGCACCTGCCGCATATGACCGCCGCCGACGAGGTGACCCGAATCCTGGAGCGGCGATTGATCGAGACGGCGCCTTGAACGCGCCCAGCAGCGAGGCGCTTGCCGCCCTGTGCAGCTTCGCCCGGCTCGCCACCCACGCAGACCTGGCCCTGGCCGTTGAACTGGATGCGCAGGGCCGCTCGACGTGGTCGACCGGGTCGCCCGCGCTGCCGTTGTCCGGGTTCAACCTGGCGCGCAGCGGCATTCTCGAGCGCGCCTGGCACGGGGAGCCCGTAGACGCGGCCGGCTTCCGCCTGCCGACGGCCGCCCTGCATGCCCTGCAGGGCGCCCCCACCCACCTGTTGTATGTGCCGGCCCCGTCGGTGGGCAGCCCGCACAGCGGCCTGTTGCTGCTCTGGAAACACCATGCCCCTGCCGAGGGGATTACGGCCCAGCTGCCGTTGCTGTCCAGCAGCGTGGCCGGACTTCTCTCCGCGCGCCGCGAGGCCACCCGCCAGCTCATCGCGCACAACCAGTTCATCGACCTGGTGGAAAGCGTGCCGGCCGGCATCGTGCTCATCGACGGCGATGGCGTGGGCGCGGTGATCAATGAACATGCAGCCGCACTGCTGGGCTGCGCCGCAGGCAACCACCGCGCCGCCGACCTGGCCGGCCCGATGCGGGCACTGCGCCTGCGCAGCGACAACCACGCCGAACTGGAGCAGGCGTATGCCGCGCAGATGGGCAACGTCAACTTCGCCGCGACGTTGAACTGGACGTTCGGCGAACGCACCTTCGAGGTGGACACCCACCCGGTGCGCGGCAACGGCGAACATGGCCGCATCTGGCTGTTCACCGACGTCACCGCCGACCTGCTGATGGCCGCCGAACTGCGCCGCCTGGCGTCGTCGGACCCGTTGACCGGCGTTCCCAACCGACGTCATTTCGAGGAACGTTCCGCACAGATCATCGCCGCCCGCGAAGCCAGCGGACATTCGGTGGCGGTGCTCATGGTCGACGTGGATCACTTCAAGGCGATCAACGACACGCACGGCCACCCGGTAGGCGATGAAGTGCTCAAGATCGTGGCCCGGCGCTGCCGCGACGCGCTGCGCGACCGCGACCTGTTCGCGCGATTCGGCGGCGAGGAGTTCATTGCATTGCTGTCGGCGCCTGTGATTGATGAAGTGCCCGCCGCCGCCGAACGCCTGCGCCATGCGATTGCCGCCGAGCCGATCACCGTCGGTGGCACCCGCATTGCGGTGTCGGTGAGCGTGGGCGGTGCGGTGGGCGAAGCGCTGCCGGGCTGCGATGCGACGCTGCTGGAGGGCTTGGTAGCGCGTGCGGATGAGGCGCTTTACCAGGCGAAGACGGCCGGGCGTAACCGGGTGAGCATGGCGGCGTAGGCTGATCAGCCCCGACCTTCACCCGCACTGATTGCGCAGGCCTCAGTTCCCGGGCGGATCGATCTCGACCTTTCCGTCATCCCCCACCCACACCATGCACAACCGGCCATCGCCTTCGTACTCGTACGACCAGGCGGTGTCCGAACGCGCGTCGCCGATGAGGGCCGTGCCCGTTTCGCTGCCGGTCTTGGCAAGCGCGCAGGCGCGGACTTTTTCATCCGCAATGCGGCGCGCGGCGGTCCTGGTAGCCGTCAGCCCGGAGGCCTGCCGTAAATCCACGCGCCGAACACAGACGGCCCTTGTCTTTCTTCGTCCTCACCAACGGCCTGCTCGCCGCTCCGCGCTTTGGCAGCAGGGCATTAGATCAGTCGCAGAGCATCGTAAAAGATGTCATTTCAGCGTAGGCACTGCGGAAGCTCGTCTGAAACAGTTGTTGCGCCTCCTCATCCAGACGCCGCAACTCGATTGGACTCTCGATCTTTGCAGCGAACTGGGCGGCATCGTACGCATACGTCTGCGACAGGGCGCCGTCCCCACTGCCGAGCTGCATGAGCCTTGAGATTTGATACGCCGTCCGACTGTCCATGGCGAGCAAAGAATCCACGGCATGGTTCGATGAAAGTGTCGCGGCGGCCGCACGCACTACGGACCAACTGCCGCTTGAAATCCCGCTATCAATGAGACCCTTGCTGTTCTCGGCATACAAGCTTGCGACGCGCTGATACTCTGGCGAGCCTTTCGTCGGCATCGGCCAAGTTCTCACCACAAAGCAGGAGGCAGCAATCTGGTCGCCGGCCAGGGCGCTCTCCAAAGCAGTCAAGTAGAGCTGCTCGTAAGCTGTATCCAGAGAAACGTTCTTTTCCCAATCGGCGCACTCCTGCCGCCGATTCTCCAACATAGCCAGTCTGTCCAGATATCTGGCTCTTGCGTCGGGATCAAACTGCCCGATCTTCTCAGGACGCGACTGATGCGAATCGGGATCAACCTTCGAATTCTCAACAAAGGTCTCGAATTGCCTTCTCGCCTGGCACTGCCTCAGGTACTTGTAGGCCGTTGAATAAGAAGCACGGGATGCAATAGGGATGCCATCGAGTGACAGTACTTGGCCATCGACTGCAGACATCATTTGCTTTTGGTTCGATAAGCTCGGGACGTCCGCGGCTCCCCGTGAATCACCCGAGGCAGTGCCGTTGCTTCGCTGTGATTCACCGCTGCCGGCCTTGTCAGGAATAGCGCTGGCAGTAATTCCTCCCGCCACTAGACCCAAAACCAGACCACACAAAGCAATTATCTTCTTCTTGGATAGCACGTCCCTTCCAACATTCGAGTTCCGTCTCTTTTTCGTCAACGCGCGTTCCAACGCCGCACCAACGGCGTGAATCGTACTACGTGCGGGACGTCTTGTGCCTTAATCATCGGGATCCTTGGGTGGCTAGCCGTGCGTAGACCAGGCGCAAAACGCCGGACTTCGTCGGACGGAATTATTGGTCCGATTGAATAGCCTCAATCCCATCGCGCGAGTGAAACTACGCGGCCCGGTCAATGCCCATATCGGACAACAGGTTCAAGACCATTGCGGAATCGGCTCACGCATGCGGTTCACCATAGGGAGTATTGTCTGCGCACATTGCCGGGCCCTCCAACCGGGGCTTCGACCCGCCCATGCGCACGTTGACCCAGCGCTCAGCGTTGGCTCCCTTCGTCGCCTTCCCTTGCTTTCGCTCAAGGGAGGACATGCGCTCCCGCGCTCGCTTCCAGAATCCCTCCGCCCCACTCCGACTTCTTACCAAGCTTGTCCAGTGTTTGATTGCGGTAGTCCCGCATTGATTTCGCTCTTGTCCGTCCACGCATCCTCTTCCTTGACCACCACACGATCCGCGACGTACCAAGACGCGGCGCCCGCCTCGCGGCGAGCCTGATCGGCAAGAATCTTCACCGCCTCGCGCATCTCTCGCAGGCAGCCGCCGTGGATGAGGCGCATTGCCCATTCTAGAAACCAGCCAATAATTACCGCCATCTTTGCCCGGCCTTGGGTCAGCTGCTTGCGGAAGCGTGACCACGCACCCGGTCCGCTTCTCAGAGGCGAGTATTGATCGGTTCCGGTCTGCCGCTTGCCACCGGGAGGCGGGAGAAAGATCCGCCCGCTTGTCACCGCAGTGCCTTGATGGTCTGAACATACAGGACGTCGTCGGAGCATCCACCGCCTTCTATTCGTCTGTCCCTGATGTCGTACCACAGAAAATTCTGAGACCGCGGCCGATAATCCATGCTCCCGGTGAGTACCACGGCCTTTCCATCCCAGGTACCGGGTCTGCGCAGGACGTTCTTGGGTAAAGCGAGATCAACGCACTCGCCCGACAGGGTCCGTAGTGACCCCAACCCGTGGCCACCCACGTACACCGTCATGACGCCACGCAGCGCCGTTTCGCCGTGATCGGCGGCGGCGTTGCTTCTGCACGATGTGGCAAGCATCACCAGTACGGCTACGGTCAACAGTTGTTTGACGAACATGAGACGCCCCCATTTCGAAGCACCGTCAGTATTGTTTCAATCCTTAACCCCGCTGATCAGGCCATTCAATGCGCGACCTGGAAGCATTTTGCCCCTTCAGTTCTTACAAGCGCGGCGATACACCACCTGCAGTCCGGCCCCTGAGCCGGCGCGCCCTTCAAATCCCTTAAAGAGCCCGACAGCAAGGCGTTGCATCAATAGCACGGGAACAAGGCGTGCGGGATGGCATACAGGATCCTGCCGAGGCGTCGCTCGGGGTCCAGCGCAACCGTGACGCCAAGGTCGACCGAAGCCAGCAAGTGATCCCATCCAGCTGTACGCGATCGACAGGGAAGGTGACGGGAACCTTGCTCTGATTTCTCTGGGGACTGCAACACCTCGAATGTGTGGCCCTGCCAGTGGAGACGCGACGTCGGCCCACAAACAAAAAGCCCCGACCAAGGCCGGGGCTTTTGCTGAAACTGGTGCCGGAAATAGGAATCGAACCTACGACCTACGCATTACGAATGCGCCGCTCTACCAACTGAGCTATTCCGGCTGAGCACGCAATTCTACGGTGGAGGCCCCCAAGCGGTCAATTGGCACCGCCCCGGCCCGCCAGCAAGGGGCAGACACACGCCCCCCCCCACCCCACCAGGCGTTGACGCACGGCCGCCTACAGTGGCCCTGTCCCGCCTGGAAGCCCCCGATGCCCGCCTGTTCCCGCCTGACCGGCCTCATGCTGGCCGCCCTGCTCTGCACCGGCAGCGCCGCCGCCGAACCCGCCCGCCAGGCGCCCCAGCCACCCGACCAGCAGTGGCAGCCGCTGTTCCAGCAGGTCCAGGGCGCCCACCTGTTCAAGGACCAGAAGACCTTCGCCGACGCCATCCCGCGCCAGGACGCCCGAGCGCTGCTTGATCACTGGCAGCAGGCGCAGACGCAGCCGGGCTACAGCCTGCCTGCCTTCGTCGCCGCCCAGTTCACGGTACCCGGCGATACGGCCGCCTACGTGCCCCCGGCCGGCGAAAGCCTGCGGGCCCACATCGACGGCCTGTGGCCGGTACTGACCCGCACCACCCGCACTGTCGACCCGCACGACTCGCTGCTGCCGCTGCCCAAGCCCTATGTGGTGCCCGGCGGGCGTTTCCGCGAGGTCTACTACTGGGACAGCTACTTCACGATGCTCGGGTTGGCGTCCAGCGGGCGCTGGCAGCAGGTGCGCGACATGGTCGACAACTTCGCCTGGCAGCTGGATCAGTACGGGCACATCCCCAACGGCAACCGCAGCTACTACCTGAGCCGCTCGCAGCCGCCCTTCTTCAGCGTGATGGTAGATCTGCTGGCCACCCACGAAGGCGATGAGGCCTACCGCCGCTACCTGCCCCAGTTGCGCACCGAGCATGCGTTCTGGATGCGCGGTGCCGACGGCCTGCCACCGGGTGCGGCCAGCGAGCGCGTGGTGCGTCTGGCCGACGGCCAACTGCTCAACCGCTACTGGGATGCACGCGCGGTGCCGCGCACTGAGTCGTGGACCGACGATCTGGCCACTGCGGCGCAGGAGCCACAGCGCGCGCCATCGCAGGTCTATCGCGATCTCCGCGCGGGGGCGGAGTCGGGTTGGGATTTCAGCTCCCGCTGGCTGGCCGACCCGGCCGCCCTGGGCAGCATCCACACCACCGCAATCGTGCCGGTGGACTTGAACAGCCTGCTGTTCCATCTGGAAAAAACCGTGGCCCGTGCCAGTAAAGCGGCCGGCGACCGTGCTGCTGCACGCGATTACGAGCAGCGGGCGCAGGCGCGCCAGGAGGCGATCAATACGCTGCTCTGGGACGCGACCCAAGGCTGGTACGTGGATCGTGATATCGAGCGCGGTCAAACCCGCCCTGCCCTCACTGCAGCGGCGCTGTTTCCGCTCTGGCTGCAGGTGGCCACCCGCGCGAAGGCCCGGCAGACGGCAGCGGCGGTGGATGCGCAGTTGCTGCGCCAGGGCGGCCTGCTCACCACCAGGGTGCGTACCGGGCAGCAGTGGGACGCCCCCAACGGCTGGGCGCCGCTGCAGTGGGTCGCCGTCGATGGCCTGCAACGCTATGGCGAGAACACCCTGGCGCGCCGCATCGGCACGCGTTTCCTGCACACCGTGCAGGCCGTGTATGACAGCGAAGGCAAGTTGGTGGAGAAGTACGTGGTGGACGGCTCGGCCGGCGGCGGCGGTGGCGGCGAGTACCCGCTGCAGGATGGTTTCGGCTGGAGCAACGGGGTGACGTTGGCGCTGCTGGACCGGCTGTGCCCGCCGCGTCGCACGTGCGTCAGTGCACAGGATGTGGGCACCGCGGACTGAGCCGCGGCGCAGCGGCAATCAACTTTCGCGCGTGCCGTGTGCGCCCGGTACCGACCGCGCAATGCCGTATTGCGCGGCGTAATACGTACTCAGCACCAGCAGGCTGGCCATCGGCAACCCACCGCCGAAACGGTCCCAGGCCAACAGGCAATCACTGGCCACGAACAGCACCGCACCGCCGGCCGCCCACGCCGTGCCGCGCCGGTCGATCCCCTGCGGTGCCGGCGCGCGCCAATGCCGGGCCAGCGCGAGGATCGCCATGACGGCCAGCACCACCACGTAGGCCAGCACCGGCACGCGCATGTCGGCCGGCAGGTGCGGCCACAACGCGATCAGGTTGCCCGCGGCGAAGGCGCCGAGCAGTACGGCCGCCACGCCCAGTCCGCGCCCGGCGTGGATGCCGGCGCGGAACGCGACGATGTAGCAGACATGCGCCAGCAGGAAGGCGACCAAGCCCGGTACGAAGGCATCCATCGGCAGCATCAGGGCGATGTCGCCAATGCAGGAAAGGCCCATGCCGGCCAGCACCGCACGGCGGTAGCCGGATGGGGGCAACGTTGTAGAGGTGGCCGACACGCGGCCGACCCGCCCGGCCTGCCATGCGATCGAAGCGATCAACAGGGTGGTCAGTGGTTTGGCCAACCAGTGCACCCAACGTCCATCGCCGTCCAGGCCCGCGCCAACGATGGCCGCAATGGCCATGGCCACGATGAGTAGATCGCGGCCGCGCGAGGTCATCGGGCTTTCCACAGCTCGGCCAGGCGATCAGGCTTGCCGGCGATGCGCTGCAGCGACGGGTACAGCAGGCCACCGTCGTAGTCCAGGCTCACCGTGTCGATGCGGTCGAAACTGCGCACCAGCAGGGTAATCGGCGCCTTGTCGGTCTTGGCGGCGGTCACCGCGTCTTTCAGCACGTCGCCCTTGAACACGCGCCCGTTGACCGCCAGCACCGTCATGCCCGGTGCCAGGCCGGCGTTGAACGCCGGGCTGTCCCACAGCACGTCGGTCAGCACCCCACTGTTGGCCACGCTGACGCCGAGCGAGTAGGTCAGGTTGATGCCGGCGGCGCGGGTTTCCTGCGCCTTGACCGCATCGCTCGGGGTATCGGTGTAGACCAGCTTCCAGCCAGCCGCTTCCAACCCACCGGTCAGCGATCCATGCCCGTCCAAGCGCTCGCGCAGGAAGCTGGCCCAGTCAAACGGGGCGATCCCGTTCAAGGTGCGCACCACGTCCTCGAAGGTGTACGGATGGACGTTCCAGTCGCCATCGTTCACACCGAAGAACGCCTTGGCGAAGTCGTCGAGGCTGCGCTTGTTGCCGGTCAGCGCGCGCAGCTTGCCTTCCACTTCCAGCCACACCATCTGGCCACCGGAGTAGTAGTCCTCGCTCAGCTGGTAATTGCGGAACGCCAGCGCGCGACGCTGGGCGATGGTGGGATCGTTGGTGGTGTCCTGCAGCGCGCGCCACGCCAGGCCCGGCCGGCCACGATCGTAGGTGGCCGCCACGTTGGCCAGGGTTTCGCGGGTCTGCTGCACGCTCCACAAGCCCGAGCGCGCGGCCAGCACCTGGCCCCAGAACTGGGTCTGGCCTTCATACAGCCACAGTAGGCTGTCGCCCATCGGCACGTTGAAGTTGGGCGTGGACAGATCCGCACCGCGCCGGTACTTGCCATTCCAGGAGTGGTTGAACTCATGCGGCAGCAGGTCGCGGCCCAGCCAGTTCTTGTCCCACTCGGTGAAATAGCCCGGTTCGGCGCTGTTCTCGCTGGAGCGCTGGTGCTCCAGGCCGATGCCGCCAAGCTTGCTGGTCAGCGCCAGCAGGAAGTCGTAATGATCGAAGTGGCGCGCGCCGTACAGCTTGTAGATCTGCTGCACCAGCGCGCGGTGCGCTTGCAGCTGTTCGGGCTTGGCCACCAGCGATTTGGGATCGTCGGCAAACACGTTCAGGCGCACCGGCACCTTGGCGCCGGGATCCAGGTCGAACTGCTGATAGTAGCGGCCGGCGAACAGCGGCGAATCGACCAGGTGGTCGTAGCTGATCGGCTTGAACACCACGGTATCGCCGTCGCGGCGCTCGGTTTCCAGCGCGGTGGCGTAGTTCCAGCCCTTGGGCAGGGTCACGCTGGCCTGCGCCTGCAGGTTGCGGGTGATCACGCCGGCCGGGTACAGCGAGTTGGCGTTCCACTGCAGGTTGAGCATTTCCGGGGTCATCACCACCCGGCCCTGGCTGCCACCTTGCGAGGACAGGAACTTGAACTCGGCCACCACTTCGCTGGCACCGTCGGGCACGTCCACCTTGAAGGCATACACGTCGTACTGATCGCGCGTCCATTGGAGCGGCTTGCCGTTGGCGGTGACCACCAGCCCGGCCACCTTGTCGATCGGGCCACTGGGCGAATGCGCACCGGGCAGCCACTGCGGATACAGCAGGGTAAGCGGGCCGGGCCTGGCCGGAATGGTGGCCTTGACCTTGAAGATGCGCCGGCCGATATCGCGCGCGTCCACCTCGATGCGCAGCACACCCGGCCAGGCAAGATCCTGCGGGGGCGGCGTCTGCGCCTGTACGCCGGTGGCAGTAAGTGCCAGCAGCACGGACAGGACGGTGGTACGCATGTTCATCGGCAACGCTCCAGCGGTGATAACCCCGATCCTAGTCCTCGCCACCGCCCAGCCCCATGGCCAAAGGTCATGCGTGGAACAGCGGCCAGAACGGGCAAAGCGACACCCGACGCGGCGCGTCTGATGCGCGCCGCGTCGGGGATCCGGTGAGCCTGGAGAACGCAGCCACGCATGGCGTGGCTCTACCTGCGTAACGACAGCGTATCGGGGGTTTACTGTTTGGCGGTGGCCGCCTGCGGGAGCGACTGGATGACGTTGCCCTTGTCATCCATGAAGGCCAGCGCCGGTTCGCCGCGGGGGCTGACGGTCATCATGATGCGCGGTCGGCCGGCGGCGTCGGCCAGGATCAGCGCCGAAGAGTCGCCACGGGTGCGACCCACGAACAACCGCTGGGTCTGTTCGCCGCCGGCGTCTTTCCACTTCTGCCGCAGGGCCTGCTTTTCCGGGCCGGCGGGTGCGGCCTGGTACTGCTGGTAGAGCGCGTCGTAGTCCTGGTGCAGGCCGCGGTCGTAGACCGACAACCCGGTTTCCATGTGGCCATTGACTTCGTAGTGATGCACTGCCAACTGCTGGTCGCCGCCGAAGCGGTCCATCGACAAGTGCACGCCCGCGCTGGGCTTGCCCTTCGCATCCAGCTTGCCGTCGTAGATCAGGCCTCCAACCTCATCACCCACGCCGTTGTAGAACAACATGCCCGGCATGGGACCCCGACCGCTCTTGATCTCCTTGCCGTCGACGACCGGCTCCGGCAGCAGCCCGCGCGCGGCAATGACCATGGAACGGCCGCCGTCGGCGCCGACGATGTTGATCCTGGCCACGTTGATCTCGTCGAAGGTGGCGCGCGATGGCGGCGTCCGCGCGCCCATCAGCGCCAGTGCGCCGCCCACGGTGAGCACCCCGCCAAGCACCAGCTTCAGCAGCCGGTTCTGGGTACGCAGCTGGTGGAACAGCGCGGCGACGTCATCCTGGCCGCTCTTCATTGCTGCCGGCGCGGTGGCCGGCGTTGCCTGCTTGCTCATCCTTCACTCCTTGTGTGGCTCGATCCATGGCGGCACGGCCGCTCCCTGCGCGCCACGCTGATGCGCATGACGCGTTCATCCATGCTCGACCGTGGCCAACGCGGTCGTCAAGGCCCGTTCCTCACGATGCCGGTTGGCGGCGCAGGCCCAGCAACAACAAGGCCCGCATTCGCGGGCCTTGGCGGGGACACTGACGCAGCGACGTGGCTCAGCTGATCAACCGCAGCCGCAGTTCCTTGGGCAGCGCGAACACCATCGATTCCGGCTCGCCGTCGAGTTCGCCGACGCCGGTGGCCCCCAGCTCCTTCAAACGTGCGATCACGCCGTCCACCAGCACCTGCGGTGCCGATGCGCCAGCGGTCAGGCCGATGTGCTTCTTGCCTGCCACCCAGGCCGGGTCGATTTCGTGGGCGCCGTCGATCAGGTATGACTCCACGCCTTCACGGCGCGCCAGTTCACTGAGGCGGTTGGAGTTGGAGCTGTTCGGCGAGCCCACCACCAGCACCAGGTCGCAGCGCTGGGCCAGGTCGCGCACGGCGTCCTGGCGGTTCTGGGTGGCGTAGCAGATGTCGTCGTTCTTGGGCCCCTGCATCGCCGGGAAGCGCGCACGCATGGCCTCGATGATGCCGCGCGTGTCATCCACCGACAGCGTGGTCTGGGTGGTGTAGGCGAAGTTGTCCGGCTGCTCGATCTCCAGCGTGGCCACGTCGTCGACGTCCTCCACCAGGTAGATCCGGCCGGTGCCGCGCTCGCGGTTCCACTGGCCCATGGTGCCTTCCACTTCCGGGTGGCCGGCGTGGCCGATCAGCACCACGTCGCGGCCGGCGCGGCAGTGGCGGGCCACTTCCAGGTGCACCTTGGTGACCAGTGGGCAGGTGGCATCGAACACTTTCAGGCCACGGCGCTCGGCTTCCTGGCGCACGGCCTGGGACACGCCGTGGGCGCTGAAGATGACGGTATTGTCGTCGGGCACTTCGTCGAGTTCCTCAACGAAGATCGCGCCGCGCGCCTTCAGGTCATCCACCACAAAACGGTTGTGCACGACCTCGTGGCGCACGTAGATCGGCGCCCCAAGGGTCTCGATCGCGCGCTTGACGATCTCGATCGCACGATCGACACCGGCACAGAAACCACGCGGATTGGCGAGCAACACGTCCATCGGTCAGATACTCCGGCCGGCACGCGGCCGGTTGATTGCAGGAAACAGGAGGGAATTATCCCGCTTTTTTCTCGGACTTGCCGTCGAACAGGCCAAACACAGCGATCCCGACCGCCCCGACCACGATCGCCGCGTCGGCGATGTTGAACGAAGGCCAGTAATGGTCACCGATGTGCCACTGGATGAAGTCCACCACGTGGCCGTGCATCAGCCGGTCGATCACGTTGCCGATCGCCCCACCGATGACCAGCGCGTAAGGCACCGCGCTGCGCCAGTGGGCCCGGGCGGTGCGCGACAGCCAGAACGCCATCAGGCCGCTGATGCCCACTGCCAGCGCTGTGAAGAACCACAACTGCCAGCCACCGGCATCGCTCAGGAAGCTGAATGCCGCACCGGTGTTGTAGGTGCGGAACCAGTTCCAGAAGCCCTCGATGACCACCACCGGCTGGTACTCGGGCAGGCTGGACAGCACCCAGGCCTTGCTCCACTGGTCCAGCCCGATGATCGCCACCGACAGCAGCAACCACACCAACGCATTGGGACGCGGACGGACGGCGCTCATCAGAACCACCGCCGATCTTCGCCGGCGCCGTCGATGTTGGTCACGCAGCGACCGCACAGTTCCGGATGGGCCGCCACCGTGCCCACGTCGGCACGGTAATGCCAACAGCGCACGCACTTGGTTTTTTCGGTCGGCTGCGCGCTGACAAACACCTCATCGGTGGTCGCCGGGCGCACCTGCACATCGCCACTGATCAGCAGGAAGCGCAGTTCGTCAGCCAGCGGCTGCCAGCGGGCGGCAGTGTCCGCGTCGGCGGCCACGGTGATCTCCGCTTCCAGCGCCGCACCGATGGCACCGTTGGCGCGCATCGGCTCGAGCACCTTGGACACCTGCTCGCGCAGGGCCAGCAGCTGGTCGAAATCGGCGGCGGTGAGCGGCGCGTCGGCCGGCAGCGGTTCCAGACCGTCGTACCAGGTGGCAAACAGCACGTTGTCCTTGCGTTCGCCCGGCAGGTAGCCCCACAGCTCGTCGGCGGTGAAGCTCAGGATCGGGGCGATCCAGCGGGTGAACGCTTCGGCGATGTGGTACATCGCGGTCTGCGCCGAGCGGCGGCCGCGCGAGTCCACCGGCATGGTGTACAGCCGGTCCTTGGTGACGTCCAGGTACAGCGAGCCCAGGTCGACGCTGCAGAAGTTCAGCAACAGCTGCACGATCTCAGCCATGGTGTAGCTGGTGTAGGCGGCCTTGATCTTCTCCTGCACCTCGAAGGCGCGATGCACGATCCAGCGGTCCAGCGCGACCATGTCGGCCGGTGCCACCCGATGCCGGGCCGGGTCGAAGCCGTCCAGGTTGCCCAGCAGGAAGCGCGCGGTGTTGCGCAGGCGCCGGTAGGCGTCGGCATTGCGCTTGAGGATCTCCTGCGACAGCGACATTTCATTGCTGTAGTCGGCCGAGGCGATCCACAGGCGCAGGATGTCCGCGCCCAGCGTCTTCATGATGTCCTGCGGCTCAATGCCGTTGCCCAGCGACTTGGACATCTTGCGGCCCTTCTCATCCACGGTGAACCCATGGGTGAGGCACTGCTTGTACGGGGCGTGCTTGTCGATGGCCACGCCGGTCAGCAGCGAGGACTGGAACCACCCGCGGTGCTGGTCCGAGCCTTCCAGGTACAGGTCGGCCGGCTTGCCAAAGCCTCGCGCCAGCAGCACGCCTTCGTGGGTCACGCCGGAATCGAACCACACATCCAGGATGTCGGTGACCTTCTCGTACTGCGCGGCGTCGTCGCCGAGCAGCTCGGCGCTGTCCAGCGAATACCAGACGTCGATGCCGCCCTGCTCCACGCGGTCGGCCACCTGCTGCATCAGTTCAACGGTGCGCGGGTGCGGCTCGCCGGTTTCGCGGTGGGTGAACATCGCGATCGGCACGCCCCAGGTGCGCTGGCGGCTGATGCACCAGTCCGGGCGCCCTTCGACCATGCCGCCGATGCGCGCCTTGCCCCAGCTCGGGAACCAGCCGACATTGTCGATGGCGGCCATCGCATCGCTGCGCAGGTTGGCCTTGTCCATCGAGATGAACCACTGCGGGGTGGCGCGGAACACCACCGGCGTCTTGTGGCGCCAGCAGTGCGGGTAGCTGTGCACGATCTCGACATGGGCCAGCAGCGCACCGGAGGCGCGCAGCACGTCCACGATCAGCGGCTGCGCCTTCCACAGGTGCACGCCGGCCAGTTCGACATCGCCAGCCGGCGGGGTCGAGGACAGGTAGACGCCACGGCCGTCGACCGGATTGATCTGGCCGGCGTTGTACTTGTCCATCAGCCCGTACTGCTGGCTGACCACGAAGTCTTCCTGGCCGTGGCCGGGGGCGGTATGCACCGCACCGGTGCCGTCTTCATCGGAGACGTGGGCGCCGTTGAGCAGCGGGATGTCGCGGGTGGGATAGAACGGATGGGCCAGCAGCAGGCTTTCCAGCGCCGCACCGGTGGCGTGGCCGTGCACGACCAGCCCATCGACGCCGTAGCGCTGCAGCGAACGCTCGGCCAGCGCGGACGCCAGCACCAGCCAGCGGCGCTTGCCGTTGTGCGCCGGGCCTTCGGCCAGCACGTACTCGATCTCCGCACCGAGGGACACCGCCAGCGAGGCCGGCAGCGTCCACGGGGTGGTCGTCCAGATCGGCACGGCCACCTCGACATCGGCCGGCACTGTCGCGCCGAAGCGCGCGGCCAGCTGCGCGCCATCACGCGCGGCGTAGGCCACGTCGATCGCCGGCGAGGTCTTGTCCTGGTATTCGATTTCCGCTTCCGCCAGCGCCGAGCCGCAGTCGAAGCACCAATGCACCGGCTTGGCGCCGCGCACGATGTGGCCGTTGGCGAACACCTTGGACAGCGCGCGGATTTCATTGGCCTCGAAATCGAAGCTCAGCGTCTTGTACGGGTTGTCCCAATCGCCGATCACGCCCAGGCGCTTGAAGTCGCGGCGCTGCAGCTCGATCTGCTCTTCGGCGAATTCGCGGCACTTCTGACGGAACTGCTCGGCGTCCAGCTTGACCCCGACCTTGCCCCACTTCTTCTCGACCGCGATCTCGATCGGCAGGCCGTGGCAATCCCAGCCCGGCACGTAGGGCGCATCGAAGCCGGCCAGGTAGCGCGACTTGACGATGATGTCCTTGAGGATCTTGTTGACCGCATGGCCCAGGTGGATCTGGCCGTTGGCGTAAGGCGGGCCGTCGTGCAGCACGAACAGCGGGCGACCCTGCGCGTTCTCGCGCAGGCGGGCGTACAGGCCCTCGTCTTCCCAGCGCGACAGAATGCCCGGCTCGCGCTTGGGCAGGTCGCCGCGCATCGGGAATTCGGTTGCCGGCAGATGAAGGGTGGCTTTGTAGTCCTGGCTCACGCAGTGGCTCGCAATCTGTGTTCGGAAAGGATGTGACGCGCCTGTTCGGCGTCACGGTGCATCTGGTCGGTCAACGCGGCCAGGTCTTGGAACTTCTCTTCGTCGCGCAGCTTGGCGACGAATTCCACTTCAATATGACGACCGTACAGGTCGCCTTGGAAATCGAACAGGTGCGCTTCCAGCAGCGGCTCCACGCCGTCCACGGTGGGACGGGTGCCGAAGCTGGACACCGACGGCCACGGCTGGTCGAACACGCCGTGCACCCAGGTGGCGTAGATGCCCGACAGCGCCGGGGTCTTGGGGAAACGCAGGTTGGCCGTCGGGAAGCCCAGCGTACGGCCCAGCTGGCGCCCGCGCACCACCCGGCCCCCGATCGAGTACGGGCGGCCAAGCAGGTCGTTGGCGTGGCGGAAGTTGCCTTCGCGCAGCAGCTGGCGGATGCGGGTGCTGGAAATGCGCTCGCCGTGCAGGTCCACCGGGTCGATTTCCCCCGCCGTAAAGCCCTGCTCCGCGCCCATGGCCTGCAGCAGCGCCAGGTCGCCGCGACGGCGGTTGCCGAAGCAGAACTCCGGGCCGATCCAGACTTCACGCGCACTCAGGCGCTGCACCAGCAGCTGCTGGACGAAGTCTTCGGGCTGCATGGCGGCCATGCGCGCATCGAAGCGCAGCAGGCCCACCACGTCCACGCCCAGTTCGGTGAGCATGGCCACTTTGTCGCGGGCCAGGGTCAGCCGCGGCGGCGGCTCGCCCTGGGCGAAGTACTCGCGCGGCAACGGTTCGAACGCGACTGCCACGGCGGCCACGCCCATCGCGCGCGCGCGCGCCACCGCATGCCGCACCAACGCCCGATGGCCGAGGTGCAGGCCGTCGAATGCGCCGATGCAGACCACGCTTCCGTGCGGGAACAGCGGCCCGCCTTCAATGCTTCTGAACAACCTGCTCATCAACTGGGAATCCGGCCCACCAGGGCCGATAGAGTGCAAGGGATAGCCATGAAGTATAGCCGGGGTGTCCACGGATCAATGCTCGCGCAGGTGGCGCGGGCGGAACCCCATCGCCACCAGGGCCACCAGGTAGGTCAGGCCGCCGCCGCCGACCAGCAGCGCGAGGTTGCCCATCCGGTGCCATTTGTCCATTTCGGTGAAGCCGGACATGCCGTGCAGCAGGGCCAGCAGCACGGCCACCATGGCCGCGCAGGCCAGGCCCAGGCGGGTCACGTAGCCGGCCCAGCCAGGCTTGCGCTGGTACACATCGGTCTTGCCCAGCCAGTACCAGAGCAGGCCAAGGTTCAGGTAACTGGACAGCGCGCTGGCGATGCCCAGCGCCAGATGCAGGCCCGGCTGCTTGCCCAGTGCGACCCACACACCCTGCGCCTTCAGCGCGTCCGGCACCATCACCTGGTACAGCACGGCCAGCAGGAGGAAGTTGAAGACCATGTTGGCCACCAGCGCGACGATACCGGCCCGGACCGGGGTGCGGGTGTCCTGGCGCGCGTAGAACGCCGGCAGCACCACCTTGAGCAGCGCGAACGCCGGCAGGCCGAAGCTCAGGCCGTACACCGACAACGCGGTCATGCGGGTGTCGAAGGCGGTGAATTCCTTGTACTGGAACAGCGTGGCGATCAGCGGCTCGGCCAGCAGCACCAGGCCCAGCATGGCCGGCACCGAAATCAGCAGGGTCGTGCGCAGGCCCCAGTCCAGCGCGCTGGAGAAGCCGGCCTTATCGGTGCTGACGTGATGCCGGGCCAGCGCCGGCAGGATCACCGTGCCCAGCGCGACGCCGAACACGCCCAGCGGCAGCTCCAGGAAGCGGTCAGCCAGCGACAGCCAGGACTGCGAGCCGTCGGTCAGCTTGGCCGCGATCACGGTATCCAGCAGCAGGTTGATCTGGGCCACCGAGGAGCCGAACAGGGTCGGCACCATCAGGGTGAGCACCTTGCGTACGCCCGGATGCCGCCAGCCCCAGCGCGGCAGGGTCAGCAGGTTGATGCCCTTCAGGGAGGGCAGCTGGAACAGCAGCTGCAGCAGGCCCGCCGCCAACACCGCCCAACCAAGGGCCAGGATCTGCTTCTCCGGGGTGCCGCCCAGCCGGGGGGCCAGCCACACCGCGCCGGCGATCATGCACAGGTTGAGGATGACCGGGGTCAGCGCCGGCATCGCAAAGCGCTGGAAGCTGTTGAGGGCGCCGCCCGCCAGCGCGGTCAGCGACACGAACAGCAGGAACGGGAAGGTCAGCCGGAACAGGTCGACCAGCAGGCCATGCTTGGCCGGGTCGGTGTCTACCCCGCTGGAGAACAGGGTTGCCAGCTGCGGCGCGAAGATGAGCGCCAGCGCGGTGACCAGCATCAACACGCCACCCAGGGTACCAGCCACCCGCGACATCAGCTCGCGCAGCTCGGCGTGGGGGCGGGTTTCCTTCACTTCCGTGAACACCGGCACGAAGGCGGTGGCGAAGGAGCCCTCCGCGAACAGACGGCGGAGGAAGTTGGGCACCCGGAAGGCCACCCAGAAGGCATCGGTCACCGCATTGGTGCCGAACGTGGTGGTGATGACCTGGTCGCGAACCAGCCCCAACACCCGCGAAATCATGGTCATGCTGCTGAAAGACAGCAGACCCCGCAACATCCTTGGTGAACTCACCCGTGTTCCCTCTTGACAATTGACTTGACGTACATTTTTCGAGCCATCATACTTTCCAGCTTGCTGTTCCCATTACACCGATTTTTCAGGAAACCACCACTGTGGCCAATATCAAGTCCGCCAAGAAGCGC
>Ga0182008_10000747_pt1 | contig 22879 bp, 24 predicted proteins | sample Sormic07211129_1_FD_120482 | JGI IMG/M metagenome (GOLD analysis project Ga0182008, IMG submission 120482) | Rhizosphere microbial communities from Sorghum bicolor, Mead, Nebraska, USA - 072115-129_1 metaG | ecosystem: Host-associated > Plants > Roots > Rhizosphere | place: USA: Nebraska...
GGGCAAAATATCGCGCAGGTCACCCAGGACAGCCTGCGCAGCGCTATCGGCATGGTCACCCAGGACACGTCCCTGCTGCACCGCTCGATTCGCGACAACATCGCCTATGGGCGCCCCGACGCGACCGATGAGCAAATCCGCAGTGCTGCAGCCAGTGCCCAGGCCGACGGTTTCATCAGCCAACTGAGCGATAAGCAAGGTCACTCTGGCTACGACACGCTGGTTGGCGAGCGTGGCATCAAGCTGTCCGGCGGCCAGCGTCAACGGGTCGCCATTGCCCGAGTGATGCTCAAGAACGCTCCGATCCTGCTGCTTGACGAGGCCACCAGCGCGCTGGATTCAGAAGTGGAAGTCGCCATCCAGGAAAGCCTCGATGAAATGATGAAGGGCAAGACCGTCATTGCCATCGCCCATCGGCTGTCCACGATTGCGGCCATGGACAGGCTTATCGTCATGGATAACGGCCGTATCATCGAGCAAGGCACCCACGCTGAACTGCTCAGGAAGAACGGCACGTATGCGCGCTTATGGCACCACCAGAGCGGCGGGTTTCTGGGGGAGGATCAGGGGGTGGCCGAGACCACTGAATAGGCCTGTCCAGCACGCCCCTTCCGAGGGGCCGAACAGCCAGCCATCCGCCGCAAAAAATTTTTTTTGGTCGGCGCTTGAAATTTTTCCCCCTGAACCTACTTAGGTTTTACGCGATGCCGAATACGGGTCGCGTATCAAATCACTTGGAGAAAACTCAGGAGATTTTGCAATGGCTACTACTCTCTCGTTGGCCCCACTGTTTCGCCACTCCGTTGGCTTTGACCGTTTCAACGACCTTTTTGAATCGGCGCTTCGCAGCGAGGCCGGTACCACGTACCCACCCCATAACGTCGAAAAGCACGGTGATGACCACTATCGGATCGTTATCGCAGCTGCCGGCCTGGTGGAGGACGACCTGGAGATCCAGGTAGAAAAAGGTGTGTTGACCGTCGCCGGCGGCAAGCGCGAACACGATGAAAACGTCACCTACCTGCACCAAGGTATCGCCCAGCGCGCGTTCCGCTTGTCGTTCCGCCTTGTCGACCACATCGAAGTGCAGGGCGCGCAGCTCTCCAATGGCTTGTTGAGCATTGATCTGCTCAGAGTCGTGCCGGAGGAAGCCAAGCCTAAGCGTATTGCGATTGGCGGTGCGAGCAAGGCTGACGTGAAGTCAATCAGCGAGCAGTAATACAGCAATGAATAAAGGCGCTCTTCGGAGCGCCTTTATTTTTCGCAACCCACTTCACGCTCAGCGGGCGCCGCGGTAGAGGCCGCGACGTCCCACGTCACCAGCAGTTGGCTGATTGCTGCATCGAGTCTTGCATGGGGCACGTTATCCCGCGCCAGGATCGACACCCCCTGCAAAAAACTGTCAAACACGCTCGCCATCACCGCAGCCTCGGTCGTCTGAGGCAACTCGCCATCACGCACAGCCCGTTCCACACACGCCACAATCCCGGCCCGCGTGCGCAACCTCGACTGGCTCAGCGCATTCGCCACCCGCGCGTTCTCCGGGCTTGGCGCGCTCATCACGCCGAGCGCCACCATGCAGCCCTTGGGGTGGCCGTCTTCGCATTGCATGCGTACCGATTGGCGCAGTGCGGTTTCGATGGCTTGGCGCGGCGACAGGGATTCGTCCCACAGGCATTCGGTAACTTGGGCGTAGGTGGCCAGGTAGCGCTGCACGCACTCCTCGAACAATGCTTCTTTAGAGCCGAAGGCGGCGTAAAAACTGGGCGCGGAAATACCGCCGCCCAGTCCGGCCTTGAGCTGGGCCAGGGAAGTGGCGTCATAGCCGTGCTGCCAGAACAGATGCAGGGCCTGTTCCACGGCCTGTTCACGGTCAAAACTACGCGGGCGGCCCATTTGTGCCATGTGGCGTCTCCTTTGCAAAACGAGATAAATACTAGTCGATACATAAGTCGTTGACAACGCGTTGCGGTCCCCTGCAACATTTGTATCGATCAGTATCTAAATCCGTTCCACAAGGAGTTTCCCGTGACCCCCTCACTGACGTTATCGGCTTCGTCCGACCGCTTGCCCATCGGCGCCCTGCTCGCGCTGGCGATGACCGGTTTCATCTGCATCGTCACCGAAACCCTGCCCGCCGGCCTGTTGCCGTTGATCAGTGACGGCCTGGAGATTTCGCCGTCGATGGCCGGGCAGATGGTCACCGCGTATGCGCTGGGGTCGGTGCTGGCGGTGATCCCCATGACCATTGCCACTCGCGGCTGGCGCCGGCGCAACGTGTTGCTGCTGACCATCGTCGGCTTCCTGCTGTTCAATTCCATCACCGCGTTGTCGTCCCACTATGGCGTAACCCTGGTGGCGCGCTTTTTCGCCGGGGTGGCGGCGGGGCTGGCCTGGAGCCTGCTGGCTGGTTACGCACGGCGCATGGTCGCGCCGCATCAACAGGGCAGGGCGCTGGCGTTGGCGATGGTGGGTACGCCGATTGCGCTGTCGCTGGGTGTGCCGCTGGGCACCTGGCTCGGTGGCCTGGTGGGCTGGCGCACCACCTTCGGGCTGATGTCGGGCGTGAGCCTGGTGCTGATCGGCTGGGTGTTGGTGAAAGTCCCGGACTTTGCGCCGCAGCCCGCGCATCAACGCCGCTCATTGCGCAAGGTATTGACCAAGCCGGGCGTACGCCCGGTGCTGGCGGTGGTGATCAGTTGGATGTTGGCCCACAACATTCTGTACACCTACATTGCTCCATTCGTGACGCCGGCGGGCCTGGCCGAGCGCGTGGACCTGGTGCTGCTGGTCTTCGGCATCGCCGCGTTAGCGGGCATTTGGGTCACGGCCAGACTGGTCGAGCCGTTATTACGCAACACTGTGCTGGTGAGCCTGGCGACGTTCGCGGCGGTAAGCGTGCTATTCGGTTTGCTGGGGCAGGTGCCGCAGGTGATCTACCTCGGCGTGGCGGTATGGGGCCTGAGCTTCGGCGGTGCCGCGACCTTGCTGCAAACCGCCCTGGCGGATGCGGCGGGGGATGGCGCGGATGTGGCGTTGTCGCTGAACGTGGTGGCGTGGAACAGCGCGATCGCGGGCAGCGGCGTGGCAGGTGGGGTGCTGCTGGACACGTGGGGTGTGGCCGCATTTGCGTGGGCGATGCTGCTATTGGTGGGCGTGGCGTTTGCCATTGCCTGGGCGGCCAGCGCCCATGGCTTCAAGCCGGGCGCGCGGGGTGCGGGAAAACCTACATCGCTCGGGCACTAATCTGACATTCGTTAGTCCATAATCCTCGAAATATCATTCACTTGGCCCCGTACGCGGGGCCTGCCGCGTCACTCTCTTTCGAAGATTCAATCCATGCACCTACGCAAAATTGCAGTTGGGCTATCGGCCTTTGTTTTGTTTTCAGCCGGGGCACAGGCTCGTGGCGCGATAGACCTTTACTCCCCTCAGGAACGGCAATTGTCGTTCGACCACTGCGCCGATGTCTTTCCAGGCGCGACGCCGATCAAAACCGCGACCATCCCCGCCGGCATGAAACCCCTGGCGTTGTGCTCCGACCATTTCGCGGTGCTGTATTCGCAGACCAGCAAGACGCCGCTGGTGGTGGTGGAGCGTCTCAACGCGCGCCAGCTCAAGGACGCGAAAGGCGAAGAACGTACCAACCATTTCTATGCGGACCCGCGCATTCCCAAGGGCGCGCGCGCGGAGCTGAGCGACTACCGTGGCCTGCAACCGGCCATGGATCGCGGCCATCAATCCCCCGCTGCCGATGCACCCGACGCCAAGCCCATGGCCCAGTCGTTTGCGCTGTCGAACATGGTGCCCCAGGACCCCACCAACAACCGCAAGATCTGGAGCAAGGTCGAGGCCGATGTGCGCAAGTTCGCCTTGCGCGCCGGCGGCGACGTGTACGTGTTCACCGGGCCGTTGTTCGACGAGGGCTACGGCACCATCGGTGCCAACCAGGTCTGGGTGCCGACGCGGCTGTTCAAGCTGGTGTACGACGCATCGTCCCAGCGCGCCTGGGCCTACGTGTTGCCCAACGCCGAGACCCGCATTCAAAAGCCCATGGACTACGACGCCTTCGTGAAAAGCACCGGGCTTAAACTGCTGGGTAATCTGCCGGTGTCGGGGTCGGTCGGGCGCACCTGATCAAGCGGCTTACCTGGCTTTTTTCAACGCTTTCAAGCGTTGGGTTGCGCGTTGCACCGCGGCCATTTTTTCGGGGCGTTTCATGCGTTTCCACTTGCGGATCTCGTCCTTGCTGCGCCCGCAGCTGACGCACAGGTCGCCGCTGAGCTGGCAAGTGGAGACGCAGGGGTTTTCGATGTCTTTAGCCAAGATTTCACCTCGCAAAACCGTAAAGGGACGCATCCTGTCAGCGCGATCGCCGCCTCGCTGAAGCTCGACAGCGCCCACAGGTTATACTCACCCGTTCGCAATCACCTCTTCAAACCAACCGAGATACCTCATGAGCACCTCGCTTCCTCTCGCTCCCGCGCGCCGGCCTGTCGCACCGTTGGTAGCCTTTATGATCCTGGTGCTGGGCGCCTTGTTCCTGCAAAGCAGCGTCGGCTCGCGCCAGGTGCTGTTGCTGGTGGTCGGCGCCGCACTGGGCCTGACCCTCTACCACGCTGCCTTCGGTTTCACCTCCGCCTGGCGCGTGTTTATCAATGATCGCCGTGGCGCCGGCCTGCGGGCGCAAATGGTGATGCTGGCGCTGGCGGTGCTGCTGTTTTTCCCGGCGCTGGGGGCGGGCACCTTGTTCGGGCAACCGGTGGTCGGGCTGGTGGCGCCGGCCGGGGTGTCGGTGGTGGTTGGCGCGTTTATTTTCGGCATCGGCATGCAGTTGGGCGGCGGGTGCGCCTCGGGCACGTTGTTCACGGTGGGCGGCGGTAATGCACGCATGCTGGTGACCCTGTTGTTCTTTATCTGCGGCTCGCTGATCGCCACGCACCATGTGGATTGGTGGTTTGCGCTGCCGGCGTTCCCGGCGGTGTCCATCGTCAAAAGCTTCGGCGTAATGCCCGCGCTGCTCGCCAGCCTGGCCATGTTTGCGATCATTGCGGCCGTCACCGTGCGCTTGGAAAAACGCCGTCACGGCCAGCTGGAAGCGGGCGTCACGAGCGAACATCACGGCTTGCGTCGCTTCCTGCGCGGGCCTTGGCCATTGGTGTGGGGCGCGATTGGCCTGGCGCTGCTCAACTACGCCACCTTGGCGCTGGCCGGGCGGCCGTGGGGGATTACGTCGGCATTCGCGCTGTGGGGCGCCAAGGTGGCGAGCGGCTTGGGTGTGGACGTGGCCAGCTGGGCGTTCTGGCAAATGCCGGGCAATGCCAAGGCCCTGGCCGCGCCGGTATGGGAAGACATCACCAGCGTCATGGACATCGGCATCGTCCTCGGTGCGCTGCTGGCTGCCGGCCTGGCCGGGCGTTTTGCCCCCAGCCTGAAGATCCCGGCGCGTTCGCTGCTGGCGGCGGTGATCGGCGGGCTGCTGCTCGGCTACGGGTCGCGCCTGGCGTACGGCTGCAACATCGGCGCCTACTTCAGCGGCATCGCGTCGGGCAGCCTGCATGGCTGGGTGTGGCTGGTGGCGGCGTTTATCGGTAACAGCGTGGGTGTGCGCTTGCGGCCGTTTTTCTTTGCGGGCGAGCGGCCCCAGGTGGCGCTGAGCGGTTGCTGAATCAGTCCTCCGGGCAAACGCTTGGCGCCTGTGCGGCCTCGGCCGCCAGCTTTTCCCGCTCGGCCTTGCTGATGTAGCGGTCCTTGCTTTTTGGTGCCAATTTGGCGCTGGCCTTTTTGGCCTTGGCCTTGAACAGCTGTTGCAGTTTTTTCTGGCGATTCATAGGTAGTTACCTGGAGTGTGCAGGCGCGGATGATACCAGCTTCAAAACCCGGCCCCGCTGCCTGGGTCGTTTTTCAGTGCCGATCTGTGCATTGAATCGCCATGCCTTTGGCTGATACTCGGGCCCCGCAACTCCCGAGTATTGAACGCTATAAGGAACACACCATGAGCCTGCACATCCGAACCCAACGCATGACCGTGCCTGAGCTGGTCGCCATGAAAGGCCAGCAGAAAATCGTCTCCCTCACGGCGTACACCAGCGCTATCGCCAAGCTGATCGACCCACTGGTGGACTTCATTCTGGTCGGTGACTCCACGGCCATGGTCGGCTATGGCCGGGCGTCCACCTTGAGCATGCAGCTCGAAGAAATCATCGGCCACACCCGCGCGGTGGTCGACAGCACCCGCCTGGCCTGTGTGATTGCCGACATGCCGTTTGGCAGCTATCAGGAATCCCATGAACAGGCTTTTCGCAATTGTGCCCAGGTGTTGGCGCGCACGGGCTGCGACGCGGTCAAATTGGAGGCCAACCAAGCGTTGGCGTGCACTGTGGCGTTTCTGGTGGCGCGCGGTATTCCGGTGATGGCGCACGTGGGGTTGATGCCTCAGTTCGTCAATGTGATGGGTGGGTTCAAAGCGCAGGGGCTCACGGCGCAAACCGGCGCCGTGATTGCCGAAGACGCCCGCGCCAATCTTGAGGCGGGCGCCTTCAGCCTGCTGCTCGAAGGGGTGGCCGAAGGCCTGGCGCGGCAGATTACCCACGATTCGGACAAGCCCACCATCGGCATCGGCGCTTCACCGGCCTGCGACGGGCAGGTGCTGGTCACCGAGGACCTGTTGGGCCTGGGCGGCGAGCGTCTGCCGCGCTTCGTCAAGCAGTACGTCGATGTCGGCGCGGTGATCCGCGAGGCGTGCGGGCAGTTCGCTGACGACGTGCGCCACGGCCGCTTCCCCGAAGCGCGGCACTGCTACGGGCTGTGACGGATCGCCCGGGCCAGCAACTGCACGGCCTGGGCGATGTCCTTGCTCCAGTCGAGGGTGTAGCTCAGGCGCACGTGCTGCGCCCAGCTGCCGTGCAGGCTGAACAACTGGCCTGGGGCGATCACGATGCGTTGAGCCAGCAGGCGCTCGAACACCTGCCGCATGTCCACCGGGCGCCTGGCCTCCAGCCAGAAACTCGCGCCGCCCTGGGGTTCGACCACGTGCCACTCGTCGTGCGTTCCGAGCAGGGCTTTCAGGCGCGTCATCCGTTCCCGCAATGCGGCGCGCAGCGTCACCAAGTGCTGGTCGATGCGCCTGGAGGTGAACAGCTTGGCGATTGCTTTCTGTCGGATGGGCGACAGGCGAAACCCGCGCGCCAGGAACAACCGCTGCAACTGAGACCCTTGCGCGCGACACAGCACATAGCCGTAGGGCGCCTCCGCGCCGATCACCTTGTCGAAGGTCGAGAACACCAACAGCTTCTGCGGGTCGGCAAAGTCGCGGTAGCGGGCGGGGCGCGCCTCGAAATACAGCTCGCCGTAGGTGTCGTTTTCGAACAGCCAGATATCCTGCTGCGCCAGCCAGGCGCAGATCTGCTGTTTATCCTGCGCCGGCATCACGCCGCCCTGGGGCGCGTTCACGCTGGATGACAGCACGGCCAGGCGGATCGGCTCTCGCTCCAGCAGCGCCTGGAAGGCGGCCAGGTCGAAGCGCCCGTCCGCGCCGAGGGGCATTTCAATCACGCGGATATCCGCCGCCTGCAATTGACGCAACACCGCCCAGGAACACGGCGATTCCACCACCGCCAGCGTGCCGCGCAACCCCAAAGCGCTGAGCGACAGGTCCAGCACGCTGTGCAGGTCCGAGCCGATATACACCTGTTCGGCTTGCCAATAGTTGTGAGTGGATTGGGTGTAGCGCGCGGCCAGCGCCGCACGCAACTCGGGCTCGCCGAATGGCAGGTACAGAGGGGTGAGGGAGCGTGGGTACTGGCGGGCCAGTTCGCGCTCCATCATCAACAAGGGGTTTTCCAACGACAGCAGCATCGCCGGGGCGTCGCTGCTCAGGGCCAGCATGCCCGGCTGGCGGGCATTGGCGAATACTCGGTCGAGCAAATCAGGCGAACCTTCGCGCGCGAACAGCGCCGGCACGGCCCGAGTGAAATAGCCAAGCTTGGGCCTGGCCTGGACACGTCCCTCGTCCTCCAGCAGCGCGTAGGCGTACTTGGTGGTCGACACCGACACCCCCAGGCGCTGTGCCAACTGGCGCAGGGACGGCAGCTTGCGTTCAGCTGTCGAAGGGCTCGCCTCGATCAACTCGACGAGGTAACGGTACACCGCCTGATAGGCGAAAGAAGCGTCGTCGGCGGTATCCATGAGCCCTCGGGTTAGCCAGGCTGGGCCGCCAAGCTATTACTGATGTTGCGCCCCAGCACCAGCACTGTAACAAAACCGCAGCCCACCAGGGCCGTGGCCAGGCTCAACAGCACCGAGCTGCCCAACTGGTCGACGATGCGCCCGCCGAAGAACGAACCCAAGGCAATGATCACCTGGAACAACGCGACAAACAGCGGCATGCCGCGCTCCACATCCTTGGGTGCGACCACAAACATCCAGATACTGGCACAGGCCGGGAAGGCACCGAAGGCGAAGCCCCACAGCCCGATCAGCATGGCGGCGCCGGTCATACCGGTGGCGAAGTGAGGGAACAGCGCGGTGCTGGTGCCGATCATCAGGGCCACCAGCAACAGGGTGTGACGCACACTGCGGTTGGCGGCGAAACCGGCGAAGATATTGCCGAACACCCCGGCCACGCCGAACAGCAACAGCAGCGAACCAATCGTCGGCCCATCGAAGCCGGAACTGTATTTGAAGAACGGCGCGACATAGGTATAGGCCGCAAAATGCGCCAGGCCGATCAACAGCACCGCGATCAACCCGATCCGCGCCTGTGGGTTGATAAACAACGCCGGCAGGTCACTGATGCGAATGGCCTTTTCCGGGGTGAGGCGGGGCAGCAGGAACACCTGCGCCAGCAGCACCGGAACGCCCAGCAGCGCGGTCACCAGAAAGGTCATGCGCCACCCCATCAGGCCGCTGAGCCAGGTGCCCACGGGCACGCCGAGCACGGTGGCCAGGGTCACGCCCATCATAATGATCGAGGTGGCCTTCGCCACGTCCACGCCCCTGGGCGCCAGGCGCCCACTGAGGGCGATGGCCGTGGCCCAGAAACCGCCGATGCTGATCCCCAGCAAGACACGGCCGAACAACAGCAGGCTGAAGTCACTGGCAAAGGCCACGACCGAGTTGGCGATGATCATGATCAGCGTCAGGCCGATCAGCAGGTAGCGTCGGTCCATCGCGCCGATGCTCACCGACAGGAACGGGGCGGCGAGTGCGGCCATGATGCCCGGCAGCGTGACCATCAGCCCGGCGTGGCCGGCGCTGATACCGAGGTCGCCGGCCACGTCGTTGAGCACACCCACCGGCAGAAACTCACTGGTCACCAGGGCGAATGCCCCCACCGCGACCGAGAGAATCGCCAGCCACTGCTGTTTGACGCTTTGTTGATTATGTTCGGGACGGCCGCTGGGGGCCTGAGGGGCGCTTGGCATGGTACTGGGTTCCAAGGGAATGTCGCCTGAGGCCAGGCGAAGGGGAAGAATGGGAGGCGATTATAGGAATCGGGCCTGGCCACCCTATAGGCGAGCGGTTCGATAGTAATCATCAGTGCTATCGATGTGAGGGGGTTGAGCTAGGTGTATGTGATGATCGGTCCCGCGCTGCGCGTTGCAACGATCATTTGATGCATTGTGAGTGAGCAACCTGCGTTGCTTAATTGCGAAACGCGCGCCCCAAAAACTCACTGATCAGCCCCTCCACCTGCTGCTGAATCACCGCCCGTGGGCTGGCTCACGTCCCTGGGCCTTTGCCACAACTGCGCGGCGGCGGCAGGGCTGCGGTCTTTGCTGGTGGTCCCAGGATGATTGACCGCCGCCACGATATAGCCCAGCCGCGCCAATGCGCTGGCCAACCACACCTGATTGCGCCAATTGCCGCCGTAACCGTGGGACAGCACCACCAGCGGAGGCTCCCCGGCCACCACCGGCGCGTTCTGCACGGCGAGGGCGCCGACGAACACCGCATTGTCGGCGATCAGCTCGGGCACCGCGCCGGTAGCGGCGGGGTATCAGACAGTCAGTTCCAACGGGCGGTTGTTTTGCACATTGGGCAGGGTTGCGGTCTTGAAGTCGACAGGGCTTTGGGCAGCGAAGGCGGGAGTGGCCAGGGATAGCAGGAGCGGGGTGCGCAGTGCGGTTTTCATTGGTGTTATCGTCCTTGATCGGAGGGCGCGTGTCATGACCCGGGGCGTTCGCTTACGGCAACGCGTAACCCTCGTAATTCAGCGATATTCCGTTGCTTTGCGGGTAGCTCACATACACCACCACCGCGTCACTGCGGTCGACTAATGCGAAGGGCCATTTACCGTTGGCCTTGCGCATATTTTCGTACAGCGGCAAGAAAAAATCCTTGGTCTGACCCCGGGGATCGTAAGGTGCCTGCACGTGAAAAATCGGATAACGCCCGCCGTTACAGAGCTGGATGCGTTCGAGCTGAAAACTGTTTTTCTCCAGCAGGGTGCGGGTCGGGTGCTGCCAGGTGGCGAGGTCGACGTCTTGGCAGTCCTTGGCTTTTTCGCCGTACAGCGTGGTGTCCTGCAGGGCCGGGAGTGCATGAGCCATGCCGGGTAACAGCAGCAGAAGCAGGGGCAGGAAACGTGGCATGGCAGCACTCCGAGCTTGGGGGAGCGCGATTGTAGATGTTTTCTCCTCCCGCAGCGCAACGAAAGGACGTCCTCGCCACTTACGCTTGGGGCAGCCCCGTCACCGTATCCGCAATCGTATTGGTTCGCTGCGCCGTGCCTTCGGTGGCGCTGGACAGTCCCAGCGCGTCAAGTATTTCGCGCAGCGCGCCGACGCCGGAGCATTGGTCTTCGCTCTGTTGGGCAACGTGCTGGAGCTTGCCCGATAACACGTCGATATCCACACCTGTTTGCGCGGCGTTTGAAGGGCGAACACGACGCCGAAAAACAGGCATTTTTATAGCTGCAAGACGGGATTAGGAAGTTGCTGGCGAGTTCTTACATAAAGGTCTTACAGATAGGGACTTCATGTTTTTAGGACGTTGGTAACTTACCTTGGCTGAAAATTCATGCAATGGTAGAGGCGTATTCATATTGCAGGATTGGAATTAATTAGATTGGCCAATTATGACAGGAAGGTGCGATATGAGCAGTCCAGTTATGTCCTCGTTATTGCTACGTAGTTTGAGTTTAAAGACATTCACCGTTGTATTGCTTTTTGTATGGATGATATTGGTAGGTGGAAAATCAGATGCGGAGGAGCAGTCTATCACCAAAGTTGGCGCCCCAAGCCCCGTACTTGTTTTGTCGAATTCTGATACCAGTCCTGGTGTTGGGCTCGTAAGTTTTAATGTTTTTACCTCGGATATTCCACAAGGCACACTCATAAATCCCAAGCAGTTGCTGGAAATTCAATGGAATACCACTTATTACCCAGGCAGCGTGACTCAACGGGTGCAGTTTTGCTATTACCGTCCTTACAGTTCTCAAGAAAATTGTGTAGATATACGCTCGGGATCGTCCGGAACTCTTTACGACTTTAATAACCAGAGCTTTGATCACGGTGTGCGCGTCACTATCAAGCATTATGTATTAGGTGGAACACCCCCTTATACCCGACCTGCGGGTGCCGACTCGGTAACTTTCCGATATCGATATTGATGCGGCGCGAAGTGCCCGCAGCTAAATCCTCTGCGGATGACTTATAGTAACTGGAGGTGTTTTTAGGTAGCGTTATCGCTACTCCCTTATGAAGGAGGGGTGCCGTCGTGGTCAATCTAAATCCTGATGCCTCGTCGTCTTACCGTGATTTGGCAAGTCGGTCCGTTAGTGTCTATGGCGACCATGCTGTCGTGCCTGCGAGTGAGCGTGCGAGTGTGGTTATTTCACCCAATAGTCACACGGCGACCGAGACCGTTTCGATCCTTGCGCGTCAGTTAAGTGAAGCCGCAATACATGCCGAGAACCGTGTCGTCCAGCAAGACCCCAAACTGCTTGAACCGATCACAGGCGGCCACTATATCGCCGGTAAAGCGCAGCACGACGCAGAGACTCCCGTTGCCGATGACCCGGTCCTGAGGGCGCGGGCTCGGCAAGCTACCGGCTTCGTCAACGGCAGTGACGTCAACCCGTTCAAAGACCTGGCCCGCGATCAACTGAGCTTGATTGCCCACGATGACGGCGGCATCTTCACCATTAATGAACGACGCGCCGCTTGGTTGCAGATGCAGTCTGCGGTGTCTCCGACAGTCGCCAGTTCAACGCCAGGTCCCGGCCGCGAGCTGATGGTTGCGCGCTTGTTCGGTAGCCACGAGCCGCCGGTCGCCCTGCCGCCTGCGACCTACGAGAACGCGGGCCAGAGCGTTTTTGAATTTTTGCACCGCGATGATCGTGCACTGATCTCGGATATGTACGCCTACTTACAGGAGGAGGGTGCCGATCTGGGCTACGTGGACCAACTGGCTCATTCACTTGGCAGCTATCGTCGTGCGACCGATGGGCGCCAGCAGTTGAGCTCCAATAATGGCTACGATGCACAGGGCTATCGCGTAACGTTCAACTTCAAGCAAGAAGACGCCGAAACGGCCTCACGCATATTGAACGGTACGGCCATTACCAGTACCCGACTTGATCAGGGCTATTTGCGGCATATCCTCAATCCGGATTACGGGGCGCTCTCCAATATCGGCGGCCTGCCGTTCCTGGAAAAAATGGTGAATAGGTTCTCTGACGAAGGTGGCATGCAAACTGCGCTCGGCGATGAGTTCACCACTTTTAAAGCGACCCCGGTCGAAGACAACATCGTTGTGACCACCCACGAATCCATGAGGCTTGCGCCCTCCGAGGCACTTGCGGGTAGACTAAACGGCGTCTGGACCCTCTTTGAAAAAGGCAAGGCAGCGGGCTATACAATAGACCAGGCCACTGGCTTGCTGATCAAGCCAGTCGAGCCTTCTGATCTTGCTGGTCCGCAGCGCTCAGAGCCTGGCCTTGCCACAGGCGCAACGCGTGACCGCACCCTGCTTGAGGCCCTTTCAGGCAACCGCGAAACGCCGACCAAGCGTTGGTTCTGGGCCGGCAATGTGTTCAACCTGATCAAAAGTTTAAAACCGTGAAACGGTGCATCAGCCGAGCGCTGCGGTGGCTAGCAGCGAACGAGCGTTACAGCCCCGGCGGCGCGGTTTGCCCCTACGCATGCGTCAGCCCCGTCAACGTATCGGCAATCGTCTTGGTCCGCTGCGCCGTGCCCTCAGTGGCGCGGCTCGACGCTTCCAGCGCATCGAGCATCTCGCGCAGCGCGCCGACCCCGGTGGATTGGTCTTCGATCTGTTGGGCAACGCGCTGGATCTCACTGGACAGCAGGTCAATATCCACGCCGATTTCCGCCGCATTCTTACGGGTGATTTCCGCCAGTTTGCGCACTTCGTCCGCCACCACCGCAAACCCACGGCCCAGGTCACCGGCGCGTGCCGCTTCAATGGCCGCGTTGAGCGCCAGCAGGTTGGTTTGCCCGGCGATCTGTTGAATCACCTGCACGATCGACTGAATACGCAAACTCGACCCCGCCAGCGTACGCGCCCCTTCCACCGCCACATCCGCCTGGCTGGACAAGCCTTCCACCGTGGACCCGGCCTGGGCCGACACCGCGTTCTGCTGGTCGATGGTCCCCACCAATTCATCCATCGACGCGTGCAACTCGCCCGAGTAATGCTTGAGCTGCCCTGCGATGTCTTCCTGCTGGCGCTCCGCCTGGGCCAGCACCATGCCCAAGTCCGCCAGCCCCTCGAACACCGGCAGGATATTGCGATCCAGCCCGCGGGTATTAAGGGTGTTGGCAAAGTCATTGTTTTTGAACGCGGCAATCTGCTTGACCACTACATGGTTCAATCCCGCCAGCTTCTTCACCTGCCGACGTAAGAAAAATGCCTTGAACTCGCCGTAATGGGCGATGAAATTGTCCACGTACTCGTCACTGAAACTTGCGCCTTTGCCCACCCGGAAAAAGAAAATCGCCGTTAGTGTCTGGTTAAGGTTCAAACCCAGGATTTCGCCAAAGGTGGAGAACCCCGCCAGCGGCACATCGCCGAACGTGCCGGCCATGCTGCCCAGTTCGGCGCCATTGTTCAGCCGCCGCAAGATGCAGTCATTCAAGATGCCCGCCACCGGTTGGCCGCCCTTGCCGCGTAGGAATTGTTCATAGTCCCGGCGCGTCGCCTCGCGCAATGGTGTACGCCGCACCATCACCAACTCTTCGCCCGGCGCCACGTCGCAGAACAGCTGCACGATCTGCTGCTCATAGTCGATGCGCGCGATGGAGCGCACAAACAACTCACTGCCCACGCGGATGGCAAACGAATAATCCGCCAGCTTCGGCTCCAGCGCCTGGGGCGTGCAATTGAAGGCGTCACACAACGCCTGCACCATGCTCTTGATGTTGCCCGCGCTGTCGATGACCTGGTCAATGGTGCGGTCCTCCACCGAAGCAGTCAGCACGCTGAAGGTCAAATCCGCCGGTTTAAAGTTCTGGCTCTTGAACACCCCAAATCGCACATGCTCCGCCGTCTTCAGGAACACAATCTGTGCATGGTTCTGATAGCTGCGCTGGCCGTCATGAATCAGCGTCTTCTGGAAATCCGACTTACCCCCGGCCGATCCCCCTACAAACAAACACGGGAACCGCCCCGACTCATACAACGCCTCCATAAAAAACGACTCCGACGCCGACAACCCATCGAACACCACATACGCCAGCGTATCGCGATGATCGATCGAGGTGCGCACCTGCACACGCTTGATATTGGCCACCAACTTGGCAATTCGCTCCTGCATGCCCAGGCGCTTGCCACCGCTGCGAATGTCCTCGCACTCCAACGGCACCATCACCACCTCGGCCGAGGCGATCACACTGTCGTCGAACAACTGCAACACAATCCGATCCCAGCGCTCGCCGGTGGCGCAATACAGCGAATTGGGCGCATTGCAGAGCTCGCCGGAGGTGGTGCAGAGGCTGATCGTGGAGTGCGGGAACCGGCGTTTGAGCTTGGCGGCGATGGCGTCGATGTCCAGGTGCGGCGAGATGAAACCGGTGATCAGCGTGGGCGTGATGCGCTGGGCGGCTAAAGCAGCGTCCAGGTCGCTGGCGGTACAGGTGAGGGTGGTGGTGCCTTGGCGAGCGGGCCGGGATTTTTTCAGAAGGGCGAGTGGATTCATGGGGTGGGGCTCGGTCGAATGGGGATGCGGGGGGGCATGCGGTTAGTAGGGTTATCGGCGGGGTGGGTGGGGGCTGGAGGGTGAGGTGGTGGGGTGCGACGGAAGGACGCGGTGAGGGGGGCTTTCGGCCAAAAGCGGACCGCCGGCGCGGTTCTGGTTCAGCCCGATAGTCAAGGCTCACAGCATGCGACTGTATATCTAAAGTCATTCTGGCTTATTGCTTACACCTATATCCCTATAGGTCCCTTCTCGCGGTCCAGTTCACTGGGGGGTATTGAAGACCCTCTAAGCCCAGCGGGAGCATGCTCCCTCGCCACAGGGGAACATTAAAGTCATAAGACTTGTATTGGCCGCTGGGTAATTGGCATAGTGCTGCCACTCCCCAACTGACCCGGCGCCAAGGACTAAGTCAGCCAGAAGCTGACGGAAGTTCAGGGCCTTGCCAGGTTGCTTGTTCCAAGGATCTGGACATTTAACCCATGAAAACATACGCAGCGCTGGCCTTTGCGCTCACCACCCTGTGCAGCCCCCTCCACGCGGCGAGCTGGCAGATTTGCCGGCTGGACGTACAGATCGTCAACGTCTTGAAACAACCGTACCCACAGCTGCAGGGGCGGATCCTCAAGGTCGCCCCGACCACCCCCACCACGCAATGTCCCCAGCAAGGCTCGACGCTCACCTTCACCCCGGAAACCGCCGATTACCAGAACACCCTCCCGCGTCGGCAATGGCCTCGAAAAGGCCAGTCTGTGCAGATTGACTACCGGTATCTGGATGGAATTTGCAAGGGCGACGGCCACCCGCATCCGTGTCGCATCGAGCACTACCCACTCATGGGGCGCTAATCGGGCGTCACTCGCTCACGTAGCCTTCGCAGCAAGCCATCGCATGGATATGCCCAGCGCTCCTTCGCGCGGAATGCGTGGCGCTGTAGCATCATGAATTCTGGCAGCGATCCAGCTCTAAGGACGATTGATGGCTATTAACTTTGAACCCAATATAGGGCAGATCTTGGAGTGTAATTACGGCGACTATCAGTACGATGAAAACGCCATGGCTATCACTAGAGGGACTCAAGCGTACTGGCTGCCTATCAGCCATTCCAGCTCGGCCTGTCCGATCAGAAAGTCAGTTATCGGCTAATAGCAGCCACTCGTAAACGGTAGTCCCGCATCGCATCAGGCAACCGTCGATCATTCTCGCGGAGTCTGGACGTTCGAATTTTCAATGCTCGCGAGAAAATTGCAGGTATCCCGATTAGAACGCAGACAAACCACGCGGCAAGCTGGTGGCGCTGTTGCAACAAGTTGCCGCATCTTTTCTCGCGCTGATTTTTTCGTCCGCCACATGAATCTAAAAAACTCCGGCAGGTTCATCAGCAGTTCGGGGCAGTTCTCAGGCAAGTCAGGCCGAGACTGACCGCGTTGGAGCAGGGTTCTGCGCAGTACGCGTAAGAATCGAAGCGTCGCCGAACGATCAATCCATATCAAAAGGTCTGCACGGGCCAGCCGGTTGTCCCAAGTGGCTGAATGGCCGCCTTCGAATATCCAACAATCTCGGGCCTCTACATCGAGACAAAGCTGTGTCTTCTCGTCCGGACTTCGCTCGATCCACCCTGGCTGCCAGTGAATAGTGTCGATATGAATGACCGGCAAACCTGTGCGCTGACCAAGCTCACGCGCCAAAGTGCTTTTGCCTGACCCAGGTTGACCAACAATCATCACCCGTTGCATCGAAGCTCCTTCTCACTATGACAGCTGATTTTTCCGGGGCGGCGATTTTACGTCAAGACCGATCTCGGTCAACAAAAAGCGGTCAGTATGACAGGCAGCTTCTGGCCGACTGCTGCCGACCACGAAGGCTATTTTGGGTCGTCAACGTTTGAGACGAACTCTCTTGTTTAAACCAGACTGGCCGATAACGGACCAGATGTCCCCATTTCTGAATTCTTCTCGATCGGTGTGAAGTTGACTAAATCCATACTTATCTGCTGTGCGGTTTTTCTGACTGGCTGTGTCGGTCACTACCAGCAACCGGCACCGAATGCGCCGCACGCCACCCTTGATGCTCATTGGGGGAAAAACGAATTCATTTCTGGAGGCAGCCAAGCGTATTGGGCCTACTACGATGCTCACTGCCAAGACACCAGAGAGACCGGTGTGCTAGGTGTTGTTTCACCGTCAGAACCTGAAAAGAATCGATTTCTAATCCAGCCTGATCGGCGCATTTACCTGAGCGCACTCAGCTCAGGAATCAAGGAGCGTGAGAATACGGATCAGCCGTTAATCCATAGGAGTTGTTTGAGCTTCAGTAGCTTCGTCCCTACTGCGGGGGGGATCTACCAAGTGACCCACTCAGCTCCTAAATTCGGTTGCGCATTGGAGGTAATTGATATTCAGACAGGGAAAGCGCCTTCAACACTTATCGTTGAGCCTATCGCAAAGGGATGCGGATTGTGATGGCGTACAGAGACAATGCGTATTGCCACCAACTTAGAGTGGATGATGGACGAGGAGGTCAACCAGGGGATACAGGAGGAACTGAGCTTTCTTTTCGAAGAGACCCGTAATTTCCAAAGCATCGCCAGAAACGGATTTTGATGTGATCAATGTCACCGACATATAGATCCTTTTAGCTCGCTTGCCATCTATGGCCTCGCCTTATCTGAGGCAGTCTTTCTGCCAGTGCAGTGTCTAGTCTGTTGCCTCTACCGGTTGAATAGTCTGGCGATTTCTGCTCGTGCCGACCGGCAGCTATTGGCCGGAAGCAGCCAATCACACCTCGGATTAAGTCAGGTTAGAAGCAAATCTATTTATTCCCAAAAGAAAACCGCCGAGTCTTCATAAAATAAGTCACGAAGACTCAGCGTTATATAGAGCCGATAGTTAGCTGCCTGCCCCAGCCCCCTCCCGCGCTATCAATTTATCGACCAACAACACCCCCAGTTCACTCAGCTGATGAATCGCCAACGCCACATCCCGCTGCTTTCCTGTCAATTCATCCGACAGGTCAAGCAGCAACGCGGTGACCGACGAAAAGGTTTCATAGCTATTGACGAGCAGCACTTCGCTGCTGGCATCGTCAGCAACGTTGAATAGCGTGGTCGAAGGTGGAGGAGGCGGTTGTGGCGGTTCGGCGCCCGCGTTGAGGTAGTGATCAATCGCACGATGCGCCGCCTGATTCAGTTTCAGGTCAGGACTGTTCGGAGGGTTAGGCGTGACTTTGTACATAACGGAATTTCCCTGTCAGGGCCGACACCGTTTCGCTACTAAACGAAAGGGTGGCAGCTGTACGCAGGTTAGTAGACCGGGGAATTCCGCAAAGCCGGCGCACCCGAAGGTGCCCTGCGCACAGCCACCATCAAGCACAGACCGGAAGTCTGGTGGATGAAGCTTGTGCACTAAGCGAAATTCGACCACGGGCTACTAAACCCGATCACTGAGTTGTCAGCGACCGGGCCACCTTAGAGACGCTCACTCAAGCGCACAAGCCGGCGGATTCTGACGCAACTGTAGGCAACGGAGCAAGGCGCACAGGCTGCTTGTAGGACTTGTACCGGTGATGCAGCACGCCAGGGTCCGTCATGTATCTCGCGTCGCAAGCTTCACGCCCTGATGGGGTCAAACATGAATTCATGCAACGCCCAGGCAAGCGCTTGGACTCTCACACAGGGTGCCGAACTCGGTTGGTATCTCTTGATGGCGGACACCCAAACTGACGACTGTATTCCCGGCTGAATTGCGAAGGGCTTTCGTAGCCTACTCGATAGCAGGCACTCGCCACATCCAGCCCTTCGCCGAGCAACAGGCGGCGGGCTTCCTGCAGGCGCAGTTGTTTTTGATGTTGCAGCGGACTCATGGCCGTCACTGCCTTGAAACGATGATGCAATGTAGAACTGCCCAGATTGGCTATGCCATTGAACAGCCCGACGATTTGGATGTAAGTGAGATTGTGGTGCGTCCCACCGCCAGCCCACACTGATCAGCGTTGGTAGCAAGGTATACCTGGGTTCGGAGGCAGTTGCCCATGAGCGGCTGCCCTCGGCTCAGCGCGTGTAAAAAAACCGGAACTTCTGAACGCTGTGTAAAACTATTATCTCAATGGAGGTGGACCCCATAAGCGTCCTGACTCGTTTCCCTGATGACACCGCCCACACCACTCGCGAGCAAGCACATGATCGATGGTTCCGCTGTCTTGACAGTCTTTTTGGTTTACCTGGCCGGTGTCGTTACCCCCGGCCCAAATTTCGTCGCAGTGGTCCATAAAGCGGTGGCTACTACACGGTCAGAAGCGCTGGCCCTGGTAGCGGGTATCGTAGTGGTCAACTTGTTCTGGTCTACCTGTGCAATCGCGGGTCTGGGGATTGTATTTGCTGCGTTCCCTTGGGCTGCCTTTGTTGTAAAGGTTCTAGGGGCCGCCTACCTCATGTGGTTCGGGCTTCGACTGCTGATCAACGCGGGGAAGAATGCACTTGGCGCGCTAAATGATGCCGTTGCCGGTAGTCACCGGCAGTCTTTTATTCAGGGGGTGATTACTAACATTGGCAACCCCAAGTCCATGGCCTTCTACGCCGCTGTCTTTTCTGCCGCCGCCCCCGCCCATGTTTCGCCAGCCACGTTTTTTTCGATGTTGGCAGTTGTGGTAGTGGTTTCAACGACCTGGTATGGAATGGTCGCAATCGCGCTTTCGCACCCTAAGATTGCTTCGGGGTATCAACGGCGGAAAAAAATAATTGATCGACTATGCGGTGGTTTGATTTTGTCTCTGGGGGTCCGCCAGTTGGTTTAGCTTCGAACCAATTGGCTTGCACTGCCCAAATTTATTAGCCATGCGCCTTCGCTGTGGATTTAAGCTGAACGCATGAAGGGCGTTCGAGCGGGAGCAGGTGCGGGACTAGGAAGTTACTTACAAGTTCCTACTTTTGCGAATGACAGACCTGTCCTTCCGGATTTTAGGAAGTGCATGGCTGTTCTTCGTTAATAAATCGTGCAAGGGTGGTGGCGTGATTCTAATGGTGGATTTATCTGAAAATATTTAATTATTATTAAGTCTGAGGTGGCGGTCATGATGAGCTTGAATGCATTGCCAGGAATTATAAGGGGCAGAAGCTGTTACTTGTTTTTTTGGGTGTTTTTTGCCAGTGGCTCTATTGCGCAAGAAAGGTCCATCACAAAGATTAAGGCCCCCAATCCCATACTGGTATTATCCAATTCCGATACTGTAGCAGGCGTTGGATTCGCGAGATTGCATGTGTTTACTGCAGATATACCTGCCGCCGTCTTCGCTGATCAAAAGCTACTAATGGAAATCCAGTGGAGCACAACCTACTATCCTCAAGGGTTCGGGGAGGAAGTTAAATTGTGCTACACGCGGCCTTACAGCACTGAGGAGAGCTGTAGAGCAATTTATCCTAATTCATCCGGAACGCTTTTTGACTTTAATGCTCAAGCTTTCGATCATGGTGCCTATGTCACTATCTATCACAGGGTGTATGGCGGTACACCGCGTTATATACAGCCTGCTGGTGTCGACTCAGTGACATTTCGGTACAGGTAGTGATCAAGCGATGATGGATTCGCCGCTTTTCAATTAAGAGAGTTCCTCCCTTAAAAAATAAAGTGAATGTAGCCGTTACTGTCTTCTTACGCGGAGTACGTGCTCATGGTCATTCTCAATGCTTCTTCCTCGTCGTCTTACAGTCCTTTGGTACATAGTTCTACCAGCGCTACGACGTTGGCGGCAGCGTCACCAAATGATGAGAAGCAAACCATGGTCACCTCTCACGGCAGCGTTACTTCCAGTTCCGTCTCGATCCTGGCTCGTCAGTTAAGTGAGGCGGCAACGCGTGCACACACTCGTGGTGATCAGAATAACGACGTTTTGCTCGGCCCGATCGTCAGCGAGCAGTATCTCGTCAAAAAAGCACAGCACGATGCGGAGGTTCCCGATACCGATAACCCGGAACTTCTGGCACGCGCTCGCCAAGCGACAGGCTTCGCCAACGGATCTGATACCAACCCATTCAAAGGCATCGCACGCGATCAACTGATCCTGATTGCCCACGATGACGGCGGCCCCTTCACCGTTAACGAGCGACGCGCTGCTTGGGATGAGCTGCAATCAATCGCGCCATCGGCCGCTGTCGTTAAGAAGTCAACGCCCGCCAGCGAGCGCGAGCTCATGATTAAGCGTTTGTTTGGTACCCCATACGAGCCGCCTGTGGCTAAGCCCCCCCATACCAGTGAAAACGGTGCTCAAAACGCCAACCTTTTTCTTAACCATAACGATCGAGCCCTGTTTGCGGATATGTATGCCTATGCACAGGCGGAGGGGGTGGACCTGAGCTACGTTGATCGATTGGCCGGGATTCTCGGTACTTATCGTCACTTCAGCGACGGTCGTCAATTAATGGATGGCCCCAGCTACGATGCGCAGGGCTATCGGGTGATCTTCGACTTCAAAGAGGAAGATAAAGCCATTGCCGCAGGCATCCTGAATGGTTCAGCGATCAACAGTACCCGCATCGATCCAGGCTTTTTGCGCCATATCCTGCGACCCGAACAAGGTGCGTTTTCCAATATAGGCGGCATACCGTTCTTGGAGAAAATGGTGAACAAATTCTCCAGTGAGGGTGACCTGCAACCGCCGTTGGGCAACGAGTTCGCCACCTTCGACAGAAACATCAGAATCGAGGACTACATCGTCCGAACTACGGACAAATCTGACAGGCTGCCACCTTCCCAAGCCCTCAGCGGCTGCGTCAATGGTGTATGGACCCTTACAGACAAAGGCAAGGCCGGAGGCTATACGATAGACCCGGTTACTGGCCACATGAGCCAGCCAGGGCCGCCGTCTGACGATCAGTCAGTGCAGTTGGATGCCTCCGTCGGTGAAGCGACCCGGCATAGCGTCCTTGAAGCTCTCGCAGATACGCGCGGCAACACTGCGACACGATGGACTTGGGCAGGACATCTTTTCAAGTTAATGAGACATCTCAAACCCTGAGTACATGTCCACCCTGACCAGAACAGCCCATCGCTCCGCACATTGGCCTGCTGAGCCTCAAGGCCTGCGGCGTACCGTCATGGGCTTCAACGGATTGGGTTAAAAATGAGCCCATACAACGCAGGCTACAAAAAACTGCCCACCTGAGATATCCAACGTCGTCCGATCAACCCAGGCCATGTCATCGGACAGGGTCGCGGCAACCGCAGCGCCTATATCATCCTGCAGGCCAACGCGGCCCAGAGCGATACGGCAGGCGAGTGGTGGCCCGGCGGTCGTTTTTCCGCGATCCAGCTTGGTATTGCGCAACATCACCCCATAACTACCCCATATCCACCAAGCGCAAGGACACACCATGACCAATCCAACCGAAACCGCCATCCTCGCCGGCGGCTGCTTCTGGGGCATGCAGGACCTGCTGCGACGCTACCCCGGCGTGCTGCACACGCGCGTCGGCTACACCGGCGGCGATGTGCCGAATGCCACCTACCGCAACCATGGCAACCATGCCGAAGCGATTGAAATCGTGTTTGACCCGGCGGTGATCACCTACCGACAGATTCTTGAGTTCTTTTTCCAGATCCATGACCCCAGCACGCCGAACCGGCAGGGCAATGATCTGGGGCCAAGCTATCGTTCGGCGATTTACTACCTGAGCGAGCAGCAACGGGAGATTGCCGAAGACACCGCGGCTGACGTGGATGCCTCCAA
>Ga0182008_10000748_pt1 | contig 22864 bp, 19 predicted proteins | sample Sormic07211129_1_FD_120482 | JGI IMG/M metagenome (GOLD analysis project Ga0182008, IMG submission 120482) | Rhizosphere microbial communities from Sorghum bicolor, Mead, Nebraska, USA - 072115-129_1 metaG | ecosystem: Host-associated > Plants > Roots > Rhizosphere | place: USA: Nebraska...
CCGATGATGCGCTTGGAAAACGGGTGCCCGTAGGCGGTCTCCTCCCACTGGCCACTGAGGTCCCATTCATCGGTGATGTCGTGATCGTCGAAGATCATCAAGGTGGACAAGTGCGCGAGGACCCGCGCAACCCCAGGCAAGCCACTGCAAAATCGCTCGATCTGCAGGCGTTCGCGGGCATAGCGCGCCAGGTCGTGCGCACTTAACTGCGGCGGTTGGGGAGCGATCAGGCCCCAGGGCGTAGGCGACCACACCAGCAGGTACATGGCCATGACTTCGGCGAAAGTCACCAGATGGTTGTCGGCGCTGCTGCTGGTGAAAATCGGTTTTTTCACCCCGCCGAAAAAGCGCTCGCGCAGGGTCTCGTTGCTGTCCAGTGCCGGCAGCAGGTCCGCGCGGTGATAGTAGCTGGCGCGATGCCCGTAGAGGCTGGCGCTGTCGTCCACCACCGCACCGTCCAAATACTCGTCGAACAACCCCAGCCGCGCAGTCAGGGCATGGATCGCCCGCAGCATTGGCCCGGCCACGTCGTCGGCGTACACCTGATCGCCGCTCATTATGAGCAGGGCCGGGCGTTCATCCGGTGCGCGCGCATCGGCAAGCAGGCGATCGACGCAGAGCAAACCGTCGTCGGCGTGATGGTGGGGTTTACGGCAGGAGCCATGCACCAATTGGTGGAGGCGGCTGTGCAGGATGAAATTCGGCGATAGTGCCTCGCCATACACCAGGTGCGGTGCCCAGTGGGCGATGCCGAGGCGGTCAACCAGCAAGTCGTAGTCGATGACCACGTCCTGGGGTAACGCCTGGTCCAGCGGCACATCGATCAGGTGGACGAAGGCGTGGCGCCCTATGGGTACGACCTGACACTGACCTTGATCCAGCGGGATGTGCAGGACCTGGTCGGCCCACTGCAGCGTCAGGCTCAGGTCCAGCATGCGGCTGCCTGCCAGCCACAGCACCAGCCGCCGAGGCTCCAGGCGACGCAGTAAAGGGCCGGCGAGCACGGCGGGCAGGTTATCGGGGGGCAGCATCCAGGGAAACACTCCAGCCAGGCTTGAGCCGGCAAGGTTAGCGCAGGAAATGTCAGCGTTTTGTTAAAGCAGAGGGGGGACGCAGGGCCGCATATTGCCCTGCGTACACCGGTTTAGAGCAGGTTGCCCTTGCCCAGGCTGTCCAACGTGCCCTGGCGGCGTCGGGAGGTGCGTGAGGAACCGTCGCACGCCTCAGACACAAGGGTTGATAGGCGCTCATCCAGGTTGCGTTTTTTACGCGGCAGGGCTGCTGCCTCGTCTTGCTGCGCGGTGGGGTAATGAGCGTTGCCAAATGTGGAATGAATGGTGCCGAGCATAGTCACTCTCCTTCTGTCAGTGGGTGAGCTTCGCAATCGCGAAGCCGGATCCAACTTAGAGAGGGACGAGGCGGTAAATATATAAACGCCTCGTGGCAGAGTGTGACTGCGCACCCTTGAACCCACGCATTGGCTTGCTCAGGTATGCGAATCGCCGATCACTTTCGGCACCGTAAACCGGAACTCGCTGCCACGCCCCACTTCGCTTTCAGCCACGATTTCGCCGCCGTGGGCCTGGACGATGCCCTGGGTGATATACAGCCCCAGTCCGCTGCCGGTGGGATTGTTTTCGGTCTGTGTCCAGTAACGATCAAAGACATAAGGCAACTGTTCGGGGGCAATGCCTTCGCCGGAGTCGCGCACCGAAAATACGATTTCCTCGCCGTTGCTCATGGCACTGATGCCGATATTGCCCTGGCGCGGGGTGAATTTGATGGCGTTGCCGATCAGGTTAGACAACACCTGGAACAAACGCTCCGGGTCGCCATTGATCTGCAGGCCCGGCTCGGCGTTGAACGACAGGTCGATGCCTTTTTCCATGGCCAACGGCGCAAGCAAGGAGTAGGCCTCCTCGAACATCTGGCTCACATCCAGCGCCACCGGCTTGACCACGTAGCGCCCGGCCTCGATTTTGGAGGTGTCGAGCAGGTCTTCCAGCAGCACATTCATGCGCCCGGCTGCCTGTTGCATGGTGTCGATGGCCGTGGAAATTCGCCGCGAAGTGTGTGGGCCCTCGGAGCTGAAGGCTTTTTGCATCATGCCGCAGAGCATGGAGATGACCGTCATGGGATTGCGCAGGTCGTGGGACACCACCGCCACCAGGTCATCACGGGCGCGCACGGCCTGTTGCTCACGCTTGACCTGGCGAGCCAGGTCGTTCTCAAGCGCTGAGCGACGCAGGTCATTGGCGGCGAACAGGTCGCCATGGCTCCATTTAGTCGAGATACCGGCCATCTCCACTTTCCAGATCTCAAAAGACGTGCGCGGACGCAGGCGCATACCGGCGTCGGAGTTTTCCAGGTCCAGCGGTTTTTTCGGGTCGCCGCTCCAGTTGATGTTTTCTTTGACTTCGGGGCGGAACCACAGCACGCCGTTGTCCACCGGCTTGGGCAGGGCCATGGCCAAGACTCCGCTGGCCACCTGCTGGAACTCGGCCGCCGGCGGGTACACCGCCGCCAGGTTATGGCTGGCAAACACCGGCTCGCCGCTTGCCTGCAGCCATTTGTGCAAGGCACGGATCTGTGCCGGCTCCGGGCAATTGCCGTAGCGGTGCAGCTGTTTGTCTTCGATGATCGCCACGCCGCCCGCCAGAGTCAGGTCCATCAGCACTTGCGGCTGTTGGGCCAGGCCGTCGAACACATTGTTGTCCGAGGCTTTCATCGCCTTGTCCAGCCGCGCCAGGGCTTCGACTTTTTCTTCGCGCTGGTGGCTCAGGTCCAGGGCTTCCATAGCGCTGATCTGCAACGAAAGCACCTGGCCGATGGTCTGGCAGGCGGTACGCAGTTCGTTCGGCACCAGCAGCGGCGTGCGATTGCCGCAACTGATCAGCCCCCACAGCTTGTCGCCCTTCATCAGCGAGATGCTCATGGAAGACAACACGCCCATGTTCTTCATGTATTGGCAGTGAATCGGCGACACGCTGCGCAGGGCGGCGAAGCTCAAGTCCAGCGGCTCTCCGGTGTCCGGGCGCAGCTTGGGTACCAGAGGCACCGGCTCATAATCGGCGTTCGGGATAATGCGCAACCAGTTGGTGCGGTACAGCTCGCGGGCCTGCTCGGGGATGTCAGACGCGGGGAAGAACAGCCCGTTGAACAGTTCCATGGATGGGGCGGATGCTTCGGCGATTACCTGGCCGTGACCTTCTTCTTCGAAGCGATAAATGAGTACGCGGTCGTAACCGGTCATGGCCTGGATTTCGGTCACGCTGATGTCGTACAGCGCCGCCAGGGTTTTTGCCGACTGCAAGCGGCGCAGCATCTTGCCCAAATCACTGGTGCGACCGTTCAGGGCGCGTGGCTGGAAATCCTTGAGACGCGGTTCGAATTCCAGGACCAGCACGTTTTGATGGCGGTGCAGCAAGCCTTCGAATTGCGCGCCGTTAAGCGTGACGTGCAACGGCGGCGCATCGACAAAGGTGTTGTGTTCAGCCATGGCCTGCACGGCCTGGGCATGCTCGGCGCCGAGCAGGCTGTGCAGCGGCTGGCCCAACAGCGTTTCGGGTGCGTGGTTGAACAGCGTGGCGACGTTGGCGCTGGCCTGGATGATCTTCAGGTCCGGCTCAGACAAGGTCAGCAGCACACCATGAGGCTGGATCGCCCCTGGGAAACGAATGGGTTCGTCAGCGCAGTTGGCGAGCAGCTCTTCAAAATCGTCGGGTTTCATAGCAGTACCTCCTGGCTGTCGAGCCATCGCTCGAAGCAGCTGAATGTCGAACGCGCGGCGTCAACCGCGCGCTGTCGGGCCTTGGCGTCCAGCGCCTGATTGCCCAGATAGTCGAGAAAGTCTTTCCAGCGTCGGCCCGTCTCGGCGCCGTACACATCCAGAAACGCGCCACCGTTATCGGCGTCGATGCCCAGGCGACGAGCCATTTCCCGGCGCAGCACCTGGCCGCCCAGGGTTGCGCCTTCGAGTACGTAGAGCGTGCCGAGACAGGCCGCCGGGGTATCCAGGCGAGGCAGCGCGGTGCAATACGGCAGGGCGTGGATGGCGGCGTCGTTCAGGCCCAATGCGTGCAGATCAGAAAGCAGTGTCGGGGTTTTCACACGCGAGGCGGCATCAAATCCGTTAGGAATACGGGCGCTGGCATACAGCGCCGCTTCCATCGGCGCGTAAAACCCGTGATAGGCCTGCAGCAGGCGCTGATACCAGTCGGCGTCGAGGCGCTCGGAAAAAAACGGCATGCGCTTCTCCAGCGCCACATGCAGCAGGGCAGTGCCTGTGCGTAACGCGTCAAGCAAGGAGGGCGCACCAACGTCATGGGCCTGAGAAAGCATGCAATAAGCTCGAACTGTGGGCCTGCCGGCCATGAATGACGCGTGGAAATGGGCGACGATTCTACACAAGTCATGGCCATTGACTGTACGCGCAAGGCGAAAAGCCTGACCAGCGGATCAGAAGAGTCGCTCCCTGCCTCATGACTGACCGTAAGGCGTACCGGTAAGTTCGGTTTAGGTGATATTGCAACGCTATCAGTGCAGCGACGAACCCTGCTGGGTCAGCGCCGTTTGCACACATTCGATCAGATGCTCAGTGCTCCATGGCTTGGGCAGGAAACGCACGGAACCGCCCAGTTCTTCCGCCATTTTTGTATTACCCGACGTCAGTACCACGCGCACCGAAGGCCACCGATGGGCAACCACGCGGCTCAAGTCATAACCATTGAGCAACCCTGGCATTTGAATATCGCTGACTATCAGGTCCACAGGGTCGTTCTCGCGTTCGAGGTAAATCATCCCTTCATCGGCTGAAGGAAACGACGTCACAATCGCGCCGAAATCCTCCAGCACATCCACCATCAACGCCCGAATAATTTCGTCGTCTTCCAATACTAAAATCGATGGCTGAGCCATGATCCTTACTCCACCATCAGGGTTCAGTTAGGTGGAGTGGAGCGCAGCGGTATAGGTTCGATTGGATGTGTCCCAAGCGATGGGTGGTCGTCCAGGGCGTCTAGGTTGGGGGTTCATGCCGAGGCAATTGCAGCACAGCGATAATCCGGATGGATGTGCATGGCTGACAAACAGGCATAATCGCTTGCAACCGCCGATGTGGAGTCGCCCATGAAGTACGCCTTTCTGACCCTCGCCCTGATCCTCAACAGCGCCCCGGCCTTCGCCGCCGGGGATGCCGAAGCCGGCGGCAGACTCTTCACGAAAACCTGCGGCGGCTGCCACAGCATCGGCGAAGGCGCGCGTGGCGGTTTCGGCCCACAGCTCAATGGCATCATCGGCCGCCCCGCCGGCACCACTGAGGACTACCAGTACTCCGACGCGATGAAAAACTCCGGCGTGGTCTGGACCCGCGAAAAACTCGCGGCGTACATCGAGAACCCCAAGAAGGTGGTGAGCGGTACGCGGATGATTTTCTGGGGCATCAGCGATCAGGAGAAGATAGAAAATATCCTGGCGTATCTTGAGACGTTTCAGCCCAAGTAGGCATTTGTGCGGTCACACCGTGGGTGCGGGTGTTGACGGAGCGGTAGAGGAGGGGTTTTTTCATCGTCGTCCTTGGGCTGCTTTATAAGTGGCAATGAGCTGAGTAAGTAAAAACGTCAACATTGCGCATCGCACGCCAAATACAGCGATGCATCTCGTGGAAGCATCAACGAGGTGTGCTCACTGCGGTCAAGCGCGCTCGCACAAGAGCGCTTTTACTGGACCGCTTTGAGGTAATGCCTGAGTGCGTCGAGCGGGGCGTCGAGCTCCTCCAGTGTCGAGGCTTTTCGGGTGTCGACGGCCAATCGTTCCAACTCCCGTCCCAACACCGTCTCCTTTCCGCCCAGCGCCACCAGCGCCTGCGCCACGCATTCGTCCAGCTTAGTTTGAATCGCACGAAGATCACCCTGGCGCATCAGCAGACCGAACACTTCACGCTCATACGTAGCCATCACCGGGTCGTCGCGCACTATCGGGCTGCCGTCGTCGGTTTCGTGCACCAGCTTGAGGGCGAAGAGCGCAACAGCTTCCAGCGTCAATTCCATGGTGGGGCTTCCTCGGTGTTCGGGCGGAGCGCGATGATCACTGTTCTGACGCTGAAAAAAAAGATCCAGACGTTTGAGTGACACGGCCTCCAAGGAACGATATTAATTAGCCATGTTCCAAACCGCCGTGCCAAGCTCGCGCAGCCATAAATGGACCGGTGCGAAGTTGAACCGGCGCACTTCATTCACTTACAGGGACGCAAATACTCATGCAGTCATCCTCCACTCCTGCTTCGTCCGACACGGGCGAGCTGATCGCGAGCTTTCGCCACGGCAAGGGTTTTCTGATTTTCAGCCTGATATTCGGCGTGGCGCTGTTGGCGCTCGCCGCGTTCGTGCTGTACCTGGGCACGATCCTGCCGCCGGGCAATGAAGGCCCTGTCGGCATTACGACGTCACGGGGCATGACGATGAACTTCAGCAGCGCGCAATCGGTGATCAACTTCACCAGTGGCCTTCTGGCCATTCTTGGGCTGTGCGTGTTCGGCCTCTACGCTTGGCACAAGAAATTGCGCAGTACCTCTTACGAGGTGTACGAGCATGGCATTGCGCGCATCAACCAAGGCCAGCGCGAATACACTCCGTTTGTAGAGATCCAGGACCTGTACCTGTTCAGCTCCGGGCAAACGGTGATGACGGGCTTGATCACTAACCTGGCCTACCGCCGCACGGCCGCCGAGCCCTTCCATCGCGTGATTGAAAGTCTCAAGGGCTTCCAGGAATTCCAGCAGATGGTGCGCGAGCTGCACGTACGTGCGCGCATGCCGGGGGTGCTGAGCACGCTGGAATCGGGCGAGGCGGTGAGGTTCAATTGCATCAGCTCCGGGCAGGTGTGGGGCAAGCGCATGAGCGGCAATTTCCTCAAGATCACCACGGCGCCCATCCTGGTGAGTGCGCAGTGCCTGGAATACCAGGGGAGCAAGGTGCCGATGTCGACACTGCGCAGCGTCGACCTCAACGCCTGGACCGAAAAAGTGGTGGTCAAGGACGAAAACGGCAAGTCGGTCCTGTCGACCATCGCCACCGGCATCCTCAGCCACGACCTGTTCCTGCATACGCTCGACGCAGTGTTTACCAAAGAGGCTCAAGCGCGCGAGTTGGCGTAAGCCAGTCGCGTGGTCATTGATTGTGAATAAAGGGATTAAACGATGATTTATCGTGGTGCAGGCTGGCTGACGTTGTTCACTCCGGTGGCGATGATTTTATTGCTGATGTGGTTGTGGCCCGACCCCAGCGTCAAGCCCGGCAACACCTCCTTGATGCAACTGTTGGTGGGCGCGGGGATCGGCTCGGCCATCAACGCCGTGCTGGGTTTTGTGCTGAATCGGGAGGTTCATGAAGATGGCGTGCGCCACCACTTCTTTTTCCTGCCCATGCAGTGGCCGGCGCTGGTGTTAATGGTCGTCTGCGTGGTGATTGCGCTGTTCAAGTAAAACTACCGGCCGCTCGGTAAGGGCGGTCGGGTTTCAACTGGTTCGAGGCTCACGCAATACGTGGTGTCACGATCAGGTCCGCTCCCGCCGCTCGGTAGTGCCAGCCCGGCACGCTTGCGACGTGGAGCAACGCCGCATGGCCCGCCTTACCTAGAAATTCGCCAGCATCATTACAGTGAGTAAACCTGCGTTAAATGCTTGCCGTCACTCTTCAACTTGCTCTAACCAAGTTTTGAATTCGAGGGTTTGATCGTCGTGAGTTAAGGCCGCAAGCCCAGGGCGAGCAGCGTGCCAGGGCTTTCAAGCCGCAGGTAGACGATGACACCGATCATCATCACGCAGAACAGCCATTGCAACCTACTCAGGCCGGCGATCCGATAAATCGCCTGCAGCGGCCTGCGCCAGCGGTATTCGCGTTCGGCGGGCACAGCACTTTCCGGCTGCAACACGCCAATCAGCCCGGTGATCGCATAAGTGCCCAGCCCGAGCCACCCGAGCCATTGCCAAATCACAAAGCCAAGCCCCAGTAACGGACCGCTGTTACGAATCAGCAAATCGCGACGGTCCGAGGTCAGGTTGTGGCGCACACACCAGCGGCTGAGGCGTTGGTCGACGTCATGCAGGCTTTGCGCAATGGCCGCCCAGTAGGTGAGCAGCCATTTGCCGACCTGCGCCATCACGTAACCGCCGAGCGCATACAACGGCAGCATCAGCAGCAGGGGAACCAGGCTGGACTCGCTGGAAAGTTGGCTGAGCGCCAGGCAGATTGCCAAAACACAGGCCGCGCGTTTGACGCCATGGTGCAACGGGCGATGGCCGACAAGTTCTTGCCAGAACCATGAATTGTGATTGGGAAACAGCCCCAGCAGATCGCCAAAGTGCGTGGAGAATGCCGTTGACAACTGCTCACACGCCAACCAATCGGCCTCGCCGAAGGTCGCCGCCAGCTGCGCTTGCCGTGCAGGCTCCGCCGACATCAGAAACAACGCCGCCGCGTTGGCCGCCGCGCTGGGGTGTAGCTCACGTTGCTGCGCCAGGGTCTGCAGCTGGTGCAACCAATCCTGTTGCTCGCAGCGCCTGACCAAGGCTCGCCACTGCGCCGTGTCGATAGGGGCAGACGCGCCTTCAGCGTCCCAGGCGAACAGCCGGCACACGCGCTGGAAGAGTTGCGGCGACCAACGCTCATGGCTCATGAACAGGTTCAGCACGTGCACCTGCAATGCCTGGCGATGCTCGAAATCCAGCAACCAGCCCTGCCGACTGGCACGCTCCAGATGCGAATAGAAAAACGCCTGCTCGCCCGGCTTCATCAGTTGTTCAAGCGCGTCGTACAGCGCTGTGGTCAGCGCATGCACCAACCGCTGATGGGGGAAGCCACCGCTGTTGATCTGCTGCCACGGGGTGAGCCATTGACGCTGCTCCACGCCCCAGGTCAGCAACTCCAAATGCCCGCTCGGCGCATCGACACAGCGCTGGAACAACATCTGTTCGAACTCGGCGGCACAACCTTGAGCCTGGGCTCGGGACCAGTAGTCGTCCACACGGGAGTCGTCGAAGTCGGATAACAGTGCGAAGGCGTGTTCCAGGGAGGAGGGCGTCGGGCCGGGCGCAAGGTGCGTGGCAAACCGCGACGACGTCATGTCCTCGGTTTGAACGGGGGCGGATGCTCTGGCGCGTACGCTGTTGAGTGCCTGCTCGTAAGCCTCGCGTAGGCGCTGGAAGGCGACGGGGTCGTCATCCGGGCGCGTTAGCTTGAGTAACTTGGCGTAGTGGTGTTTGAGGGTGCGCTCGTCGGTGTGCGGGGGCAGGTTGAGGAACTGCCAGCAGTCGGGGGTGGGCATGCACACGGTCGTCATTGAGGCTGGGGTGAGTGATGATAGCGGGTCGGGGTGTGGCGAGGCTTTATGTATCTACACAAATCCTAAGGGCTGACACATCACTCTGTAGTGAGCGGGCTTGCCCCGCGCTGGGCTGCGCAGCGGCCCTAAAACTACACGCTGAGTACTAACAGAAAAATCCCGGTGCCTTTAATTGGGGCTGCTTCGCAGCCCAGCGCAGGGCAAGCCTGCTCACCACAAAACCTTAGTTTCTCGGGTAATGTTTTCAGCGCAGATGTCTGGGTAGGCTATGGTAGTCGCAGGCTAGCCAGCTCACGCAGTGGATCGTGTTTTCGGCTGGCGTGAGCGGTGAATCGGCCGGCCCGCACTTTTCGACAGGCGAAAAAAAAGACCTTGAATTTCAAGGTCTTTTTTTAAGATGGTGCCGAGGGAGACTCGTGCGTTCCATATAAAACGCTGCTTGTAGGCAGATTATCCAGTTAGGGATACAGCTAGGGATACACAACGCTTGTCACTGAACCGGACCTTCTGCGGGATTGATGTTAACTCTGAAAAAATTTTCATCAATCGAAGCCTGGTAGCAAGTGATGTGCTCAAGGTCAGCACTTCCACGGATCAGGCTTAAAATCTCCTGCCTTGTTTCTTTTGGCATCCTTGAACCAAGGATTACAGATTTGATGCTAGAGGTTGGGAAAGCGAATAGATGGAAGCTTTTTCCGCCGAAATTCAAAACTGTAGATGCGTCGCTCAAGTCAACCATCATTCGCCACTCTCGCTCGTATGCCCAGTGTTCACTTTTCGTGAGCAAGGCTTTCATGTCTGCCTTATCAAATGTAAGTGATGGCCGGATGTTCGAGTAATGGACAGGCCTCAGGTGTCTGAGCTCATCTTTTTTGGTGCGTCGCTGGTGGAAGAAGAGCGCTTCTGGATCAAATTCGATTGCGAACCCTTCATGAGAGCAAGCGTAATGTGCCCACATCAAGAGATCGTCAGGTGCCTCCGTTAAACAAAGGATGCCGATTCGTTTTTCCATCTCACTGTTGAAGCGCGCGTGTAGATCAGGCATTAGCCTCTTGATGGTACTGACGAAACCAATGTCCCTTGAGACCATTTGCGCACGCACTACCGCCTCAACCTGAGCCTCGGTGACTAGATGCCGTTGATGGTGCGGTAGTTCTGCAACCGTATCTGCAATCAGCTGTGGTAGGAGGTTTTCGACCGTGGCCCACATTGACTCTTCCGACTCATAAAGGCGTAAAGGCGGCTTTAGCTCAAATGGATCATTGAGGTTTGTCGGAGAGGAAAAACAGATCTTGCCGGTCTTAAGCACATCCACCCGGTCAGGATGTAGGTATTTGAACAGTCGTGGAGGAGGGCACGTAGGGTCTACATCTGGTTCATTCAGGCCTTGCATTAGAGTCAGTCCCTGAAGCGAGTGAGATAAGGGCGAGAGTCAAAAATCCTTGATTCTCATCAAGTGTCGCTAAGGTTGCTTGCACGTTTTCCACCACGTCATTTGAACCCCGCTCTCCTATCCATTTAGACAGCTCCTCTACAGCTGCGCCCAATGCTATTTGGTTTTCGTTGAGACGTTTGAGTACTGAAACCAGTAAGCGTCTGTCTTCCATGATTGACTCCGTTATTGAGTGGGTGGTCAGTGAACGGCCGGGAGCCGGCAGGCTGACTGTACTATTGTAGATCCCTCCAGGCTTCCAGCTCTGTCGGGGACCCTGGGACTATCCACTGTACACGGGGCATGAAACCCGCGGGATCGTGGTAGCGGCAACCACACCAGCTTACTGAAATTTCAATGTTGAAATTGAAAGGATCTTGAAGAAAAAAGGGCATCGTTACCGTATTGGTAATGGTACTCGCAGATGGCTGAAAGGGTAGGGCATGTGCACAGGTGAACTGGAGGTTCACCAGGTTCACCTGTTCACTAAGCTGGGTGCCCTTCCGCTAACACGAACCGGCGGGTTTCCTACCCCGTGTGAAAGGTAATTCTCCAGGGGCCCCGGAAGCACGGAGACGTCGGACTGCTGTCCCTTCGTTCGTTGGCTAATAACGCTTCTATTGTTGATCTTATTCGTGACTTTTTAGGCGCTCGGAAAATCTCCAGTAATTCGATGTCAAAGCTCTTATAGCCTTCGCTGGAGGCAGCGTTGTCATTGGGGTGTGGGGAGGATGCACAAAAGTGGTGTTACAGATGTTACGTGTGTTTCTATTTAAACTAACCTATTGAATTTATTGAGTTTAAAAGCTGTTACACATAGCTCTTGGTTCACTTGCGCGGCGTGTTACAGGCCTTACTCGTGTTACAGCGGAATCCACGAGGTTTGGGGTCAAGCTTGGGCTGCAATGAACCATGAAAAGCCTGTACTGGGAGGTGGACAGGATGATGGCAAAACACTAGCCTCGACGGTGACGAGACCACAGCTAGGAGCTGTATGATTACAATCCATCGCCATACGACCCCTGTAACCCAGAGGATCTGCGCTTCCATCCTTGAACTAGTGGGCGAAAACGTAACGTCACTGAGCATGTCTCGCCCACCCAGAGTGCACCCTCTTTTTGATGGCTACAAAGCGATGCTGGTGGAAGAAATCCGCACATACATTACACGTCAGGACCTACCCCAAATCGAAGTGATCACAGCATCGTCTGAGGATGGGAGCATTATCGGTTTTTTGCTGTTCGGGCTGGTTGAGACCAACGTGCTGGAGTGCAACATTTACTACACCGCCGTGCAAAAGCAGTTTCGTCGCAAAGGCATCATGAGTCAGATGATGCAAGTGGTTCTGGATATCTCTCCCGCGCTTGGATTGTCCTGCGACATCGCAATGGTGCCGATGTACGAGCGATACGGCTTCCGACCGGTCGCCACTCGGGAAACGCAGATTGTCATGTTCATTGGAGACCCCACAGGGATTACTCCAGTGGTCAGCGTGGAAGATTTAAAGAGATTGGAAGCAGTCGACATGGCGTTTAGAAGGGCAGCACAAAGATCAGATCCCCATGACATGTGGCGCGCCGACAAAGTCCTGAAAGCGGATTTGGCGGCACGCCAAACCAGGGCCAGACAATTCTTGAAAGCAAACGGGTGAAGGGAGGCGATATTCCCAAATGCTTGGAAATTACCGGTGGCATCCTCACCGGTATTTACTTGATTGATTGACTGACGGTGATGGCGCGGAAACAGCCTGGGCCACTACTCACCATAAGTAAACAGCGGAATTTGGATTAATCCTAGGATCACGGTCGACACCATGATCTCGTCCGACCTGACTGGGATACAAGGAGAAGTCAATTGAGTAAAAAGAAGCGCAAAAAGCCGTTTGGCGCGCCGGCCACAAAACCGCATTTGCCAGTCGCAATGCTGCGGGCTATGGACGAACGGCAGAACATTTTTGAACAGGCCTTTCAACTTTCCTGCACCCGGGTGCGCGAGGTTCTCACGCGCTTCCATCCAGGTGACGTGCTCACGGCCGTTAATATCTCGGACCTTTGGCAGCCGAATCGCGGGAGTCAAGTCAAGCACCAACTTGCCTTTAGCCTACTGGTGTCCACGCCGCCCGAATATTTCTCGCCTGCCCGTATGGCCACCTACGGGGACTTTTCGGATTTCTGCACCGCATTGATTGAGGCCTTGCCCGACTTTTCCATGCTAGAGGACTACGTGCCGGAGGCGGACTGGGGCGAGGTGAAAGTCCTCCTCGGGCAGGAGCCGGTTGCCATCCTGCACGGCGGCCCCGTGCAGCGCATCGTCGACTTTGTTGAAGCATTCCGCATATGCCATGGGGAGGGCAGCCAGGCTGTGGCCGATCTGGAGGGTGCAATCCGGCTGCAGGGCGAGCTCCTTCGAACGGTCCCATTGAATGGTGGCGAACAACCGGACGAATCGATTCCCGGATATGTTGAAGTGCCGCCCGAATCTTTTTGGGAAGTCATGACGCAGGCTTTGATTCAACTGCCGACGGCTGAGCAGTTTCGTGCTCAGTACGTCGTGGAGTTGGGACAACCGACCTCCTGGAAAGATGCGAACGGTTTCGGTGATGCAGTGATGACTGGCGCGGTGTTGCCATGGCTGGCTATTCGTATCGACGGATCGGTCCGGGCATTTTCCTTGCGCAACGCGATAACAGTCGTGATTGAGGCCTGGGCCAAGGCTGCACAGAATGCTCCAGCCCTGCTCGCCGCACGATTGGGTGCTTACCTAGAGAAGCGGATCAAAGGATACTCATGCCTAGTTGGACCGTTACAGCTGCGGTCGCAACGCGAGGTAGTTCCACTGACCATCGCAGCTGTTCTTGTCGATGGTCCGCACTACTTCCTGGTGGTGCCCGTGTCGCTGAGCCAACTAACCCAACTCGGCAAAGCAGTTACAACGATGCGCCGTATAATAGGGGGTAGGGAATGGGGTCTCCAAGTTATCGGAACTCCAGATGGTTTCCAGCTTCGCGATGCGCAAGGCGCTTTACCTGAGCCCGCCGCCGTGGAAATCATCCTGGTTAACACGCCGGTTTCCACTGCGCCTTCGATGATCAAGCCCCCAAGTGCCAATGCTCGCTTGATGAGCCTGGTGGATGCGTGCACGATTTTTGATTCGATTGAATCGGTGGATGAGCTGGCGCGGTTCTGGAACTACGTGGACGGTCTGGGCCAATTTGGCGGAAGTCTATTCAGCGATCTGGGTGATCTGTTCGGATCATTCCGCGATGTCCATGCCCAGATCGTTGAAGGCGCGGTGATCCCAAACTTTCTGAGCTTAGACCCCCATTGGGGCGCATCTTGGCGCTACGAACAGCTGAAATCTTTCTGGAAGAACGCGCCACTTGTTTTCCCGGACGAAGACAGCGCTTGGAATACACATGAGAACAAGAGCGCCGGTTCGCTGAAACGAGTCACTGCCAAAAATGCGCCCAAACTCGCATGGTCGTCAGTAATCGGGGCTACCACCCTGCAATTCATCCTCGATGTTGATGCCGTCGGTCTGGAGGTCCAGGACGGTAACCTGCTTGAACAGTTCGTGCATTGCGCTGCCGATAGTATTGCTGAACGGGCGTCGATCATCGCGCCGTTCCTGCAGCTTCCATTTCGGCGTGTCAATCTGCATTGCTTCAGTGCGAAACACCTACTGGTGTTCGCTGGGGATGAAGATACTCAACAAGCTGAAACAATGCCCATCATCACGGAATGGGAGGAAATGCCTCACTCGGACGCGTACAGCTACCAAGCACGACTCACGGTCAATCTCGCGAAGCTGGTGCAAGAAATGGACGATGTCAAAGATGCCCGTTTCGAAGTCACCTGTGTCGTAGCTGTCGTCGAGCACCTATTCGCGGCACTTGGAAGCCCGATGCCTCCTGAGCTTTACGGAGCACTAGCGGAGACAGCCGTCCGAATGCCTCGCTTTACTCTCAAAAGCATGCAGCGCACGGTGGATGTGCCGGACTTTACTCAGGCACAAGTGCCTAGGCCCGAGGACTATAAGGTGGCTCGGCGTGATCTGGCTATCCTGCTGAAAGCCCAAGGCGTAGTCCCTGGAGCGTACATGCTCGAGGCCGCCAAGGCTTTGATCAACCCGGCTCGAGCGGCTTACCGGGACGCGGTACACGAACGCATTCGCACTCTGGACCGCGAAAGCCTGCTGCGATACTGCATCGAGCAATACGACGCGTTGATCGCTTCGGATGACCGGAAGGAGTTGCAGATAAAGCAGAGTCTTCGCCACGAAGTTGACTACGACCGAGAACAATCTCTGGCCGAAGCCCGAGAAAAGTTTGTCCGAGAAAGCAAAAACTACCGTTATCTGCTTGAAAGCGCGCTGGTTCTGACTGCTCCTCAGGCTTCACCTGTTCGCTCTGAAGATGTCCTTTCGATCCTGTCCATGATTGACTGGCTCTACGTTCTGTACGGCGCCAGTGATGTGTTGCACAACGGCATCGACGTTGGTGGCCTGCGTGTGAATGACCAATACGTCCCGGAGGTCTTCTATTCGGAGGTGCGTGGCGAACAGGAAGATATATTCGGGCGGGAGATGGCGGCCCTTCGGTTGGGCATCGACGTTGCGGAGGAGGATAAAGTTACGACGGCACTGTCGATGCAGGCATATTTCGCGGTACTGGATGCGGCCTTCGCGAAAGATGTTGGATTTACTTATTCACATTTGCTCCAGGTACTCTCCACTCTCACCCTGTGGGTGTCAGTCGGTGGTACGCGCGAATTGGCTTGTGGCTATGTCAGCAACAGGCAATCCGTGGCCGAACAGGCAGTGTCTGCTTATCCTGACATGCCCTTGGACGCCGCATTGGCGGTAATCGAGTTTCTTCTTCTCGCGCCCGAGCAGGCGTGGCGCCTGATCGGTAAGGATGTAATAGAAGACGATGTTCCGGTCTGGGAGCACTCCAAACGCGGCAGTCGTCACGCCGTCCGACCCCTGATCGAACTACCAGACGGTCGATTGTTATGGGGGGCTGCGTCAGCGGAGCGGACGAAACGAATATGGGCAGGATCAATCTCGGCCGGTTTTTTGCCGGCTGACTACCCCTGGCCAGCCGTCCGTGGGGCAGTCGGTCAACTCAAGAAAGAACTGGAAGATGGCTTGGAGGACCGTGCGCACGAAGTCTGCGTACGCGCTATGCCTTACGTAATCAAGGGCATCGATTTCAAGTACCGGTTTCCGAAACAGCGATTTCCGGATGTGGGTGATTTCGACGTATTAGCATACCGACCGGAGGAGAATCAGTGGTTGACCGCAGAGTGCAAGTACAACCAACCGGTCTTCTGCTTAAAGGATACACGCCGACTGCGGGATAGGGTATTTGGGCGCGGCGATGATCTTGGCCAACTAGGGAAAATCGCACGGAGGCGCGACTTCCTACTCGAAAACGTGGACACGCTGCGGACCTTGCTGGGATGGCCGGCACCTGCGGGAAAGCCGTTCTCTCTAACAGAGCTCTATGTGTCTAAGGACATGCACTTTTGGTTGCGGTTCCCGCCATATGAGGTGCCAACGAATTTTGTGCAGATCGACACCCTAGACGCCTGGCTACGATCCGCCGCCGGACCGCGTGTTATCGATGATGCTGAACCGGCGGACGTTGGGGTCAGCCCTACCTGACTGGCCGTTGACGCCGTGAGTTATGGCTACGCTGATAAAGGTAGCAATCGGCTGCAGGTATCATGAACAACCCAAGCCTTAAATGGCTTGGGTAATTTCTTCGTTGGCGCATGGAGATCCAAACGATTAGGGGGGGCGCGAAATACGCGAACACAGTGGTCTTAGTTAGCAATTTCAACACTTGATTTAAGTTGTTACCATATTTACCGAATACGATCACCTGAATTCCGAGGAGCACCTACCAGTTTACATCATCTTATTCAGCACTTCACCAGGGCCAGTTTTATGGAAATTTTAAATAATAGGGAAGTCGCGATAGCACTCTGGCTGATTATCATTGCGTCGTATATATTTTTTTCCAAAAAAATGATAGAGGTCAGAGCTGCCTTCAAAAAACTCGCCTTTGTATTCCGTTCCGGCCCTATAACGATAGTTTTTTTGTCGGCAGTCGTGTACACAGCCGCCATGGTCTATCTGTTATCAGAATGGAATCTGTGGAATATAGATCAGTTTAAGAATACGGTGTTCTGGTTTTTTTCTGTGGGGATTTTATCTATTTACAACTTGGATAAAATAAAAGTCGATCCGGATTTTTTCAAAAGCGCTTTAATCGGAAACTTGAAACTACTCGCGATCTTGCAGTTCGTAGTAGGGATCTACAGCTTGCCACTTTTGGCCGAACTATTTCTAGTCCCTTTGATGGTGGTGGTAGGCATTATGATCTCTATCGCAGAGTCAGACCTTAAGTACCTACCAGTCAAGAAACTCCTCAACGGAATCGTCATCACCTTCGGACTGTTTACCCTGGTCTATACAGCTTACATGCTCGCTACGGACTTCAAAGAACTTGGCCAGGAAAAAACATTTTACGATTTTATCGTTCCTGCTCTGCTGACGATAATGTATTTGCCTTACGTATTTGCAATGATGACGTATTCGACCTATGAGATGGTATTCGTGCGACTTCAATTCATTGTGCAAGATAGAAGACTTCGTCGCCTTGCCAAGCTGTATGCGGTAGCAATCATTAATTTCAGACTTGGGGATATCCGGCGTTGGGCAGATCACATTGCCAGGGTAGAAGTAGTGTCACACAAGCAGTTGCTGGGCACCTTCGCCCACTTGCGCAAGCTACGAAAGTTGGAAAGGGTGAATGCTGATGTCGCCGACTCTCAAGGATGGTCACCATACCTCGCCAAAGACTTCCTTTTAAGCGAAGGAGTGACGACGGGATATTATAATTTTTATTCTGCCGAATGCTGGTTTGCATCTTCAAAAATGTATGAAATTGGAGAAGGCCTATTTTGCGATAATTTCACCTACTACGTAGAGGGTGTCGAGGGCATTGCAAAAGTTTTGAAAATTAAGATGAACGTGAACGACTTCAACCGCGCCAACTATGCAAATGAGAAACTTCTCGTATTATCGGAAATTTTAATCAGAGAAAGTCTCAGGATTGAAATTTCTGACGCAGTCAAGAATGCCCTGCGCATTGGTGCACCGCACCGAGAGTCCCATGGCGATAAAAAAATCATCGTGCGGAAGGAAAACTGGGAAGGACATACCCTTGGAGGGTATGACCTTAAGATTGAGGTCGTCGCCACCTGACACATCAGGTAGATAAGGGGGTAATTGATTTAGTTTTTGCCAGCCCTCTGAAACCTCACGCCAGCTACAGTGTTAACCACTTTTGGCAGCAAACTACCGGCGGATTAGAAAGCAGCGGATGCCTAGCGGGCTTTCGTTTGTCCTTACCCCCATTTTTTCAGTTTCTGCTCTATTAGTCCCATCTCTGCCTTAATTGCATTGACGGTGAGCATTTGTATAGTTGTGTTTCTTTCCAGTGCCGTATCAATGATTTTTAGCAATGTGGTCAGGTGGGCTTTTCTTGCTTTAAGTGTTTCGGAAGTGGATGAGTTGTTTTGTGTCGTTGCGTTCATGGCTTCGATCCTTGGGGTGAATTAAACAGCCCGCGAAAGCAGGCTGTTTCAGGGGTTCGGCAGTTACATCGCGAGTAGATCGCGTATGCGATGCTGGCGGCCACGGTCCGCCAGTTCGCTCCACCTCCAGCTGCCTAAGTTTTCACCCTGCTCTGGGATTTCGAGCTTCATTAAGGACACCGGGTCGCGGCCTATCAGCCGAGCAGCGGCGTACAGCTTGCCTCCTACATCCAGCAGCGTTTGGGCGGCTTCATTCCATGCTTCCTCCAGTGCGTTGTGGGCCAGCCGCAAGGCTGTTTCCTCAATTTTTTGGTGTTCTACCTGAGCCTCGCTGATGTGTCGGTCTACGATGGCCAGCTCTTGCTCCAAGGCGGTGATGATCAGGAGCTGGCGGCGATGTTGTTCACTCGCGGTAGTGAGGTTTTTCGCTGCTTTCTGAGCGTCGGTGCTAGCTGCTTTTTCGCCGTCGACGTCGCCCCACGCCACGGCCTGTGCGTAAGCAGTAGCCGCCTCAGTCTCGGCCTGCCGTGCTCTGGTAATCTCTTCCTGTGCTTGCTGGCGAATTTCCTCCAGGCGAGTGCTCAGGCTTTGCCGTTTATCGTTAAGCTCCAGCTCATCCGCCATCCAGTTAGCCATGTCGGTAATGTAGCCTTCCATCAAGCTTTCTCGGTTTGCCAGCTTCTCCAGGCGGTCCAGCGTTTGGTCGAGTCGGAAGATCTGATGATCGATCGAGTCGATCTTGATTTGGCGACTGCTGATTTCATGCCTGACGTCGCTCTCTCGGCCGTTGTTAATGACCTCCTCGCTGTAAAGCGCTGACTCAAAAGGTGGTATTTCCTGTTTGAGCGCCTCCATTTCGATGACTTTATTGGCGCGTGCGTCTTTCAGTTGTTCAATTCGGTTCATGGGTTTTGTCCTGTGTCATTGGGTTGGGTTCGGAGTGGCTGGCAAGGCCCGCTTGAGCCGGCTCTACCTCAGTCAGTAGGCTTACCATCAGGCGGCCTTGGCCTCGCTTTCATCCGTTCCAGGAACTGTCTTCACCACATAGCAGCGTTGAGGGCCTAACCCTGGCAGCCGTATCAAGCTGTACGCCTTTCCGTCGCTTCCCGGCTCGAGCACGCCCCGTTGCAGCAGCTCCTTGTTCACCGCACTGATATTCATGCCCTTGAAGATCTCGGCCCTCCAGGCTTCAGGCAGCACGTAGTAGGTGTTGGTGGTGTGCAGGGCGTCGCCCATGCCGTGTTCCAGGGTCTTGCGAAAGCCCAGCCGATCAATCGTGCGTGGTCCGTGCTCATCGATCTTGGCGGCGGCCGACTCCCAGCGTGTGAAACGGCTTTCCCCAAACCGTTCGATGACCTGACGCAAACGCGCGAGAATCGCATCGCCCTCAAAGTTTCCGGCGCCGCCACGCTCGGCCAGCCACGCATGCAGACACACACGTGCGGCGGTCGTGGCTGTGCCGTCCGGCCAGCCGGTGACGCCGAAGGCGGTGGCTAACTCTCCGGCCGCTGCTGCAAGGCCAAAGCGAAGGGCGGCACGCTGGGCCTGACCACTGGCCGAAGCTGGCAGGTTTTGGGTGATGAACTGCTCCACCGTGCGGCGCACGATCACTGACCACCTGAGCATTTCCCCTGGCGCGCACAGTGCGTGCAGGAAGGCGGTAAGCGGTGTGCCGTAGTATTTGGCGACACGGGCCTTGAGCGCATCGGAGAGGGCGGCAGCGTCCTCAAAACCGTTCAGCACATCGAACATGCCTAGGCCCTTGCTGGCATCTGCTGGTACCGCAAGCATGCGCACCTCCATGCCCGCTTTCAGCTCCTTGTTTGCATCCGCCATGTGCTGCGCCAATGTCTTCTCGCCGGTCGAGAGAAACAGCAAGCGCCACTCCTGCACCTGTCGGCCCGCTTGTCCTCGATCATTCGCTCGGGCCTTACCGGTGCCGTTGCCGAGCATGTAAACCGTCTCGCCAATAATGCGCGGGTCGCACATGCCGATTTCATCCAGCACCAGGAGCCCGTCTGAGTGTGCAGCGGCGATGGACTCCAGGGCGTTATCTGTCGAGCGCCACGAACGCACCAAACGCGGCCCGCCATAAACCGATGCAGCAACTTGCAGGTGGGTGGTCTTACCTCCGGAACTGTCGCCGTAGAGGTGGAAGCCGCCCGACTCATGCCCAAGCATGTTCAGCAGAGGCCCCGCAAAGGCCACAGATACGACAAACGCCAAGCGGTGATTACCAACGCACAGCGCACCGATTTGCTGTTGCCATTGCTCCAGAGAGCCCGCCTCGCTGATCGGAGGCAGCTGCGCACCGGCCTCATAAAAATGCAGGTGCTCGGCGTGCGAGCCGATCTGTTGTTCGGGCAAAAGGAAGGCGTTGTCGTGCCAGCCCAAACGCGTCACCAAGCGGGCGCGCTGGGCACTGTCGAAGCCGCCGAGATAGCTTTGCAGGTCATTGCGGGCATTGCGTCCTGATCGGCTTCCGGCAAGGCGCAGACCCATGTCTACCAGCGGGCCGAGTACATCTTTGCCGAAGTCGCCCGTCATGGTCCTGGCTGGAATATTCCAGCGTTTTTTGGCGCCGTCCGGGTCGTCGAACTCAACCAACAAGCCCCAGTTGTGGCCTTTGTCGTCGCGAGTGCGAGCGATGATTTCGAGAGACGAACACACGGGGCGCGCCTCGCCATCGTCGCCGGAATAGAATACCCCTTCGGGCGTTAAGCGAAAGCCGCCCGGCAACAGATCATTTTTCGATTTCGCTGGGCGTTTGGCGGGCGTCTTGGCCTTCGGTTGTTGAGGCTCTGTGGGCTCAGCAACACTGCCGAAAAACTCGCTGTTGCGCACCAGCTCGGCGACGTGTCCTGCGGTCCAACCCTTGTCTATGGCGTCAGCCGCATCGTCGCCGTCTGCCCATCTTCCACCTTTGATGAGCGTCGGTTGTCCACCCTTGCTGCTGGGTTTGAGCTTGAACACGTCGAGTGAGACTCGTTGTATTGACGCGGCGCCCAGCTCAATTAACTTGAGTTCGATGGCGTCCATGCAGGCCTTGCCGCTGGCATCGTTATCCGGCCACAGCACCACCGTGCGCCCTTTGAGTGGCGTCAGATCGGCCTTGTGCCAAGAGTTGGAGCCGTTCGGCCAGCAGGTGGCTACATACTCCGGCATCAGTTCAGCAGCGGCGTCAGCAGCCTTTTCGCCTTCACACAGCACCACAGGCACTTCGGTACGCTGTGCCAGCTCATCTAGGCGCAGCAATGGCCGAGGTTCCGGCAACCCTTGCCAGCGCCATTGTGTGGTTTGCCCATCGGAGCGCTTGCACCAGGTCAGCGGTGCAAAGATCTTCCTCGGTTTGCCGTCTTCATCTGGGCCTAGGTCGAAGCGATACAGCGCCATGACTGGCTGGCCCTGAGCATCGCGATAGATCCACACCTTGGATGGAACACCGTGTTGCCGGTGCTTGGCAGGACACTTGTTCATGGCCTCGACCGGGATCGGCTGAATCGCGATCCACTCCGGCGTAGCACTCTTGGGCGGTGTGCTTTTGGCAGTCGCAGAGCCAGCGGAAACGCTGAGCAAATCCGCCAGCTTTTTGCAGGCCTCAACGTCGGTGCCGCCATCGATATAACGCACCAGGTCGATCAGGTCGCCGCCCTTATCGCCGGTGGCAAAATCCGCCCAGGTGCCTTTGCTCAAATTGACCTTGAGCGAGCCTGCACGTTTGTCCGTGCGCGTCGGGTTTGGTGCTGTGTATTCCTTGCCGCCGTCGACGCGTTTGCCGTTCGGCAGCCAGTGAGTAAGGACGCGGTCGATGTTCTTCAGGGCAGCGCTTTTTACGTCGGCAAAGCTGGGGCGTTTTGGGATGTTGCCGGTGCGCTGAGTCATTGTACGGTCCTCGACTCAAGCAACGCCTCGTTCACGTCGTCGATCAGCGCCTTGGCCATCTCGCCGAGGTAGAACGCAGGCCAACTAAAACGCTCGCCCGCATCGCTGATGGCCGCGTCGAGGATCAGTTGATTGGCGTGGTGCAGAATCTGGGAGACGGCTTCGAGTGCGTCCTCCAGCGGGATACCGGCATTCACCCGAAACAGGTTTTGGCCGTTACCGTTGGCAGGGGAAAACTCGGAGCGTCCAAGCGTGCAGGAGTGGGTCACAGCGCACCGCCTTTCTGGCCCATCGGCACAGAGGAGGCATCACCGTACATGGCGAGTGTTTTGATCAGGCCCAAGGTGCCGCGCACGTCCCAAATGACGGATGACAGCACGTGGTTGGAAAGCTGGGGTTTATCGCTGTCTAAGTGATCTTCCAGCAGCATGAGAACTGAATTGGCACGGTCGAGAGCGCAGGTGATGGCGTCGATAGGCAGACCAGCTTCGGCATCCTGGCTGACGCAGAGCAGATCCTCGGGCAGTGAAAAGCCTGGGAGCATGCTCATTGGGCACCCCCAACGGCTTCCAGAGCTCGCGCTTTGGACATATGGGCGTTGTAA
>Ga0182008_10000749_pt1 | contig 22858 bp, 18 predicted proteins | sample Sormic07211129_1_FD_120482 | JGI IMG/M metagenome (GOLD analysis project Ga0182008, IMG submission 120482) | Rhizosphere microbial communities from Sorghum bicolor, Mead, Nebraska, USA - 072115-129_1 metaG | ecosystem: Host-associated > Plants > Roots > Rhizosphere | place: USA: Nebraska...
TGCAATTATCGAGAACTTCTTCGGTACCCTAAAATCCGAACTGTTCTATCTGAAAAAGTATAGTGAAATCAATGAATTGAAAAAAGATATAGAAGAATATATCCACTACTATAATAACGACAGAATCAAACTTAATCTAAAAGGAATGAGCCCGATAAAATACCGGGCTCATCACTGTAATTAATTTTTAACTTTGTCCAACTTTTGGGGTTCAGTCTAATCTGCACATCCCTCTTCGTCATATCGACTTCAGACTCTCGACTGAAGACTCAGGACTAATACCTGTACGTATCTGCTTTAAACGGACCTTCAACCGGTACACCGATATAATCAGCCTGGTGTTGATCCAAAACGTCTAATTCTACACCAATTTTTTCTAAGTGTAAACGGGCAACTTTTTCATCTAAATGTTTAGGCAAAGTATATACTTTGTTTTCATACTTATCAGTATTGGTCCAAAGTTCTAATTGCGCTAAAGTTTGGTTGGTAAACGAGTTACTCATCACAAAACTTGGGTGACCAGTTGCGCAACCTAAGTTAACCAAACGACCTTCAGCAAGAACGATTACGTCTTTACCATCAATGGTATATTTATCAACCTGAGGTTTAATTTCCACTTTGGTATCGCCATAGGCACCGTTTAACCAGGCCATATCGATTTCGTTATCGAAGTGACCAATGTTACAAACAATCGCTTTATCTTTTAACGCCCTGAAATGTTGCTCGCGAACGATATCACAGTTACCTGTGGTAGTTACCACGATATCCGCTTCTTTAATAGCCGTAGCTAATTTTTTCACTTCATAACCTTCCATCGCAGCCTGTAAAGCACAGATTGGGTCAATTTCAGTTACAATAACACGAACACCTTGTGAGCTCAACGATTCTGCGGAACCTTTACCCACATCGCCATAACCACAAACAACAGCCACTTTACCAGCCATCATCACATCGGTAGCACGACGGATCGCATCAACCAATGATTCGCGGCAACCGTATTTGTTATCAAATTTAGATTTGGTAACCGAATCGTTTACGTTGATTGCAGGTAAGTGCAGGGTTCCGTTTTTCATTCTTTCATACAAACGGTGAACACCGGTCGTAGTTTCTTCTGATAAACCTTTAATACCTGCAATTAGCTCAGGATATTTATCGAAAACCATGTTCGTTAAATCACCACCATCATCCAAAATCATGTTTAAAGGTTGTTGCTCCGGACCGAAGTGTAAAGTTTGCTCAATACACCAGTCGAATTCTTCTTCATTTAAACCTTTCCAGGCATAAACCTGAATACCCGCAGCAGCAATCGCCGCCGCAGCGTGATCTTGTGTAGAAAAAATATTGCAAGATGACCAGGTCACTTCAGCACCTAAAGCCACTAACGTTTCGATTAAAACAGCCGTTTGGATAGTCATATGCAGACAGCCTGCAATGCGTGCACCTTTTAACGGTTGTGTTGGACCGAATTCTTTACGTAAACTCATTAAACCCGGCATTTCTGCTTCGGCTAATTCGATTTCTTTACGGCCCCATTCTGCCAGTGAAATGTCCTTAACTTTGTAAGGAATGTAAGTTGTCTCTACTGATGACATAATATATTTATTTAATTGTTCTAAATCAAGAAGTTACAGATGTTGAATTTTTGTTTTGCGTGCCATTTGCACACCTATTTTAAATTCCCTGTATTTCTGGCACAAAATTACACAATAGTTTGGCCATTACCAATGTCCTGAAAATTAATCGTTCACCTGAAAGTAATATTAATCATCCACATCCTGATGACCATCAAAAAATCCCGTTGATCTTTACGCTGCTTCATAAAACTATAGGGTGGGTGTCAGCCAGCCAAAATTTACTTTTATGTCAGAAATGTCAACTTTTATGATAGGATCAAATGTTGGCTATCATGGAAATCATATTAGCATTTACGCCTTTAATTGACCGTATTGGAACCCTGTATTGCGTTGAAATGGTAATTTTTTGCCTTAAACGACTGCGGGAAGCTGAGAGATTCAGCGTTGAAAGTTTTAAGTATAAAAAGAGCCGGAAATGAAGTATCCTCACACCCCAGCTCTGCTAAATTAATTGTTATCTAAACCCCGCCCTGTTTTGTGTTGTAATTCATCAATACGTTTAGATGCCTCAGATTTGCTCAAACTGTCGTCGAATTCCTCTCCTGCTTCATCTGATAGTGTTTTGAGATATGAACCCTGGGCGCCAGTCATCGGCTCATCACCTGTAGTCCAGTCATCTGGATTTTTAACCGTATTGTCTCCTTTTAAGCCGTTGGCATTTTCTTGATCATTATTCATATCATTAAGGTTTTAGTATGAATCATCAACAAGATAATTCCATCAAAGTTTTGAATTATTCCGCGAAGGAATCGATTTATTGACCGCTACTTTTTTTAGTCCAACCAGAGTAGAGCGAGGGAAATCATAAAAAGAAACGATAATCAAAGAATCCATGACAGCCAACCCCGTTACCATCAGGTTGAGCGATAGCATAAATCTTTACATGGAACTGGTGACCGATAAGATAAACATATCCGCCATTTACCCATTGTAAAAAACGACGAAGTAAAAGCAGTGGTATCTATCGGTGACGTGTGAAGTTTATTACTGCCGATCAAAAACAGACCATCTCGCAATTGGAAAGTTATATTAGCGGATAGTGCTGATTTGGGTATGCTCTTGTATTAGGTCTTCTACGCTAGGCTTCAGTCGGAACAACTCCGTGAATAAATTTATTTCCGTCATTTCGAGCGGAGCACAGCGGAGTCGAGAAATCTTTTAAGGCAGTTCTCCAAAGATTTCTCCACTACGGTCGAAATGACGAATTACGTTAAGCGGATTAACTATATAAAATCGGTGCAATCCCGTCATCTGTATAATCACCCGCGAAGCGAAAAAAGCAACAAATCAAACCGTAGGTTACTTCCATCTCCACTCACCTGCAATCGTTAAAGGTTCTTTTAAATTCTGTGATTCCAAAAAAGTCCTTAACTCTTCCTCGCCCTGAACACCTACCGGGATTTTCGGTGTATTGGCCAAAGCATAAGTCAACATGGCACTGTAACGCACCGTATTTTTAAGTTCTTGTTCATCAACCAGTTTGAAACTATCGCCATCTGAATGGTAAAAGGGTCCGGAATTATTAGGCAGTTTACCTCCAAAACCACCGCCGGTAGGGATACCTTCCAGCATAAAAGGTTGATGATCGCTGTGCAAACCTGCACCCGCGTTAAACAGATTTTTGAAACCGGTATCTATTTTAACGATATCCGCTCCCCAGGCCGTAAACAAATCTTTCATTTCAGCACGTGAAGTAGAGAAGCCTTTCGGATCGTTGGTCATATCGTAATTAAGCATAAACTTTACCTGGTTTAAGGTTCCATCTTTTTTAGCCTGTTCGATATAAGCTTTAGAACCCAACAAACCTTGCTCCTCACCCATAAACAACACAAATTCTACTGTTCGTCTGGTTTTTAAATTCAGTTTTTTAAACGTTCGGGCCATGTCCATAATGGCGAAAGAACCGATTCCATTGTCGATAGCGCCGGTAGCTAAATCCCAGCTATCCAAATGTCCGCCGACAACAATTTTGTCTTTAGGCAATGCTGTTCCTTTAAAAGTAGCCACTACGTTTCGGGCTTTGATCAAACCCGAGAAATTCGTCATGGTGATATGTGCTGTTTGTGGCTGAGATTTAATTTTTCCTTTCAGCGCCATTCCATCCTCCAAACCAATACACACTGCAGGTATTGGAATTAATTTACCTGTCACTGATGCCGTTCCTGTTAAAAGCACACCATCCTTTACCGTATTAATGATGATTACCCCAATTGCGCCATATTTGGTAGCAATAGCGGTTTTTTCTGAGCGATGTAATGATTTGGTTCCTGCCGCTGATCCCGGTAAAACACCCAAATAAATCAGTGCGATTTTACCTTTAAACTTTTCCGGGTTAGCCTGATAATCTGCTTCCAGTCCATTACCTGCATCTGCAATTTCACCTGTAATATCCGCACTCACCGGCGAATGCGCCAGCGTAACGGCTTTCATTTTGGTCAGGTTATTTTTATCTGCTCCAACTTCCAGGCTAATGGTTTTTCGTGCCCAGCTTTCGACTTCAAATGGTTGAAATTTCACCTCGCAACCATAAGATTTTAATAAATCGAAAGCATATTGCTCTGCCTTTGCCCCATTTGCAGAACCTGTTAAACGGTGACCGATGGTTTCGGTTTCATATTTAAGCGTTTGATAAGCTTTTGAGTTTTGTTGTACATCGTCGTTGATTTTGGCAAAAACAGAGCCGAAGTTATCTTGTGCAGTAGCAAAAAAAGTGGTGAAAAGAAGCGCGGTGGAGAAAAGGTATTTCATTAGGTTTAGTTATATCTGCTGAAAATACGAATTTTCAGTACAGATTGCCAGCTGTAACGTTTATTTTGCTTTGTTAACTTCCTCTATGCTGTCATGCTGAGGCACGAAGCATCTGCAACCATTGATAGATTCTTATAGAAAAATCGTCATTGCGAGGAGGAACGACGAAGCAATCTTTTATGTACTGATACTTGCTATAAAGATTGCTTCGTCGGCTGAAAAGCCTTCTCGCAATGACGAATCTTCTCGCTTATCGCAAGAAAATTTTCGCTGCGCTCAGAATGACAAAACTATAAAACTAAGGTTTTAAATGTGCCTTTTTCTTCGGAAAAACTAACGAAGCCACAATGCTAATTACCAAAATGCTTAAAATCACAATTAACGAATGCTCCGTGGTGAAACCCCATTTTTCCAGATACGTATGTCCCAACATTTTCACACCAATGAAGGCCAGTAAAAAAGCTAAACCCGTTTTTAAGTAATGAAATTTATGAATAATATTTACCAGTAAAAAGAACATAGACCGCAAGCCCATGATGGCAAAAATATTAGAGAAAAATACAATGTAAGGATCTTTGGTTACGGCAAAAATAGCCGGGATGGAATCTACAGCAAATAAAAGATCGGTGAATTCTACAATCAACAACACTAAAAACAATGGCGTAACCATTCTTTTATGGTTTATTTTAACAAAGAAGTTTTTACCCTCATATTTTGGGTGAATAGAAAATATTTTTGAGGCCCATTTTACCACAGGGTGGTTTTCGGGATCAATTTTATCATCTTCATCCTTGCTGAAAAACATCTTCACGCCAGTAAACACCAGAAATGCGCCAAAAACATACAGTATCCATGCGAATTTGGTAATCAGTGCCGCCCCCACGAAAATGAAAATGAAACGCATAATAATGGCGCCCAATATCCCCCAAAACAATACACGGTGATAATATTTTTCCTCGACTGCAAATGCTGAGAAAATGAGCACAATTACAAAGATATTATCTACCGAAAGTGCATATTCAATCACGTAGCCCGTCAGAAACTCGAGGCCGAGGTTTTGTTTGTAAATCGCCAGACTTCCCTCAAAATCATTGGGAATTAATTTAATATGGTGTTGGTGTTTGGTTACAATCTCCTGCAGGTGGGCAAAATCTTTTATTCCATGCAGCTGATGCCCCTCAACCAGCAGGATAAAATAAAAGCCTATGGCCAGGGCCACCATAATCACACTCATGATCCCTGCTTGTTTTAAGCTCACCACGTGATCTTTCCTGCTAAAAAGACCAAGGTCTAAAGCCAGGATAAGTACAATAAAAAGCAAAAAGCCTAAGCTGAAAAGTAATTCGTTACCCATCATTTTTTACGTTCAGTGGTGTATAGTACAAGTTGTTCTAAACCTGTTCTGGCTTCGCCTGCATCAAAGCTGTGCAGAATCTCAAATGCCTCATTCTGGTAATCCAACATTTTCTGGTTCGCATAATAAACACCTTTATGAGCATTTACAAAATCGATAACCTGTTGTATTTTAACCGGATCATCCTGATGGTTTTTCACCAGGTTGATCATTTTTTTACGTTCTGTTTTTTCTGCTTTATTTAAGGCATAAATCAAAGGCAGGGTTACTTTCTTTTCTTTAATGTCAATGCCCAGAGGCTTTCCAACATCATCCGTTCCAAAATCAAAGGTGTCGTCTTTAATCTGAAAGGCAATGCCCACTTTTTCGCCAAACAGGCGCATTTTTTCTATCGTTACATCATCAGCACCTGCCGAAGCTGCACCCGCAGCACAACAGGAAGCAATTAAAGAAGCTGTTTTCTGGCGGATCACTTCAAAATACAAATCTTCTGAAATGTCCATTCTCCGTACCTTTTCTACCTGCAACAACTCGCCCTCACTCATTTGTTTTACCGCTTCTGATACAATCTGTAACAAACGGTGCTCGCTATTGTTTACCGAAAGTAGTAATCCCTTGGCCAGCAGGTAATCGCCAACCAAAACGGCAATTTTATTTTTCCATAAAGCGTTGATGGAGAAAAAGCCACGTCGTTCGTAAGCATTGTCTACCACATCGTCGTGTACCAAAGTGGCCGTATGTAAAAGTTCAACCAAAGCCGCCCCACGGTGGGTCGATTCGGTAATTCCGCCGCACAGTTTAGCCGCAAAAAACACGAACATCGGCCGCATCTGTTTGCCTTTTTGCTTTACAATATAATGGGTAATCCTATCCAGCAACGGTGCGTCGCTATGCATCGATTCCTTAAAGGTTTTTTCAAACGCTTTAATATCAGCAGCTATAGGTGTTTTTATCTGTTCGATTCCCGGCATTAAGTCGAAAAATTTTGACTGCAAACTTAAGCTAATTTCCCATAAAAAGGTAATCCGCGGTCTTATTATTAAGGATTTGGAAAACGAGGGACAGTGATCTTTAATATCTTCGCTCCTGCTATTGCCTATAGTCCTCGCCCTCATGCTTCGGGCTGTGGGCTATTTGGCGCTATCAGGTTTAACGTGATGGGTAAAGTGCAGGTAAAAAAACCACCTCAAAGCGACAATTAATTCAGCTAAAAATTAGCTTTATTTAAATTCATATTTTACATTTAAACCAATATTTAATGGCATGAAAAAACGCTACAAAGTAATCATCGGTCTTTCGGCATTTATTATCGCAGCTTATTTGTCAGGTCCAAAACCCAAAAAGCCTTTATTCAGTGAGGAGTTGACAAAAGTACCCGATCTTGCTGATCTGGACAATTACGTAGCCAGCATCGAATCCATGCACAAAATAAAACCAGGTAACGAAGCTGAAATTGTTTGGGCCGATAAACCCCACCAACAAACCGAATATGCCGTTGTGTATTTACACGGCTTTTCAGCTTCGAAAACCGAAGGAAATCCGGTACATTTAAATTTAGCTAAAGCTTTACATGCCAATTTATACCTTGCCCGCCTGGCCGATCATGGTATTGATACCCTGGCACCCATGCAATATTTTACGGCCGACCGCCTTTGGGAAACCAGCAAACAGGCTTATGCCATTGGTAAAAAACTGGGCAAAAAAGTAATCCTGGTAGGTACATCTACAGGCGGCACCGTGGCTTTAAAACTGGCTGCAACCTATCCTGAAATTAACAGCTTGATTTTGATGTCGCCAAATGTGGCCATCAATGATAAAAACGCCTGGCTTTTGAATAATCCATGGGGTTTACAGATCGCCCGTAAAGTTGTGGGTGGCGATGAACGTAAGGTAGACGACCGCACCGACGAATACAAAAAATACTGGTACACCAATTACCGGCTCGAATCGTTGGTAGAATTGGAAGAGTTTATTGAAAGCACTATGGTAAAAAGAACGTTCCAAAAGGTGAAGCAACCTGTTTTAATGCTTTATTACTATAAAAACGAATTGGAGCAGGATCCTGTGGTTCGGGTAGATGCCATGTTGAAAATGTTCAATGAACTGGGTACTCCTAGTAATTTAAAGAGAAAGGTAGCTATACCCAATGCAGGTAACCATGTAATGGGATCGTATATTACTTCGAAAGATTTACCAGGTGTGGAAAAGGCAATAAAAAGTTTTGTGGGGACAACATTAAAGGTTGCTGTTCGTTAATCCAATGTAATTCCTCAGTTTCCGTAACTCTGAATTTATTTCAGGGTCTATCTGCGAAAAAGATGCTGAAACAAGTTCAGCATGACGATCGGTTTAGGAAATACGCTCGATGTTAGCCTTTAAGTAGGATATCAAATGAACTTAAGTTCGGGAGGCCTTTGAAAGTGTTTCATCACCACTCCAGCTAAACTTCGTAAGACACTAACCCAAAATATTCTTCACAATCATTTCGGCATGTACCCTTGAGTTTTCAATAAAAAGTTTATGCGTATCTAAACCTCCGCATACTACACCGGCCAGGTATAAACCCTTAACGTTGGTTTCCATGGTTTCTTCGTTGTAAACCGGGCAAAGGCTTTCGGGAAGGTCGATTCCGAATTTTCTTAACATCGAAAAATCTGGCTGGTAGCCCGTCATCGCAATTACAAAATCATTCGGAATGGTTTTCACTCCATCAGGCGTTTTAATATCCACTTCACCTTCCCTTATTTCAACCAGTTCTGAATGGAAATGAGCAGTAATTTCTCCCTCTTTAATCCTGTTTTGTATATCCGGGCGAACCCAATATTTAACATGCGGACCAAGTTCACCGCTCCTTACCACCATGGTAACATTCGCACCTTTGCGGTAAGTTTCTAAAGCAGCGTCAACACCCGAATTATTCGCACCAACCACTACTACATTTTGGAAAGCATACAAATGCGGATCTTTATAATAATGTGTCACTTTAGGTAAATCCTCACCAGGAACATTCATCAATAAAGGCACGTCATAAAAACCCGTAGCCACAATCACATTAGCAGCCGTATAACTGGTTTTACTGGTATTAATTTCGAAAACATCATGATCGTTTTTAACCACTTGCTGTACCCTCTCGAAAAGATGGATGTTTAAATCGAATTTTTCGGCCACACGACGATAATATTCAACGGCTTCGTTACGATTGGGTTTAGGGCTGATGGTTACAAAAGGTACCCCGCCAATTTCTAACTTCTGTGAAGTAGAAAAGAAGGTCATAAATACCGGATAATTAAATAAACTGTTCACCAGAGCACCTTTTTCTATTATTACATAGCTTAAATTTGCTTTTTGGGCCTCAATTGCACAAGCCATGCCTATAGGACCAGCACCTATAATTAATATATCGTAATGATTTTGATTGACTGACATCTGAATGTTTTAAATTGTAATCTTCATATCGACTAAAGCACAGTCTTCCACGCTATTCGGGAGAGCGATCCATTTAAATAGATTTCTCGACTACACTGCGTTCCGCTCGAAATGACGATCTTTTTCAGTGACGAATTATGAGACTTTCATGGCTTTACTCGGACAGGCAAAATCGGTTCTTTTTAAACCGGTATTTTTTATGGCACCATACCCCCCGGCTACATCAATCACGTTTTCTACGCCACGAGATTTTAAAATAGAAGCGGCAATCATAGAGCGGTAACCGCCCGCACAATGAATGTAATAAGTAGCTTTCGGATTGATCTCGCCAGTCCAGTCGTTAATAAAATCCAACGGACGGCTCAGTGTAAATTCCAGGTGTTCGGCTTCATACTCTCCTGGTTTACGCACATCAAGTGCCGTAATTTCTCCACCTGAGGCAGCCTGTTCAAAAGCATCTGCAGAAATCGTTTCAATGTTATCTATTTCTTTTCCGGCATCTGTCCATCTTTCGAAGCTTCCATCCAGATAACCAATGGTATTGTCATAACCTACACGGGTTAAGCGCGTAATTGTTTCTTCTTCTTTCCCCTGGTCGGTGATCAATAAAATTGGTTGTTGTAAATCGGTAATTAAAGCACCAACCCATGGCGCAAACTGCCCGTTTAAACCAATATTAATCGAATTGGGGATAAAACCTTTTGCGAAAATCTGCGGATCCCGGGTATCGAGCATAATGGCACCAGTTTGGTTCGCCAGATCTTCGAATTGCTGCGGTGTTAAGGCATTTAGTCCTTTTTCATAAACGTCATCAATACTTTCTACTCCGCCTTTATTAATGGCCGCATTTTTAGCAAAATATTGTGGCGGCGGCATTATGCCATCCGTTACTTCGGCAATAAACTGTTCTTTCGTTTCCGCCTTTAATGCGTAATTAACCTGTTTCTGATGCCCTAAAGTATCAAAAGTTTCTTTGCTCATGCTTTTACCACAGGCCGAACCAGCCCCATGAGCCGGGTAAACAATTACATCATCGGCCAAAGGCTTTATCTTTTCATTTAACGAATCGTAAAGCATGCCGGCCAAATCATCCATCGTTAAATTGCCCTTCTGTGCCAAATCCGGACGGCCAACATCCCCAATAAATAAAGTATCACCACTAAAAATACAATGGTCTTTACCATTTTCGTCTGTCAGCAAATAAGTAGTCGATTCTAAAGTATGTCCGGGCGTATGTAGCGCTGTTATGGTTAGCTTACCGATTTTAAATTGCTCACCATCTTTGGCAATGTGTGCCTTAAATTCAGTTTTGGCTGTTGGTCCGTAAATAATCTCAGCACCCGATTTTTCGGCTAAATCTACGTGACCAGAAACAAAATCGGCATGAAAATGCGTTTCGAAAATATATTTAATGGTGGCACCTGCTTTTTCTGCCTTCTTTAAATAAGTCGCAACTTCCCTTAAAGGATCAATAATTGCAGCTTCGCCATCACTCTCTATGTAATAAGCGGCTTCTGCCAGGCAACCTGTATATATCTGTTCTATTTTCATGTTTTCTTCGCAACGTCACCCTGAATTTATTTCAGGGTCTTACCAAAAAGATGCTGAAAGAAGTTCAGCATGACGGATCTATTACAGCAAAAATAGGGCTAAATACTGATATCCGAAATGATGTTCCTCATAATTGCAGAAGTTTTACTTATTGTAGTGCATGATACAGCTTATCTGGATATTAAATTTAGTAATGCTAAATCTTAATCCTTTTTATTTGAAAACGAACGTTTTGTTGTTCTTGGCCAGTGAAGCCCTGCCATTCGCTTTAGTACCGATAAAAAAATCGGGAGCTACCGCTACTGTCAGGTTTATAACCGAAAGGCCTGTTCCTTACATCACGCCAAATACTGCACTTTGCTAGGTTTAGCCAATTGTACTTATCCTTTGTCTCTAAACCCGATCGAAGCGAGATGCCGATTCTTCATCAGCAGAAGCGTGAGCGGGACTGAAAACCTCTAAAAGAGCGGAACTGCTCATTTCCTTAAAAAAAATATTATAAACGCTGGAAACATTAATCCTTTGTTAGCTCTCCCCGTAACGATTCATCCATCAATTTACGGCTTTCTTCTACGGATAAACCTAAGCCCATTACAAACATCAGTTTGGTTACCGTAGCTTCGAAAGTTAAATCGTAGCCGCTAACAATACCCATTTTTAGCAATTCCCTACTGGTTTCGTAGCGACCGAGTTGTACCGAGCCTTTTTTACATTGTGAAATATCGATAATGATTTTTCCGTTCAGTATGGCCTGGCGCAGGCTATCTAAAAACCATTGTGCAGTAGAGGTATTTCCAGAACCAAAAGTTTCCAAAATAATGGCGTCTACTTTAGAATCGGTAATGGCCTGTACGGCTTGTGGTGTAATTCCGGGATATAATTTCAGCACACCAATGTTAGCATTAAAATTGGTATGCAATTTTAGCTCACCACCAGTAGCTTTTAAAATATAATTTCTGTGAAACTGCAAGTGTACCCCAGCCTCTGCAAGTATCGGGTAATTTGGTGAGCGGAATGCTTCAAACTTTTCGCTGTTGTATTTAATAGAACGGTTGCCCCTGAATAATTGTGCATCAAAATAAATGCAAACTTCAGGAAAAAGCGCTTTACCATCTTCTTTGGTTGCTGCAATCTCTAAAGCGGTAATTAGATTTTCTTTCGCATCGGTCCTGATTTCGCCGATTGGCAGCTGCGACCCGGTTAAAACAACAGGTTTATCTAAGTTTTCGAGCATAAAACTCAGTGCCGAAGCAGTAAAGGCCATGGTATCTGATCCGTGCAGGATCACAAAACCATCATACTGATCATATTTGTTATAAACCAGTTCTGCCAATGTTTTCCATATTTCAGGATCCATATTTGATGAATCCAAAACGGGATTGAAGGAATGTACATCTAAATGATAGTCTAAACGCCCCAGTTCCGGAACGTTTTCTTTAATCTGCTCGAAATCAAACGGAACCAACATTCCGTTTGTAGGGTCGTTAACCATACCGATGGTACCACCAGTATAGATAATAAGTATTTTGGTCATTTGGTTTTAGTGAAGGTTGCTCAGCGCAAAGAAACTAAAAATTCAGAAATGATCGGGCGTAATTTTTAAATTAGCAATAAAAAGACTTGAAATGAACTAAAATTATTATTTTGACAAAATAAATAGACATAATTTACAATAACATCAACAGAAAGTTCATTGTTTCTAAACTGCTTTCTTAATCTTAATTTGATCAATGATATATCGTGAACCGATTTATTAGACATTTTTTTTTAACAGAGAGCCGTCACCCTGATCTGATAACTATCGGATTTTTTTCCAGGGTCTGTCCAGCAGGAAAGATGCTAATACAAGTTCAGCATAACGATCGCGTCTGGAAATTGAACTAAAAACCGGAGAAAGCTATTTACTGAAAAAGCATTCTTAGTAATGACGAATTGACTAAATTCCAAAAATCTTTTTCGAGTTTTCAGTAGTTACATTTGCAATTTCTTCGATAGAAACGCCATAAATATCAGCGAGCTTTTGTGCAATGTAAACCAGGTAACTGCTTTCGTTTGGCTTACCACGGAACGGAACAGGAGCCAGGTAGGGAGAATCAGTTTCTAAAACCAGGTCGGTTAAAGGAACATCCGCCAAAACCAGATCCAAGCCTGCTTTCTTATACGTAACCACACCACCAATGCCTAAATAAAAGTTCAAATCAATAGCCTGTTGCGCCTGCGCCAGATTTCCGGTAAAACAATGGAATATACCACGCAGTTTTTCATCTCTTTCACTTTCCAATACTTCAAAAACTTCATCAAAAGCTTCTCTGCAATGAATTACAATTGGCAATCCCAACGCTTTGGCCCAGCCAATTTGTTTACGGAAAGCATCTTGCTGAATAGCCAAAGTGGTTTTATCCCAGTACAAATCGATCCCGATTTCGCCAATAGCATAAATTTTTCGGCCAGCAATACTATTATGGATTTCATCCAACAGGGCCTCGTAATCCTCTTTTACATCACAGGGATGCAGCCCCGCCATTGCAAAACAATTTACCGGATATTTCGCCACCAGATCATCAATCATTGCGATTGATTTTACGTCAACATTGGGCAAAAACAAACGGTTTACATCGCTTTCAAAACAACGTTCCATTAGCTGCGCCTGTTTCTCTGTATCCTGCTCGTAATATAAATGGGTATGGGTATCGGTAAAAAGCATGTTTTATAATGTAAAATGGGTAATGTAAAATGAATGATGGGTTAGGAGTTTATCAAATGTATTTTCGAAGTCAATTTCAGTTCGAGATGTCATGTTGAGCCTGTCGAAACACTTTACGGTAAATTTGAGGCAGGTCCTTCGACAAGCTCAGGATGACATATCAATTTTTTACAACTTCGGTCCTTCCGACCTCCGACCTCGAACTACTTTTTATTTCCAGCCTTGCTTTTTTTCGGCGTTTTAACTTTTGACTCCGGACTTCCGACTGCGGACTCCAGGCTACCGACTTCAGACTGAGGAATCCATTCCATTTCCTTTTTCAAAAATTTACCGGTTAAACTAATCGGGTTCTGGATTAGGCCTTCCGGCGTACCTTCAAACAAAATTCTTCCACCGCCAGCACCACCTTCTTCTCCTAAATCAATTACCCAATCTGCCACCTTAACTACATCTAAATTATGTTCGATCACCAAAATAGTATTTCCTTTATCAACCAGCTCCTGCAATACCCCTAAAAGCACATTGATATCTTCAAAGTGAAGTCCGGTTGTAGGCTCGTCTAAGATATAGAAGGTTTTTCCGGTATCTTTTTTAGAAAGCTCTGTGGCCAGTTTAACGCGTTGTGCTTCTCCTCCTGATAAAGTAACCGACGATTGGCCCAAAGTGATATAACCTAAACCAACATCTTTTAAGGTTTTAATCTTTCTATAGATGATCGGAATATTTTCGAAAAAAGTGCAGGCATCTTCGATACTCATATCCAACACATCACTGATCGATTTTCCACGGAAACGCACTTCTAAAGTTTCCCTGTTGTATCTTCTTCCGCCACATTCTTCGCAAGGTACTTGCACATCGGGCAAAAAGTTCATTTCGATTACCTTTAAACCTGCTCCCTGACAAGTTTCGCAACGTCCGCCTTTTACATTGAAAGAAAAACGACCGGGTTTGTAACCACGGATTTTTGCTTCGGGCAACTGCACAAACAAATTCCTGATATCGGAGAAAACCCCGGTGTAGGTTGAAGGATTAGAGCGTGGCGTTCTGCCAATCGGTGCCTGGTCTATTTCGATTACCTTATCAATTTCTTTTAAACCATTGATCTTTTCGTAAGGCAAAGGTGTTTTTTTTGCCCTGAAGAAATGATGGTTTAAAATCGGATATAAAGTTTCGGTAATTAAACTCGATTTACCACTTCCTGAAACACCAGTTACGGCAATAAATTTACCCAACGGAAAATCTACCGAAACCTCTTTCAAATTATGTCCGGTGGCCTTAAGGAGCGACAATTTATGCCCATTACCCTTCCTACGGGTTTTTGGCGTTTCAATCTGTCTTTTGCCATTCAGATAATCGGCGGTTAAGGTATTCGATTTCAGGATCTGCGCGGCTGTTCCTTCGGCTACTACGGTTCCTCCATGGATACCCGCTCCAGGGCCTACATCAATTACCCAATCGGCCTCTAAAATCATATCCTTATCATGCTCTACCACCAAAACGGTGTTTCCCAAATCGCGGAGGTTTTTCAAAGCATTGATCAAGCGTTCATTATCACGCTGGTGCAAACCTATGCTGGGCTCATCAAGAATGTACATAACGTTCATCAACTGCGAACCAATCTGTGTGGCCAAACGGATCCGTTGCGCCTCACCACCCGAAAGTGTACGTGCAGTACGATCTAACGTCAAATAAGTTAAACCAACATCGGTTAAAAAGCCGATCCTGGCTTTAATTTCCTTTAAAATTTCTTTGGCAATAATATTCTGACGTTCAGACAAACGTTCATCAACCTTTTCAAACCATTGGTGAAGGTTATTTATATCCATTGATGAAAGTTCAAAAATGTTTTTTCCATCAACCTTAAAGTGCAGACTTTCTTTTTTCAAACGGGCACCATGGCACTCCGGACAGGTTTTCAGTTTACGGAACTCATCCATATCATCAGATGCTGATTCGCTCCTCTTTTCGTTCTGCTCTTCCAGCATTTTAATTATGCCATCGAAAGTGATGTTATAATTCTGAACATTCCATTTATTGTATTCTACCTCAACTTTGATCAGATCGGGTGAACCATTTAAAATAATGTTAATGACTTCGTCGCTTAATTTTTCAATTGGCGTAGAAAGTGAAAAACTGTATTTTTTGGCCAAAGCTTTTAACACCTGAAACATCCAGATATCGCGGTATTCGCCCAATGGAGCCAAACCACCATTTAAAATACTCAATTTTGGATTCGGGATAACCGAATCTTTATCGACCACAAAAATATAGCCCAAACCGTCGCAACGCTCACAGGCGCCGTAAGGCGAGTTGAACGAAAAACTATTGGGCTGAGGTTCATCGTAAGAAATACCCGTGGTTGGGCACATCAAAAACTTACTGAAGTGCGCTACATTATTATCTTTATCGCTGATTTTAATCACCCCTTTACCCATTTTCATTGCAGTTTGCAAGGAATCGAGCAGGCGTTTTTTATCTTTTACATCAATAATCAAACGATCGATCACCACTTCAATATCATGGATTTTATAACGATCCACCTGCATTTTAGCGGTAATATCTTTAATTTCCCCATCTACACGCACTTTCACATAACCCTGTTTACGGATCTGCTCAAAAAGTTCGCGGTAATGCCCTTTTCTACCCTTTACAACCGGAGCAAGAATGTTTACGGCCAAACCATCAAACTTATTAAAGATGTTCTGCAGAATCTGGTCTTCGCTCATGCGCTCCATTTTCTCACCGGTATTGTACGAATAGGCATCAGCCACGCGTGCATAGAGCAAACGCATAAAATCGTAAATTTCGGTAATGGTACCTACCGTAGAGCGTGGGTTCTTGCTAGTGGTTTTTTGCTCAATGGCAATAACCGGACTTAACCCGGAAACTTTATCTACATCAGGGCGTTCCATCCCCCCCATAAACTGACGGCTATAAGCGCTGAACGTTTCCATATAACGGCGCTGTCCTTCGGCGTAAATGGTATCAAAAGCCAGGGAAGATTTACCGCTGCCACTTAAACCCGTGATGACCACAAGCTCGTTACGCGGAAAACTTACATCTATATTCTTTAAATTATGTACCCTCGCACCGTATACTTCTACATCTTTTTGCTCGCCGAGGTCGATAGATTTATTGCTCATATTTTATTTAAAGTTGGGGCCGAAACCATGCCTTGAAAAAGATCAGATTTCAATCGGCAAAAATGCTAAAAATTTTATCAAAAAGAAAGTCAAAACCAATCTGTATTACCTATTAATTGTCATAATGTCGGCTTCTATTCCGAAGGAAACCAGATGATAAGCCAAACCGCAAATAACCGTAATGATCCTGAAAATAGATGTTGTAATTATCTTCGCCATAATAACCTACAGCAGCCATTAAAAACACATTATGCATAAAAGGAAAGCTGTAATTAAAATTAACTTCGGCATTTAATCTTTTCTGAATATTGGCCAGATTTTTCGATGGAATTTTATTGATTGCATACGAAAACTCAGTACTTAAACGCCAGGTTTCCTTTTCGGTTTTTGCTTTTGGCTTATTTTTAGCGTTCTTTTCAATTTCGTCATATCTTCGCCAGGAGAGGCCGTATAATATGCGTGTAAATCCAAAACCTTCGTTAAGCGCGGGTTCGTATCTAAAAAATTTATACCACTGCAAACCAAGCCGATGATTGAAGGAGTAATAACTTTGATCTGTATTAACAGAAGTAAAATTGCCGAAACGGTAAGAAAGTGTTAAATAATTGGCATTAAAATTTCCGTTTCGGGTATTAATGGTGCCATCTGGATAAAGCGCATCCTGATCCTGGCCATTAGAATGATGTGTAAAAGCCAATTCAGCATACTTGTAATGTTCGGGATCGGGATTTAACCTGGCATAAAGTGTTCCGCCCAAACGGTAGCTTGGCGTTCGTACGCCTGCTGAAAATTCGTTCCGCACACGCACCGTAAAATCAGGAATAATGGCAAAGGCTATAGGTGATTTATAACTGCCCAAAAGCATATATGTAGTGGTAAGCCGTCCGTTAATTACATATTTAGAAGGTGCACCCAATTCTCCACCGGGTGCGGTGTAAGCTAAATCTGCATTTTCTTTGTACAGGTGGATATATTCCTTATTGGCAAACTCTCTTTTCAACGCGATCGAATCCTGAGCAAAGGATTGTAAACAGATGAGACAGATTACAAGCGTAAAAAAGGTTTTTATCATACTTCATAAACGCGCTAAATGAAACAACGGTTTTGTATTTTTAGAGAAAATAACGATAGTTAATCAGATGATAAACAAACTTACGTTTATGGCAAATTGGATAAATACAATATAAACCTAAATCAACATTATTTTCGGAACGGTGGAGGTTTTAGTTGTTACCATAATTATATTTAAAAGATCTCCCGGCTCGGCCACTCTCCGCTCGAGATGACGATGCAATGATAAACGCCAGGCTAAACAATTAACTAGTGAATGATCGAACCAACGACTAAATGCACAAATGACCAATTAATGATTGAACTAATCTACCATTCTATCGTTGTTCCATTTTCGGTTGGATGACCGGTGCAAACCAAAACCCTGCCCCTTTCCAATTCATCATCTGTAAGCACTTCGTTATAATCCATCCTCACCCCTCCTTTGGTACAATTGGCAACGCAGGTGCTACATACACCACCTCTGCAACTATAAGGAAGTTTAATTTTATGTTCCAGCGCCACATCTAAAATCCGCTTTGGCCAGGGCACATCCAGATGGTAAGTTTCACCATTAAATTTCAATACAACCGAATAGGTATTTTTATCGACTACTTTTTCAGAGCTATCGTCTTCATCAACCTCATCTTCCGGCAGCACAAAAGTTTCCCTTTTAATCTGTTTGATATCGAAACCCATGCCCAGTAAGGTAATCCGGCATAAATCCATGTAAATTATTGGTCCGCAGCTATAAAACAAAGCATTATCCCGATCGAAATGTAAATGTTCTTTGATTAATTTCTCGATATAAAACTTATTCAGCCTGGCCGTCATTAAGTTTTTACTGTTACTGAAAATCCAAACAATTTTTAACCTGTCTGGATGTTGCTGTTGCCAATCAATCAGCTCATCGTAAAACAGCGTTTCTTCTTTTGATTTGTTACTGTATACGAGCGTAACCAGCGATTTTTTTTCGCGCACCAATGCCGTTTTCATAATGGAGAATAAGGGTGTTATCCCAACTCCTGCAGCAAAAAGAAAAAGATCACGTTCCTGATTTTCCTCAGGCACATAACTGAACAAGCCTTGCGGCTCTTGCGCCAAAAGAACATCGTTTACCGACGTTTTATGGTGCAAAAATCTCGATATTTCGCCATTCTCTACTCGTTTTACCGTAATGGCCAAAGGTTCATTTACATCAGGCGAACTGTTAAAAGAATACGATCTTCTTATTTCTTTATGTTTTCCCTGAAAAACCAATGATAAAAACTGTCCTGCCAAATATTTTGGGTATTCATCTACCTCTTCAAATTGAAAAGTAATGTTGTCGCCCGGTTGATTGATGATTTTATTGATCCTCAGTTTGAACATAATGCAAAGAAAGCGTTTTGAACGTAAAGCGAAAAGCGGTTGGCGTAAATTCAATGATCATTTGTTGGTTAATTGATTAGCCACTTAAAATAGTCAATCGAATACTATCTAATTCTCCGCCACACGCGAACGTCGTCCTAAACTTGCCTTAGGGTCTATCCAACATATGTTATTTCCTATATTTAGATATTGATTTCCTCTCGTTAAGGATCCTGAAATAAATTCAGGATGACGTAACGGAGTAAGATTTTCTGTGTTAATCCGTGCTCCCGTGGCAAAAAAGCTCATTGGTTAGCATGATGCAAAACGAATCTGTGTAATCCCATAGTCCCTGTAATCACTTTCCAAAAAAAAGCGTCCCGATTCTGAAACCAGGACGCCTTACCACATGCTTGTCTTTATCTTAATTATTATTATCCGCCATTATAGGCCAATAATACCCTCGGTTTTTTGTAACCGTAACGTTTCGGGTGTTCCATAATCTGTTTCATGGAAATTACTTTATAAACATAACCTCCGGTTTCACGGTTCAGCCTCATTTTGTAGTAATTATCCTGATTTTGATTATTGATCTGCTTGCGTAAGCGCCCGTCGCCAACATTGTAGGCCGCAGCCACTAATGTCCAGCTTTCTAAACCCTTATACATTTCCTTAATGTATTTACAGGCTGCAATAGTAGATTTGCGCAGGTTATAGCGCTCATCAACACTCCCGTTCACTTTTAATCCATAATTACGGGCAGTACCCGGCATAAACTGCCAGATCCCTGCTGCGCCTTTAGGCGAAATCCCCTGAGTCATTCCGGATTCGACCAAAGCCAAATACTTGAAATCATTCGGGATACCGTAAGCGGCAAGTATCGGCTCGATAATCGGAAACCATTTTGCTGCTTTCTGGTGCAAAAGATTAGTCTGTGTGTTCTTGTAACTGTGTGCGGCTAAAATTTTTTTCATTTTTCTTTCCACCCTTTTATCGCCTAAAGGCAGGGTTTCGTCCGCGAAATTTAACTGGGCCATTAAAGAAAGAGGTTTCACAACATCTTCAACTTTCAGGCTATCAGTTTTTGTTATTGTAGAGCTTAATTTTTCTTCCTTAAAAAGACTTTTTTGTGTTAAGGGCATTTGGTAAGTGAACACTTTTGCCAAGATAAATAGTGTTGCCACTACTGAAAATGGTACGATGTGTTTCTTTAACATTTTCCTCCTTTTTTTGGTGAAACTTATATAAAAACGCTGGCAAAGGTAAAAAATAATAAGCACACTATCAAATAGTTACAGAAATTAGCGTCAAAATCGGCCTCTAAAGCGCTTTAAACATGGATTTTTAATTTTGATTTTCAGGCAATTTTTCCTATTTTAGAGGCTATTTTTTTATCTGCTTTTTCCGCTCAGATAATTGTTATGTTCACCATTTTTTCATAAATTTGCAGCCCGCATTTTTAATGCGTTAAAAGCGTATCATGATAAATAAAAACAACAGGAACAGTCGGGATGACAAGTCCAAATCAGGCGGTCGGAAAACAGAAGGCAGAAGCAGTTCGGCCGGATCTGACAGAAGAAGATCAGACGACAAAGACAGCAAATTCAAAAAATCATCCGATTCAAAGGATAGCTTCAGATCTGGAAGCACAGACAGTAAAGATTTCAAATCAAAATCTTTTGGAGACAAAAAGGATTTCAAATCAAGATCAGGCGGACGTGATTTTAAATCCAAAGATGCAGAACCGCAAAGTTTCAGATTTGGCGATCGTGAGTTTAAATCTAAAGATTCAGGCTCGGAAGATCGCGGCTCAAAATCAAGAGATTACAAGCCAAGAACGGGCGACCGTGACTTCAAATCGAGGGATGGCGGATCGAGAGACTATAAACCAAGAACAGGAGACAGGGATTTTAAATCAAGAGAAGGTGGTGCAAGAGATTATAAGCCAAGAACAGGAGAGCGCGATTTCAAATCTAAGGATGGAGATTCGAGAGATTTTAAACCGAGAACTAGCGGATCAAGAGACTATAAGCCAAGAACAGGAGAACGTGATTTCAAATCGAAAGATGGCGGATCGAGAGATTTTAAACCGAGAGAAGGCAGTTATAAAGACTTCAAATCAAGAGGCAAATCTGATGATTTCAAGCCAAGTGCCGGAAGCTCAAGAGATGTAAAACCTAGAGAGCCGAGGGAAGGTGATACCCGCCCGTTTAGAAAACGTGAGGAGGCACAGCCAAGAGACACAGAATTTAACCGCCCAGAGCGCACCGTTATTACCCAGGGACGTAAAACAAACGAAGATAAAGGCCTGATTCGCCTGAACAGATACATTTCAAACGCAGGCATCTGCTCCCGTCGTAAAGCCGACGAGTTGATTATTGCCGGTATCATTACCGTAAATGGTGAAGCCATAACCGAATTGGGACATAAAGTAGACCCAGCAAAAGATTTGGTTCGCTATAATGGAGAACTACTAAAACGTGAGAAAAAAGTTTACGTTTTATTAAATAAGCCAAAAGACTACATTACCACTACCGACGACCCTCAGGAACGCCGTACAGTAATGCAGTTGGTTGACAAAGCGAGTCGTGAACGCATTTATCCGGTTGGCCGTTTAGACCGCAATACCACTGGTTTGTTGTTGATGACAAATGATGGTGATTTAGCCGATAAATTATCGCATCCTAAAAACGGCATCACTAAAATTTACAATGTTGAATTGGATAAAGCTTTATCACAAGGTGACTTAAATAAAATTGCTTTTGGTTTAGAGCTTGAAGACGGCTTGATCAAACCCGACAATATTTCTTATGTTACAGGCGGAACCAAAAAAGAAATCGGTATTCAGATCCACAGTGGTAAAAACAGGATTGTTCGCCGTATTTTTGAGCACCTAGGTTATAATGTAGAGAAATTAGACCGCGTTGTTTATGGCAATTTAACCAAGAAAGATCTACCTCGCGGAAGATGGCGCTATCTTGAAGAACATGAATTGATTCAGATTAAACATTTAATTAAATAACATATAAAGGCGGCTAATTGGCTGCCTTTTTTGATTATTGTTTTTTACCACAAAGTACACTGTGCAAAAGCACGAAGGCCACAGCGTTAGGTATCCACTAAACATTCTCCAATTAATAAATGTGCTTTAAAAATGAAACGCTCACTCATCCCCGTTACAAACGAAGGCGATAATTTGAGAAACATCTTCCGTGTTTTCTGTGCCTCCGTGATCAACTTTATTTATATTTGTTAAAATCAACATCGTCGTTTCATGAAAAAATTCAGTTCATTACTTATACTCACCATCCTATCTACCTTAACATTTGCCCAGAAACGTAATTACAACCTGATTGTTGGCACGTACACCACACCCGGGAAAAGTGAAGGGATTTGCATCTATAACTTTAATGCTAAAACAGCTGCCACATCGATAAAAAACATTACAAAAAACATAGCTAACCCAAGCTATGTGGCCATCTCGCCGGATAATCAATTTATTTATGCCGTTAACGAAACCGGGCCAACCAGTACGGTTAGCGCATTTAAATATGATACAGCAAGCGGAAAGTTAACTTTTCTGAACAAGATGGATAGTCATGGCGCCGATCCATGTTACATTACTGTCGATGCCAAAAATGTAATTGTGGCTAATTATAGCGGTGGTAGCCTAGCGGTATTTCCACGAAAAGCAGATGGGTCTTTAACGGATGCTTTGCAGATCATTAAACATACCGGGAAAAGTATTGATCCGAAAGGCAGGCAGGAAAGTGCGCACGTACACATGGTTAAATTTACACCCGATCATAAATATTTAATTGTTAACGATCTGGGTGAAGACCAAACCTATATTTACCATTACAATCCAACTGCAAAAGAAAAAATATTGACCATAAAA
>Ga0182008_10000750_pt1 | contig 22835 bp, 24 predicted proteins | sample Sormic07211129_1_FD_120482 | JGI IMG/M metagenome (GOLD analysis project Ga0182008, IMG submission 120482) | Rhizosphere microbial communities from Sorghum bicolor, Mead, Nebraska, USA - 072115-129_1 metaG | ecosystem: Host-associated > Plants > Roots > Rhizosphere | place: USA: Nebraska...
CGCCGCTTCGGCGCGACGCACACGATCAACAGCACCGACGGCAAGGCGGCCGAGGCCGTGCTCGCGCTCACGGGCGGCCGCGGCGTCGATGTGTCGATCGAGGCCGTGGGCATACCGGCCACCTTCGTGCTGTGCCAGGACATCGTGGCGCCCGGCGGAACCATCGCGAACATCGGTGTTCACGGGCATCCGGCCGAGCTTCACCTGGAGCGGCTGTGGTCGCAGAACATCGCGATCACCACGCGGCTGGTCGACACGGTGTCCACGCCGATGCTGCTCAAGACAGTGCAGTCCCACAAGGTGGACCCGGCCCGGCTGATCACGCACCGGTTCACGCTCGACCAGGTGATGGACGCCTACGACACCTTCGGGCGCGCGGCCGAGACGCATGCGCTCAAGGTGATCATCGAGGCGTAGGCGCCGCGCGGTCACTGGATCTTTTTCTTCTCTCTCTCCCTCCCCATTCATTCAACGGGTTTCTCCATGCCGCTTTTTCACGCCATCGTCCGGGTCGATCACCACACCGCGCAAGTCCTTCAGTTCGATGCCGCACAGGTTCTTGCGCAACAGGTCAGGGAGCACGCTCATTGCACGCGCCAGCACGGCAGCAACGTGCGCAGCGAGCACGAGTTCTTCGGCGAGGTGTGCGATGCGACGAAGGGCATCGCCGAAGTGCTGGTCGTCGGCTCGCACACCGCGCTGGCCGACTTTCGCCACTACGTGGAGAAGCACCGCGCCGAAGTGGCGCTGCGCATCGTCGGCTGGGAGACGGTGGGCCACATGAGCACCAATGAAATGGTCGCGATGGCACGCCGCTATTTCTCGGTGCACGCCGGCATGGCGACGCCCATGAAGGCCGGTTGAGCGAGGGCTTGTCCGTGAAGACGACACCACAGATCGCCGTGCTCGCCGCAGCGCTTGCGCTCGCGTTGGCGGGGGCCGGACCGGCGGGCGCCCAGGTGGCCGGTGCCACGCGGCTGGGCACGGCGACGACCGAAACCGAGCAGGCGGTCATGGGCTGGAGCGTGAAGCAGAGCATTCTGGGCCGGCCCCTGTACAACGCATCGGGCGAGCGGCTGGGCAAGGTGCTCGACCTGATCGTGGGCAACGACAAGCGCGTGAGCTTCGTGATCGTCGACACCGGCGGCACATTGCGAACGGCCGGGCACCTGGTCGCCGTTCCCGCCGCGCAGTTGCAGGTGCGCGGTGCCCGCCTCGTGCTGCCCGATGCCGCCCGCCAGACGCTGGCCATGCAGCCTGCGTTCGTTCATGCGCCCATCACCCGCACGCAGAGTTCGGTCGTCGCGCGTGCGCAGCAGGATGTCGACCGTGCGCGGCAGGCCATCGCTCAACTCGAGCGCAGGTCCGCGCAAAGCAGCGCAGGAGCCAAGGTGCGGATCGACCGGCAGATCCTCGCGCTGCAGCAGGGCCAGCAGGCGGTGGAGGACAAGGTGACCGAGATGGACACGGCCGGCGCCGCGCAATGGCAGGCCGTGGAAGCCGAGGTCGGCCGGGCCTCGGCGCGACTGCGAAGCGCGATCCGCAATGCATCGACCTGAGCGGGAACCGCGTGCGGCTTGATGTGCGTCAAGCGATTCGGCCAGCGCGTTCCTAGGATCGATGCCTACCTCCTGGAGAGACCTCACATGCCCAGCGACACCTCTTCGACGCCTCCGGCAACCACCACCGCCGCCGACGGCTACCTTCAGCCCGTACTGGACTGGCAAACGGCCGTCTGCAGGAACCTGTGGCTGGCGCAGTGCCAGCAGTGGGAAGCGATGGCCGCATGGCAGCGCGCCATCGGTGCCGTGCAGCGTGAGCTCATGGACGAGTGGATCTGCCGTTTCGGCGGCGGCGTGCCGCTGGACGGCTAGACGTGAGCGAGAACGGATGCGCGCCATGATGCTGTCCCTTCCGCTTCGCACCATGCTCGACGGCATCGGCCAGCGCGCCGCGACGTGCTTTGCCGTCGTCCTGCCCGACGGCAGCCGTTTTCCGGTCGGTGAAGGCTCGCCCGTCTTCACCATCGTGTTCCATACCGACGCGGCGTTGTTCTCCACCGCGACACGCGGCCACATCGGGTTGATGGAGGCCTACTTCGACCAGGAGGTCGATGTCCAGGGCGATTTCGGCGCCGCCCTGGCGGCCGGCATGGCCGCCGGCTTCGACCAGCAGGCCGGCGCGCTCAACGGCATCGAGAACAGCCTGCACGAGCTGCGCCACTCCAACCGCGACCCGGCCCATGCCAAGGCCAACGCACGCGCGCACTACGGGCTGGGCACCGGCTTCTACCGGCCGTGGCTGGACGATCCGCTGATGATGTACACCTGCGGCTACTGGCCCGAGGGCACCCGCAGCCTGGAAGAGGCGCAGCGCCACAAGATCGACCACGTGTGCCGCAAGATCCTGCTGAAACCCGAAGACCGGTTCATCGACATCGGCTGCGGCTTCGGCGGTTTCATGTTCCGTGCGCACGAGAAGATCGGTGCGACGGGCGTGGGCCTCAACACCACCACCGAGCAGGTCGAGTGGCTGCGCGAGGAGATCGAGCGGCGCGGGCTGGAGGCCTCGCTGCAGGTGCGCGAAGCCGACTTCCGCGACGTCGACCAGTGCTACGACAAGGTCGTCTCCATCGGCACGCTGGAGCATGCGGGCCGCGACCAGTTGCCCGAGGTGATCCGCGCGCACGCGCAGTTCCTCAAGCCCGGCGGGCTCGGCATCCTGCACTTCATCGGCCATGTGGGTCGCTTCGAGACGGAGCTGTTCATCCGCAAGCACGTGTTTCCGGGCGGCTGGATTCCCAGCCTGGCCGATGTGATCGTGGAGATGGAGCGCAGCGGCCTGGAGGTGGTGGACATCGAGAACCTGCGCCGCCACTACGCGCCCACGCTCGACGCCTGGGCCGAGCGCTTCGAGAAGCACTGGCCCGCGATCCAGGCACGCGACCCGCAGCGTTTCGACGAGCGCTTCCGCCGCATCTGGCGCACCTACCTGATCGGCTGCGCCGAGATGTTCCGCTCGCCGGCGGGCTACACGCACCTGTTCCAGATCGTTTTCAGCAAGGGCAACGTGACGCCGGACAGCTACCCGATGGCCCGGGGGCACCTGTATGCACCCGAGCCCTGAGGCGCAGGCCCATGCGGCGCGCAGGCGCCGCCTCCTGGCAGCGCTGCAGGAGGACGGCGCGGCGCCGGCGGCGCCGATCGCGCTGGCCAAGCAGACGTCCAACCTGTTCCGCGACCGCGACCGCGATGGCAAGGGCGGCCCGAGGCGCCGCCTCGACCTCGGCGATTTCGACCACGTCATCGGCATCGACGCCTCGTGCAACACCGTCGAGGTCGAGGGCATGGCGACCTACGAGACCCTGGTGGCCGCCACCCTGCAGCACGGCATGATGCCGGCGGTGGTGCCGCAGCTCAAGACCATCACGGCGGGGGGCGCGGTGGCGGGCGTGGGCATCGAGGCGACGTCGATGCGCCAGGGCCTGGTCCACCATTCGATGCGCGAGCTCGATGTCCTGCTGCCGGACGGGCACATCGTGCATTGCACGCCCGACAACGAACACCGCGACCTGTTCTTCGGCTTTCCCAACTCCTACGGCTCGCTCGGCTACGCGCTGCGGCTGGTGCTGCGCACGCTGCCGGTGCTGCCCTGCGTGCGGGTGGAGCACATCGGATTCGACAAGCCCGCGGACTTCTTCGCGGCGCTGGCCGAGGCCTGCGAGAGCGATGCCGATTTCGTCGATGGCGTGGTGTTCGGGCCCGGCTCGCTGGTGCTGAACATCGGGCGCTTCGCGCATGCCGCCCCCTGGCTGAGCAACTACGAGTTCGAGCGCATCTACTACCGCTCGCTGCTGGAGATGCCGGTCGACTACCTGCGTACGCACGACTACCTGTGGCGCTGGGACACGGACTGGTTCTGGTGCTCGCGCAACTTCGGCGCGCAGAACCCGCTGGTGCGCCGGCTGTTCGGCCGCGAGCACCTGAACTCCCGCACCTACACGCGGCTCATGCGCCTGAACGCCCGCTGGGGCGTGACCAGGCGCCTGGCCGAATGCCGCGGGCTGCACACCGAGTCGGTGATCCAGGACGTGGACATCCCGCTGCGCGCGGCACCGGACTTTCTCGAATTCCTGCTGCGCGAGATCGGCATCCTGCCGGTCTGGATCTGTCCGCTCCGGGTGCCCGACCCGCACGCGCACTTTGCGCTGTACCCGCTCGAGGCCGGCACGCTGTACGTGAATTTCGGCTTCTGGGATGTGGTCGAGCGCCGCGAGGCGCACGAGGCCGGGCATTTCAACCGGCTGGTCGAGCAGGAGGTGCTGCGCCTGGGCGGCATCAAGTCGCTCTATTCGGACAGCTTCTTCACGCGCGAGGTGTTCGACCGCGCCTACGGGGCGGACGTCTACGCCAGGCTCAAGCAGCGCTACGACCCCGAAGGCCGCGCGCCGCACCTGTACGACAAGTGCGTGTTCGGGCGCTGACCCGATGCGACCCGACGCCGACCTGGCGCTGGTTTGATCGCCGTCAACACCCGCGCGCGCCCGGTGGCCGACCATGCACCCGACATCGTTTACCTGCGCCGGGACGCGGCGCGTCACCTCGCGAGGCCTTCCATGAATTTCAAAACCATCCTCGTTCACCTGGACCATTCGGACCGCAGCCCCGTGCGCGCCGCGATGGCGGCCCGGTGGTCGCGCGCGCACGAAAGCCACCTGGTCGGGCTGGTTCCCACGGGCCTGTACGACGGCGTGATTCCGGCCGACGCCATCGCCACCGGCATGACCGACTACATCGCGGAGTCGGCCGACTACCTGCGCCGGCGCGCCGAGGGCATCTCGCGGGAGTTCAGGGAAGACATCGCCGCTTCGGGGCCCATGTCCTACGAGGTGCGGCTGGTCGACGGCGCCACGGTGGACGCCGTGGTGCGCTACGGCCATGCGAGCGACCTCGTGGTGCTCGGGCAGGACGACGACGCCAACAAGCGAGACACCATCGTGCGCGCACTCGCCGAGCACGTGCTGATGGAAGTGGGCCGGCCGGTGCTGGTCGTGCCGTCGGCCGGCACGTTCGACGAGATGCCCAACAACATCGTCGTGGCCTGGGACGGCTCGCGCGAAGCCGCCATGGCCATGCAGGCGGCACTGCCGGCGCTGCATCGCGCCGGGCACGTCACGCTCGTATCGCTGCGCCACCCGCGCGATGAGGACAACGCGCAGCAGCTCCTGGTGCCGGACATGCGCCAGTACCTCCTGCGGCATGGCGTGCAAGCGCGCGCCGAGACGCAGGTGACCGAGATCGGCTTTGCCGACGCGTTGCTGTCGCGGATCTCGGACCTGGGCGCCGACCTGCTCGTGATGGGCGGCTACGGCCATTCGCGCCTGCGCGAGCGCGTGCTGGGCGGTGTGACGCGGCAGGTCCTCGCGCAGATGACCGTGCCGGTCCTGATGGCGCACTGAGGTGGCGGCCCGCGCCGACGCCTGGGTGGAAAGCCTGGGCCGTCTCGCGCGCGACGAAGGCCAGGCGCGCGTGCGTGTCGGCGACATCGTGGCCGCGGCAGGCGAGGGCGGCCTCGCCGCTGCAATCCTGTTCTTCGCGCTGCCCAATGCGCTGCCCTCGCTGCCGGGCATGTCGAGCGTGCTCGGCGCGCCGCTGCTGCTGTTTACCGCGCAACAACTCCTGGGGCGTCCCGCTTGGGTGCCGCAGTGGCTGGCAGGCCTGTCGATCTCGCGCATGCATCTGGAGGCCGCCATGGCCCGGCTGGAGGCGCTGGCTGCATGGAGCCACGGCGTCAGTCGCCCGAGGCTGCATGCGTTCGCCGGGCCGCTGGCCATGCGCCTGGCCGGCGGCCTGGGCTGCGTGCTGGCGTTGCTGCTGGTGCTCCCGCTGCCGCTGGTCAACATCCCGATCGGCATGACGCTGAGCCTGCTGTCGTTCGGCGGGTTGCGGGGCGATGGGCTGGCGGTGCTGCTGGGTTTTGCCGCGGGCGTCGCTTCGCTGGCATTGGCGGGCAGCGTGCTGTGGGGCCTTTGGACGCTGCTTTGACGGAAGTCAAGGCCGGCTCGGCCAGCGGTGGCACGCTCGGCCCACGCCAACGAGGAGCCCACCGTGCCCGACAACCCGCCCGCAGGCCTGACCGACGAAGAAGCAGCACAGCGCCTTCGCAGCGACGGTCCGAACGTGCTGCCTTCCGTGTCCCGCAAGGGCGTGGTGCGCATCGCCTGGAACGCGCTGACGCAGCCGATGTTCCTGCTGCTGCTGGCGACCGCCGCGCTGTATGCGCTGCTTGGCGACCTGGGCGATGCCGGCATGCTCGCGGCCTCGGTGCTGGTGGTGGGCGGGCTGTCGATCTACCAGGAGCAACGCACCGAACGCGTGCTCGAAGCGCTGAAGGATCTCTCCAGTCCCCGCTGCACCGTCGTGCGCGCGGGCCGCGTGCTGCGCATCGCGAGCCGCGAACTGGTGCGCGGCGACCGCCTGCTGGTGAACGAGGGCGACCGGCTGTCCGCCGATGCGCGGCTTCTCGAAGCAGTCGGGCTGCAGGTCGACGAGTCGCTTCGCACCGGCGAGTCGATGCCGCAGGGCAAGCAGGCGGGCGGTGCCGGCAATGACGACAAGGACGACAAGGACGACGAGGACGACAGCCGCCGGCTCTATGCGGGCAGCCTGGTGGTGCGCGGCGACGGCGTGGCCGAGGTGACCGCGACCGGCGCGCACACCGCGCTGGGCGCCATTCATCGCTCCATCGCGCAGCTCGCGCCCCGCGCGAGCCGGCTTCAGGACGAGCTGCGCCGGCTGGTCGGCCGTGTCGCATGGCTTGCCGCCTTCACCTGCGTCGTCGCGGCAACCGTGTTCGCGCTGCGCGAAGGCACGTGGACACAGGGCCTGCTGGTCGGGCTGACCCTGGCGATGTCGTTGATTCCCGAGGAGTTCGCCGTCGTCTGGAGCGTGATGCTCGCGCTGGGCAGCTGGCGGCTCGCGAAGTCGAATGTGCTGACCCGCCAGCCGCAGGCCATCGAGGCGCTGGGCACGACCACGGTCCTGTGCGTGGACAAGACCGGAACGCTCACGCACAACCGCATGGCGCTGGCGATGCTGCATGACGGCGAGACGGAATGCACGCCGGGCGCGCAGGCGCTGGCGCCGCGCTTTCACGGCCTGTTGCGGGGCGCGCTGCGCGCGAGCAGCACGGGCGGTGTCGAGCCGATGGACCATGCGGTGCGCGTCACCGCGCAAGCCGCCGGCCTGGACGGCGGCGATGCGGGATGGACACCCGGCCCGCGCCGGGGCATCCGCGACGGCTCGCCCTATGTCGTGCACTGGTGGCATGTGGCCGGCGAGTCCGGCCGGACGGTGGCGGTCAAGGGCGCCGCGGAGGCCGTGCTGGCCCTGTGCGATGCCGACCCTGCGCGCATGCAACTGCTGCGAGAGACCGCCGACCGCTGGAGCGCGGCCGGCCTCCGTGTGCTCGCTGCAGCCGAGGGGCACGCCGGGCAGGCGGGCGACGACGCCGCGTTGCCCGACGGGCTGCGCCTGTCGCCCCTGGGCCTGCTCGGCTTCATGGACCCCTTGCGCGAGGAGGTGCCCCGCGCCATCGAGGAGTGCCGGCGCGCGGGCGTGCGCGTGGTGATGATCACCGGCGACGCGGCGCTGACGGCCCGGTCGATCGCGCGGCAGGCGGGACTCGTCGACGGCGGCGACGCCCAGGTCCTGACCGGCAAGGCGCTGGCCGCGATGGACGACGAGGCGCTGCGCCGCTGCGTGCGCGAGGTGCAGGTGTTCGCGCGGGTCGACCCCGCGCAGAAACTGCGCATCGTGCGGGCGCTCCAGCAGCAGGACGACATCGTGGCGATGACCGGCGACGGCGTGAACGACGCCCCCGCGCTCAAGGCGGCCGACATCGGCGTAGCAATGGGCCGGCGCGGCACCGACGTCGCGCGCGAAGCCGCCTCGCTGGTCCTGCTGGACGACAACTTCGCTTCGCTCGTGGAGGCGGTACGCGCGGGACGGCGCATCTTCACCAACCTGCGCAAGGCGCTGGGGTATCTCTTCGCGGTGCATGTGCCGATCGTCGGCGTGGCGCTGATCCCGGTGGTGATGGGCGGGCCGGTGCTGCTGCTGCCGCTGCATGTGGTGCTGCTCGAGCTGCTGATCGATCCGGCCTGCTCGCTGGTGTTCGAGGCCGAGCGGGCGCCGGACGACAGCATGACGGTGCCGCCGCGGCCGCGCGACGAGGCGCTGTTCTCGCCGGCCTCGGCGGCGCGCGCATTCGCGATGGGCGCGCTGGTCTTCGCCGGCGTGGTGGCGGTGCAGTGGGCCTGCCGCGCGCTGGATGCCACGCAGGAGGAACTGCGCATGGCGAGCCTCGGCTCGATCGTGCTGGGCAACCTGCTGCTGCTTCTGTGGTTCCGCGGCGCGGGCTTGCGGCTTGCGCACACCAACACGGTGTTCCATGCGCTGCTGATCGGGGTGTGCGTGGTCTGGGGCCTGCTCACGGCGGTGCCGGGCGTGGGCCGCATGTTCGGCCTGCCGGGCGCACCGTCGCCGTGGGCGCTGTGGGTGGTGTTGCCCGCGGGCTGGGCGCTGTGGCGCCTTTTCGCGGCTTCACGACATCAGTGAGCCGGGAGCGCGACACATGGACATGGACACCACCCTGGTCGATGCATTGCGCGAAGCGCTCCGGCTGGAGACCGGGCAGCCGGTCGCGCTGGTCGAGACGCACATCTCCTGGGTCCTGCTCACGCAGACGCTCGCCTTCAAGCTCAAGAAGCCGGTGCGTCTGCCGTTCCTGGATTTCGGCAGCGTGGAGGCCCGCAAGCATTTCTGCGAGGAGGAGTTGCGCCTCAACCGGCGCTTTGCTCCCTCGCTCTACATCGACGTGGCACCGGTCTGCGGCACGCGCGAGGCACCGCGCATCGGCGGAGACGGCACCCCGATCGACCATGTGGTGCGGATGCGGCGGTTTCCGGCCTCGTCGCTGCTGCTCGACCTGCTCGAGACAGGCCGGCTCGAACCCGTGCAGCTCGACGGCTTCGCGCAACGGCTCGCGGTCTTGCACGGGAGCGCGGAGCGCGCGACGCCGCTGTCCGATTTCGGCAGCCCGGAGCGGGTCGTTCGCGCCGCGACGGACGTGCTCGCCGCATTGCGGGCGCAGGGCAGTGACATCCGTCTCGACGCGGTGGACGCATGGGTGCGGGAGCAGGGGCAGGTGCTGCGCACGGCCTGGATCGCCCGCCAGCAGGACGGCGCCGTGTGCGAATGCCACGGCGACCTGCACATGGCCAATGTGGTCCTGGTGGACGGCGCGCTCACGCCCTTCGACTGCATCGAGTTCGACCCGGCGCTGCGCTGGATCGACGTGATGAGCGACGTCGCCTTTCTCACCATGGACCTGAAGGCCCATGGCCGCGCCGACCTGGCGTTCCGCTTCCTGGACGCATGGCTGCAGCACAGCGGCGACTGCACGGGCCTGCGGGTGTGGCGCTTCTACGAGGTGTACCGGGCGCTGGTGCGCGCCATGGCCTCCGGCCTGGGACCGCGAGGCCCGCAGGCGGCGGTGCGGCCCGACTACCTGGCGTGCGCGGCGCAGCTGGCGCAGCAACCCCGGGGCGACGCGCGCCTGATGATCACGCACGGTTTCTCCGGCGCCGGAAAATCCAGCGTCGCCTCGCAACTGCTGTGTGTGGCGGGCGCCGTTCGCCTGCGCTCGGATGTGGAGCGCAAGCGGCTGCATGGCCTCGGTCCGCTGGCGCGCTCCGCCGGCCTCGGGCTCGACATCTATGGCGCGGAAGCGACCCGCAGGACATTCGAGCGGCTGCAGGCCTGCGCGCGCGACGCGCTGCTGGCGGGCTACCCGGTGATCGTGGATGCGGCGTTCCTGCGCAGTGCCGAGCGGCAGCGTTTCCGCGCGCTGGCCGCCGAGCTGCGCATGCCCTTCACGATCCTGGATTGCCGCGCCGAGACGGAAACGCTGCGCCGCCGCGTGGCCGCACGGGATGCCGCGGGCACGGATGCCTCGGAAGCAGGGCTGGCGGTGCTCGAGCGCCAACTGGCAAGCCACGATCCGCTGGAGGCCGACGAGCGCGGCCTGGCCATCGAGGTCTCCACGCAAGGGCCGGTGAACATCGCCCGGATCGCGGCGCGCTGGCGCGCCGTGGCCCCGGGCCCGTGAACCCTCACTGGATGGCGACCTCTCCGCTGGGCAGCGTGAACCGCTCGTGCTCGGTTCGCGCCTCCTCGGGTGCTCGCACCAGCAACACCGGCACGGGCGCCATGCGCAGGATGTGCTCCGCACTGCTGCCCATCACCCAGCGGCCGATGCCACGGCGGCCGTGGGTGCCGATCACGATCAGGTCGGCATTCGAGGCTTGCGCTTCGGCGATGACCTGGTCGTGCACCGCGCCCTTGAAGCGGTCGATCAATACCGTGTCGGCCTCGATGCCTTCCCCGGCCGCCTTGGCCCGCGCGGTCTCCAGCAGCTTCGTGGCATTGGCGCGCAGTTCTTCGAGCCAATTGCCGGCATAGCCCGAGTAGGCGTCCATGGCGAGCGCGAACGACAGCTCGTCGATCACGTGCACCAGGCGCAGGCGTCCGCCGGTGAGCTTGGCCAGCTGGATGGCTTCGGCCAGGCCACGACTGGACGTGGAACTGCCGTCGATGGGAACAAGGATTCGCTGGTACATGGCATGACTCCGGTGTGTGAATGGGATGGCGCCAGTATCCGGACAGGGGCGCCGTGCGGCTTGACATCGATCAAGCGGTGTGCCCGCCCGGTGGGTGGACGGCTTGATCTGGCGCAAGCCCGCACAAGGCGAAAGCGCGACCCTTCAGGCATGCCAAAGGAAGACCCCATGACCCACGCCACCGTCCGCATCATTCGCCAGGAGCACGCCGCGCTCGCCGCCATGCTGCGCTCCATCGTCCTGCTGCTCGAGCAGCACCGCAAGAAGGGGACCTTGCCCGATTTCGCGACGCTGCGCGCCATGCTTTTCTATGTGGACGAGTTTCCCGAGAAGCGCCATCACCGCAAGGAGACCGAGCTGCTGTTTCCCAAGCTGCGCGCCAGGACGCCGATCTCGCGCGACCTGCTGGACAAGCTCGACAGCGACCACGCCCGCGGCGAGCGCAGGATCCGCGACGTCGAGCACGCGCTGCTTGCGTTCGAGATGCTCGGCGAATCGCGGCGCGAAGCCTTCGAGCGGACGGTGGGCGAGTACGTCGACTTCTACCTGAACCACATGGCGCTGGAGGAGCGCGAGATCCTGCCGCTGGCCGAACGCGTGCTGACCGGGGACGACTGGCGCGACCTGGACGAAGCCTTCGCGCAGAACCGCGACCCGATGACCGGGCATGTGGCGGACTTCGAATACAACGCGCTCTTCACCCGCATCGTCAACGTCGTGCCCGCTCCCATCGGCCTGGGGCCGGCCCTTTAGGCCAGCGCCTGTTCAACGCGCCAGAACGTAGCTGCCGGGCGCGTCGCACAAGGGAGGCAGGCCGCGATGCGGCGCGCCCATCGCCGGTGGACGGCGTCTCGGGCCCGACCGCGCGGCCAGCCATTGCTGCAGGCACGGCCACCACGAACCTTCGATGTCGCGAGACACGCCGAGGAAACTGTCCGGTGGCACATAGGCGCCGTTTCCTGCGCGCCGAAGCACGCGGTAGCTGCGGTGCGCATGGCCGGGCTCGCTCACGATGCCTGCGTTGTGGCCTCCCGTGGCGAGCACGAAGGTCACCTCGGTATCGCTCAGCAGGTTGAACTTGTAGACCGAGCGCCAGGGCGCCACGTGGTCGGTGCTGGTGCCGAGCAGGAAAACCGGCACGTCGATGTCTTTCAGCGAGACCGGCTGTCCGCCGACCAGGTAGTGGCCTTCTGCCAAAGCGTTGTCGAGGAAGAGGCTGCGCAGGTAGTCCGCGTGCATGCGATAGGGCATGCGCGTGCCGTCGGCATTCCACGCCATCAGGTCGGTCATGGGCGCACGCTCGCCGAGGAGCCACGTTCGAACCATCGGCCCCCAGATCAGGTCGCCAGGACGCAGCGCCTGGAAGGCGGCCGCCATCTGCTGCGCCCCCAGGAATCCTTCGTGCGCCATGAGGTCCTCCAGGAACGCCAATTGGCTTTCGTCGATGAACAGGCCGATCTCCCCGGGTTCGGTGAAGTCGGTCTGCGCGGCCAGCAGCGTGAGCGAAGCCAGGCGGTCGTCGTGGTCGCGCGCCATGGCTGCCGCGGCAATCGCCATCAGGGTCCCGCCAAGGCAATACCCGACGGCGTGCACGCGGCGCCCGTGCAGCACGGCTTCAATGGCATCGAGGCTGGCGCGAATGCCCAGCCGCAGGTAGTCGTCCATGCCGAGCTGCGCGTCGGCGGCGCCGGGATTCTTCCAGGAGACCGCGAACACCGTGTGGCCCTGATCGACCAGGTAGCGAATGAGCGAGTTGTGCGGCGAAAGATCGAGCACGTAGTACTTCATGATCCACGCGCTCACGATGAGCACCGGCTCGGCGTGCACCGTCGGCGTGGTCGGTGCGTACTGGATGAGCTCGATGAGTTCGTTGCGCAGGATCACCTTGCCCGGCGTGATGGCGACCTCATGTCCCGGCCTGAACGCCTCGGCGCCGGCAGGCGGCAGTCCGAGGGCCCCGCGAGCGAAGTCTTCCACCCCCAGGGCAGCGCCGGTGGCCAGGTTGACGCCGCCGGTGGCCGCGGTTCTTTGCAGCACCTGCAGGTTGGTCGCGAAGATGTTGGCGGGCGAGACCATTTCCAGCCATTGCCGCACCATGAACGCCACCAGTTGCTCGTGATGCCGATCCACGCCTGGAACGCCGCGCACCATCTCGAGCAGCCGGTGTCCGGTGGTCTCGAAGGCCTCGCGGTACATGCTGAAGGGCCACGCCGTCCATTCGTCCGCGCCGAGCCGGGAATCGTGTGCCTGCAGCCGCGCGGGCGGCGGAGCCCGATGCAGTGCGATCTGCGCATTGCGCCCGGGCTGCGTGGCGAAATGGAGCACCCAGTCGGACCAGGCAAGCATCCATGCCGCCGGTGACATGCCACCGACGAGCCGGCCCCAGGCCGCGTGGAGGGATCGATCGAGTTCGTTGTGCTCTGCGTTCACTTGGGTCCTTGCTGGAGAGTCGCGGCATCCGGTCTTCAGGTGCCGCGCATCCAAGTCTGCGGGCTCGCGCGCAATCGGCCTTGCGCGGCATCAAGGTCCTGCCGCCCGATCTGCATACGCTGTGGGAACCGCCTCTTTGCAATCCACTGGAGCTGAACATGCCGACCCACATCGTCGATTTCTCCGCCCGGTCCAAGGTGATCCGGGCCGAACCCTTCAACGCGCATTTCTGGCAATGCACGCCCGCCGAATTCAGGACCTACCTGGGAAGGCCGCGCGAATTCCTGCGCAAGCTGGGCATCGTGGTGCCGCGCGAATGCCGCATCGAGACGACCATCGAGAACCACGACTGGCTCGAAGACCAGGCGCCCGAATTCGAGAGCGAGAGCGGCAACGACACGGTGATCTGCAACATGGGCAGCGGCGCGGCCGCCCGCTCGGTGTACCGGGTCGTGAGCTATGCGCGCGACGAGGCCGCGACCGGGAACTTCGAGAAGGCGCTGCTCCACGGCGTGGACCGCCAGCAGGTCAAGGACGAGGACCGCAAGGCGGCGCGCAAGGGAAAGAAGGGCGGAAAGCCGGGCAAGAAGAAGGCGAACGCCGACCGCGACGGCGAATGATTCAGCGTTGCCGGCTCAGTGCCGGCGGCGCGCTTCCGCCGCCGTCTGGCAGGCCGTGCAACGGATGGCGGTGGGCCGGGCCAGGAGCCGTGCGCGCGGGATCTCGTTGCCGCAGTCTTCGCAGATGCCGTAGCGGCCGCTCGCCAGGCGCGCGATCGCCTGCTCGATCTCCTCGAGCCTGGCGCGATCGATCTCCACTTCGGCCATGTGCACGTCGCCGGCGCGCTCCGCTTCGGCTTCATCGGCATGGGTCTTCACTTCGTGGTCGTTCTCGGCCAGCGCCGCCTCGGCCGAAGGCGCCGAGGCGCGGAGTTCGTCGAGCACCTGGCGCCTCATCGTGTCCAGTTGAAGACGCAGTGAGTGGCGGTCGGTGGTGTCCAGATGTCTCATGGCGATGTCCTTTGCGATGGATGGATGAATGGGTATGCGGGGGTGACAGTCTTGCGTTCAGGAGCGTTTGCGGGGCGGGGCCGGCAGGCGCACCGCCACGTAGGCGAGCCGGCGATCGCGCATCACCAGCAGGGCGACCGTCTTTCCAGGCGACACCTGCGCCAGGCCTTGCCTGAAATCGTCCATGCGATAGAGCTTCACCGTGTTCAGGGCCACCACGACGTCGCCCGCGCGGATGCCCTCGCTGCGCGCGGGGCCCGAGGCCTCGCGCACCAGCAGGCCGCTGTCGACGCGCAGCTGCAGGCGCTGCACGGGCGAGAGTTCGCCCAGGCTCAAGCCCAGCCCGTCGTTCCATTCGGGCGCGGCCGCCGTGAAGCTGCTCTGGGGCGGCGCGGACTGCGCCCTCAACGACACCTGGAGCATGCGGTGGGTGCCGTGCCGCCAGACCTCCATCTGCATGCGGCTGCCGGGCTGGCGCTGCGCGATCTGCTGGGGAAGATCGGCAAAGTGCGCAAGCGGCTTGCCGTCCAGCGACAGCACCGCATCGCCCTGCGCAAGGCCCGCGGCCTGTGCCGGGCTGTCCGCCTCGACGCGCACGACCAGCGCGCCGGTTGCCGACGGCAATTCGAAGGATTGGGCCAGGGCCGGGGTCACCTCCTGGAACTCGGCGCCCAGGTAGGCCCGGCGCACGGCGCCGTGCTCGCGCAGTTGCCCGGCGATATGCATCGCCAGGTTGATCGGCACCGCGAAGGACAAGCCCATGTACCCGCCATTGCCGCTGTAGATCATCGAATTGATGCCCACCACCTCGCCGCGGCTGTTGAAGAGGGGGCTGCCCGAGCTGCCCGGGTTGATGGCGACATCGGTCTGGATGAAGGGAATTTCTCCAGCGCCGCCCATGACCCGACCGACCGCGCTGACGACGCCGGCCGTCACGCTGCCATGAAAGCCGAAGGGCGAACTGATCGCCGCGACCCAGTCGCCCGGGCTCAGCGTCGAGGAGTCGCCGATCACGGCCACCGGCAACGCGGTGGCATCGATTTTCAGGAGGCCGACGTCGGTGCGCTTGTCGACACCCACCACGCGTGCCGTGAAGCGGCGCCCGTCGTCCAGTCGCACCTGGGCCTCGTCGATGTGGGTGACCACGTGGGCGCTCGTGAGGATCAGCCCGTTGCTGTCGATGATCACGCCCGAGGCGAGATCGCGGATCTGGCTGATCCGGGCGCTGGCCGGCAGCGGCCAGGCCAACCGGTCGGCGAAGTCGTGTTCGGGGGCGATTTCGAGTTCGATGCTCTCCAGGCTTTCGTCGCGCCCGATGCGCAGCGTGCTGATGTCGACCACCGAGGTGCTGCGGCTGGCGACCAGCGACGAGAAACCCGGCGCGGCAGCCCCGGCGCGCTCGACCGCAACCGGCGCTGCCATGGCCTGGTCTGCAGGTGTCGGCGCCGCCGCCGCACAGGCGCCCAGCAGCGAAACGCCGGCAACAAGCGTGCAGACGAGGCGGATGGCGCGGTTCATGGCGCACGTGGAAGAGAAGGCCGTCACGTCGCTTCGAATCCGGTCTTCAGATCGACTGCGGCGACAGCGTGACAGGCCGCACCACGGCGTGCGAATCCTCGACGTTGGCGATGGCGGTGCCGAAGGCCTGCAGCCGGGCTGCACAGCTGCCGTCGTCGACTTCGCGCATGGTGACGGCAGAGCTCAGGACCGGGGAGCGGCCGAGAAGTTTGCCGATCTCGGCCACCGCATTCGGTGCGCCTTGGCCACCCATGACCGAGAGGACCGCGACATCGGGCAGGCGGTCGCGTTGGCGCGCGACGAAGCTGCGCATGGGGCCGGCCAGTTGCAGCATCCAGATCGGCGACACCAACACCACCGCATCGAAGTCGCTGGGCGGTGGGCCGTCGTAGCCGATGGCGGGCTGCCGCCGGAAGAACGAGTCGAGCATGCAGCGCCAACTGCCCAGGGCACCGCTGCGCGGCCGCGTATCGGTGATCTGGGCCATGGGCCAGCCCTGCTGGCTGCACAGGAGTTCGGCGACCCGGCGGGACGTGCCGGTGTAGGAATAGACGATGACCAGGACGTTGTTCATGGCTGCCTCTGTCTCTCGGTTTCATTCACGGGCAACCAATGTAGGCAGCCAGGGGCAGCGCGACCTTGCGCTGAATCAAGAACGCACGCCGTTGCGCGGGCGCGCTGCGCAACCCCGGTTTTCTTGATGTGGCGCAAGGCGGGCCCCGGTCCGCACAACGACCATTCGTGCATCGGGGAGCGTCCCCGGCAAAGGAGCCACCATGAAAATCCTGCTCGCCGTCGATGGCAGCAACTACACGAATCGCATGCTGTCCTACCTGCTCGCCCACAAGGAATGGGCGAGCGCGGGCCATGCATTCACTGTCTTCTATGCGGTGCTGCCGGTGCCACACCGTGCCGCGGCCTTTGCCGGGCCGGACCTTGTGCATGGGTACTACGAGGACGATGCGCGCGTGGTGCTCGAACCGGTCCGCGCCTTGCTGACCGAGCACGGCATCGAGGCGCGCTTCGAGCACCGCATCGGCCATCCTGCCGAAGAGATCGCATCGTTCGCCCAGAAGGAACAGTTCGATCTCCTGGTGATGGGATCGCGCGGCCACGGCGTGCTGGCGAATCTGGTGCTGGGGTCGGTCGCCACCAAGGTGCTGGCCGCGTGCACGGTGCCGGTGCTGCTGGTGCGCTGAATGAACGCCGGCACCCGGGCGCAAAGGACGATCGCCGCGGTCGTGGGCGCACTCGCGATGACAGCCGGCATGGGCGCCTGGCCGCAGACGCGCTCGTGCCTGGACCGCGCGCCGTCGGCCTCGCAGGGCGCCGATTTCGTGGCGGCTGCCGCGCGGCAGTCCCCCGCGGTGGTGAGCATCACCGTCGCGGGCGCGGGCAACGACTGGGCGGCGGCGGGCGACATGTCGCCTCCGACGCGCTGGGGCCAGGGCGTGGGGCGCGGTTTCGCGTCGGGGTTCATCTTCCATCGCGATGGCTACATCCTCACCAGCGCGCATGCGGTGACGGGAGCGCAGGCAATTTCCGTCGCCACGGCGGACCAGCGTCGCTTCGACGCCGAGGTGGTGGGCATCGACCGCCGCACCGACGTCGCGCTGCTGCGCATCGCGGCGTCCAACCTGCCGGTCGTGACCGTCGGCCGGAGCGGCGAACTCTGTCCGGGCGAATGGGTTGCGGCAATGGGCGCGCCGTTCGGTTTCGAGCGCAGCGTGACCGCCGGCGTGGTGAGCGCCAATCCGCGCTACATGCCGGGCGGCAACGGCGTGCCGCTGATCCAGACCGATGTCGCGCTCAATCCCGGCAACTCGGGCGGCCCGCTGTTCGACGAGCGGGGGAACGTGGTGGGCATGAACTCGATGATCTATTCCGCCAGCGGCGGGTACTTCGGCGTGTCGTTCAGCCTGCCCATCGATACCGCGATGCGGGTGGCGGACGAACTTCGCGCAACGGGGCGGGTGACGCGCGGCCACATTGGCGCGCGTACCCAGCCGCTGACGGCCGACCTGGCGCCGGCTTTCGGCCTGGATGCCGGCCTGGGCGCGCTGGTGGTGCGCGTCGATGCGGACAGTCCGGCCGAGACCGCGGGCCTTCGCAGTGGCGATGTGGTGCTGGCTGTCGGCGCCGCCGCAGCGGCGATGCCCTATGCCGAGATCCAGGAGCGCGTGGCCAGCGCCACCCAGGGCAGCCGGCTGGCCCTGCGCATCTGGCGCCACAGGGCGCCGTTGACGGTGCAGGTGGACGTGGTTCAGAGCGCGCCGGACATCGCGCCCAAGCTCGTTGCGCGTGCGGATGCGCGCGAGGTCCGCTTCGGGCTCGAGCTTGCGGAACGCAAGGGCGTGCTCGGCATCAGCCTGCAGGACCCCGGCCTCTATGTGCAGGGCGTGTCGGGGTCGGCCCAGCGGGCAGGGCTGCGCTATGGGGACGCGCTGATCGCGGTCAACGACGTGCGCGTGGCCGGCCTGACGGATTTCGATGCGGCGATCCGGGCCATTCCGGAGAGCGACACCGTGGCGCTGCTGGTCATGCGCGGCGCGAACCGGAGCTACGTCGCGATTCCTCCGCGGGTGTCGAAGCGCGCGGCATTGACGCCCGCCGTGAGGCCATCGCCATGAAGTCGGTGAGCTGCGGCGTTCTGGTGTTCGATCCCGCGGGCAACCTGCTGCTCGGCCATGCGAACGAGAGCCGCTACTGGGACATTCCGAAAGGCGAGGGCGCGGCGCAGGAGCAGGGCGCACAGACCGCCGTGCGCGAGGCGCTCGAAGAATGCGGGCTGCGGCTCTTGCCCGGGCAATTGCGGGAAATCGGGCTTTTCGAGTACCGCAAGGACAAGGACCTGCGGCTCTTCGCCGTGCTGGTGACCGCCTTCGAGGCGAAACGCTGCGCATGCACCAGCTTCTACACAGACCGCCACGGGCGGCGGTGCCCCGAGATGAATGGATTCCGCTGGGCGCAGCCGGACGAACTGCCGCAACTGTGCGCGCCCAGCCTCGTTGCCGTGCTCACGCAGGCGATGTCGCTGCCTGCGATCCACGGGCAGTTGCTGTACGAGGTCGGGCCGGTCGATGCGGCGCCGTCGCCGCGCGACGCTCGCGTGGCTTGATCCTGCGCAAGGTCGCATGCGGCCTCGCGCTCAAGAATGACCGCAGTCCATCCCGACATTCCGGAACGATGGATTCACAACCCCACACGAGGCCGCGCCATGAACATCACGTTGAAGGGAACGCTCCAGTTCCTGGGTTTCAGCATCGCCACCCTCCTGGCCACGGGCGTTCTCGTGCTCGGGGGCCTGAACGAGCGCAGCCACGCACCGGAAAGCCTCGCCTTCCTCTCGCACACAACGAAAGACCCACGATGAACACCAGCCGCCGCACTTTCATGATCACGCTCGCCGCGACGGGCTCGGCCCTGTCGGCCACGCGCTCGCTGGCCCAGGCCAGGCTCGACGAAAAAGACCCGCAGGCCGTGGCCTTGAGCTACGTCGCCGATACGGCGAAGGTCGACGCGAAGAAGTTTCCGAAGCACGACAACACGCAGCTGTGCAATGGCTGCGCGCTGTGGCAGTCCAAGCCGACGGATGCGCAGGGCAATTGCGCCCTGTTTGCCGGCAAGCAGGTCAGCGCGAAGGGGTGGTGCAGCGCCTGGGCCAAGAAGGCGTAGCACCCGCGACACTTGCCGGCGGAATCTCCCGGCAACCTGACGCATTGGTCAGGAAGTTCTCCGGCTTCTTAATCTGGCGTTAATCCGCCTTGCCGACCATCCGCTTTCCTGAACCGGCCCGCCTTCCGCGCGGGCATTCCGAGGAAAGTGCATGTTCATGTCATCGCCATCACGCGACAGCGCCGGCTTCTCGCCGGGCGGCGTTCCCGAGGCCCTTGCGCCCGAATTCACGCTGCACGGCATCGGCGATCCGCGCAGGGGCGCCGTCGAGGATTTCATCAGCGAGGTCTACGCGCGCCGCTACGCGGCGAAGGTGCCGCATTTCGCACCGGTGCTGGTCGGCCTGCGCGAGGGTGGCGAATTGTTGGCAGCCGCGGGGTACAGAAGCGCGGCCCGTGAGCCGCTTTTCCTGGAGCGCTACCTGCCTTCGCCGATCGAAGCGATGCTGGCGGCGAACGCCGATACGCACGCCTCCCGCGAACAGATCGTCGAGGTCGGCCATCTCGCGGCGAACCGCGGCGGCGAAGGCCGGCGCCTGATCCAGGTGCTGGCGCCGCATCTGGCTGCAGAGGGGTTCGAGTGGGTGGTCGGCACGGTCACGCAGGAATTGCGTCCGATGCTGGTCCGGCTCGGTGTGGCGCCGCTCACGCTCGGCGCTGCCGACCCCGCGCTGCTGGGCGAGGAGGCCGCGCTCTGGGGAAGCTACTACGAGCATCAGCCCGTGGTGCTGGCCACGCACCTGAAGCGCGCGCTGCGCCGCTACATGGCGCGCCGCCCCGGCACCCAGGGAGCCGTTCGATGAGCGCCGGCATCGACCCGTCCGCCGTGGCACTGGACGACGGCACGCGCCGCTGGACCTTCGCGGAACTGGACGACGAAGCAGGCCTGTTGGCGCAACGCCTGCGCGCCGGGGGGTGCCGCGTCGTCGCCACGCTGATGGACAACTCGCCCGCCTGGGTGGTCGCCGATCGCGCGGCATTGCAGGCGGGGCTGGTGCACGTGCCGCTGCCCGTGTTCTTCACGCCCGAGCAGATCGGCCATGCACTGGGCGCGGCCGGCGTGGACACCGTGCTCACGCTGCCCGCGCTCGCTGCGCGCTGGCCGCAGGTGCCCGCCATCGAATGCACGGTCGCGGGCCAGCCGCTGGCGATGCTGCGTCTTCCCGCCCGCCCGGTCCCGATGCCGGCGGGCACCGCCAAGATCACCTTCACCTCGGGCACCACCGGATCGCCCAAGGGCGTGTGCCTCGGCGAGGCCGCGATGCAGCGCGTGGCGCTGGGCCTGGTGCAGGCGATGGAGCCGCTGGACATCCGCCGCCATCTGTGCGCCCTGCCTTTCGCGGTGCTGCTGGAGAACATCGCCGGCGTCATGGCGCCGCTGCTGAAGGGGGCGACCTGCATCACGCTGCCGCTGCAAAGCCTCGGGCTGAGCGGCTCATCGAGCTTCGATGCGGCGCGCTTCCACGAGGTGGTGGTGGCGCAGCAGCCGAACAGCATCATCCTGCTGCCGCAGATGCTGCGCGCCTGGGCCGGCCACCTGATGCAAAGCGGCCAGCGCGCGCCCGACTCGCTGCGGCTGGTCGCGGTCGGCGGCGCGGCGGTGGGCGTGAAGCTGATCCAGGCTGCCCGTGCGCTCGGCATACCGGCGTACGAAGGCTACGGGCTGTCCGAAGGCGCTTCGGTGCAGACGCTCAACCTGCCGGGCAGCGACCGCCCCGGGGCGGCCGGCCGCGCCTTGCCGCATGCGCAGATCCGCATCGCTCGCGACGGCGAGATCGAGGTGGCCGGCAGTCTCTTCGGCGGCTACCTCGGCAGCGACGCCGCGGCGCCGGCATGGTGGTCCACCGGCGACCTCGGACGCATCGACGACGAGGGGTTCCTTCACATCGACGGGCGCAAGAAGCACCTGCTGATCACCGCCTTCGGGCGCAACGTCTCGCCCGAATGGGTGGAGACCGCGCTGCGCAGCGAGAACGCGATCGCGCAGGCGGTGGTCTTCGGCGACGCCCAGCCCGCGCTGAGCGCGGTGCTCTGGCCGCTGCGGCCCGATGCGAGCGACGCGGCCCTGCAAGCCGCGGTCGATGCGGCCAATGCGACGCTCCCCGATTACGCACGCATACAGCGCTGGGTGCGCGGGCGTGCGGCTTTCTCGGTCGAGGCCGGCACGGCCACGGCCAACGGACGGCCGCAGCGCGCGGCCGTGCTGCAACTTCACGCCGATGCCCTGGGCATGACGGCGGCTTCATCCACCGATCCGGAGTTTTCATGAGCTTTCACGCACGACTTCTTTCGCAGACCGCCGATGCCCGCATGGGGCTGCTGGGCACGCCCATCATCCAGGGATGCCTGCGCGGCGAGGTCTCGCTGCCCAGCTACCTGGCGTTCCTGCGCGAGGCCTATCACCACGTGCGCCACACGGTGCCGCTGCTGCATGCCTGCAAGGCCGCACTGCAGGAGCGCAATCTCTGGCTGCAAGGTCCACTGGACGAATACATCGAGGAAGAGCAGGGCCACGACGAGTGGATCCTGAACGACATCCGCGCCTGCGGCGGCGACGCCGATGCCGTGCGCAACGGCCCGCCCGGGCACGCCACCGAGGTGATGGTGGCCTATGCCTACGACACCATCGCGCGGCGCAACCCGCTGGGCTTCTTCGGCATGGTGCATGTGCTGGAAGGCACCAGCGTCTCGCTCGCACTGATGGCGGCCGACCAGATCCAGAAGCCGCTGCAATTGCCCGACGCGGCCTTCAGCTATCTGCGTTCGCACGGCACGCTCGACCAGGAGCACACGGCGCATTTCGAGTTGCTGATGGACCGGATCGAGAACCCGCAGGACCAGGACGACATCGTGCATGCCGCGCGCGCCTTCTTCCGCCTCTACGGCGACGTGTTCCGCAGCCTGCCGCTGCCGAACGCGGCTGCCCAGGCCGCTGCAGCAGGAGCCGCCGCATGAAAGTCGAGGCCAGCCGCGTGCTGTTCACGGGAGCGGGTGGCGGCATCGGCGATGCCGCCGTCCGGATGCTGGTGAAGGCCGGCGCGTCGGTGATGCTCGTCGGGCGTTCGCCCGCACGGCTCTCGGCCCAGGCCCGTGCCCTTGTGCGCGACTGCGGGGTCCAGCGCCAGTGCGTGGAGTGGTATGCCGCCGACCTTGCCCGCATCCCCAGCCTCAGCGGCATTGCCGAAGTCGCGACGGGATGGGGCTGCAATGTGCTGGTGCACAACGCGGGCGTGCCGGGCTTCGGGCGCATCGAATCCCTGGACGCCAATGAAATGGCGCAGGTGCTGCACCTGAACCTTTTCGTGCCCATGCTGTTGACGCAGGCCCTGCTGCCGCACCTTCGCGGCCTGCCGCAAGCGCAGATCATCTTCGTGGGCTCTGTGCTCGGCCGGCTCGGCTTGCCGGGCTTCAGCGTCTACAGCGCAAGCAAGTTCGGCCTGCGGGGCTTTGCCGAATCGCTGCGCCGAGAACTCGGCGACACCGACGTCCGCGTGCAGTACCTCGGGCCGCGCAGCACGCGCA
>Ga0182008_10000754_pt1 | contig 22734 bp, 17 predicted proteins | sample Sormic07211129_1_FD_120482 | JGI IMG/M metagenome (GOLD analysis project Ga0182008, IMG submission 120482) | Rhizosphere microbial communities from Sorghum bicolor, Mead, Nebraska, USA - 072115-129_1 metaG | ecosystem: Host-associated > Plants > Roots > Rhizosphere | place: USA: Nebraska...
GAGAGCAATGGCGGCGATAAACTGCCGCCCAGGGAAAACATCTGTTCTTCAGGAGTCAAGATGAGTCGACGCTTCGATCACCTCGGGGATGTGGAGACCTTCGTCACGGTGGTCGACAAAGGCTCGATGACGGCCGCCGCGGTGGCGCTGGCGACCACGCCCTCGGTGCTGAGCCGCGCGATCACGCGGCTGGAGGCGCGGCTGGGCGTGCAGCTGCTGCGCCGCACCACCCGGCGCCTCAGCCTCACGGAGCCGGGGCAGCGCTACCTCGAGCAGGCGCGCGCGGCCTTCACGCTGATCGACGACGCGGAGCGGTCGGTGCAGGGCGCGGGCGACGGCGAGCTCAGCGGCCGGGTGCGGCTCAGCGTGCCCACCACCTATGGCCACCACCGGCTGCCGGCGGCGCTGCAGCGCTTCAGGCAGCAGTACCCGAAGGTGCGCATCGAGCTGGGCATCACCAACCGCAACGTGGACCTGGTGGCCGAGGGCTACGACCTCGCGATCCGCCTCGGGGCGCTGCCGGACAGCGGCCTGGTGGCGCGCCAGCTCGAGGACGCGCCGCTGTGCCTGGTCGCGGCGCCGGACTACCTCGCGCGCGCGGGCACGCCGCAGACTGTCGGCGCGCTGGCCCGGCATGCCTGCATTCCCTTCGTCATGCCCAGCACCGGGCGCGTCGCGCCCTGGGTCTTCATGGAGGACGGACGCGCGCTCGACTGGACCCCGCCGGCCGACCTGCAGGTGGCCGAGGACGTGCTGGGCGTGGTGTCGCTGGCCGCGCACGGCATGGGCATCTGTCAGACCTACGACTTCATCGCGCAGGACCTGCTGCGCCAGGGCCGCCTGGTCGAGGTGCTGGCGCACACGCGCGGGCGCTCGCGGCCCTTCTCGCTGATCTTCGCGCCGCACCGCAGCCTGTCGGCCGCGTCGCGGGCGCTGATCGATTTCCTGGCCTGAGCCCGGAGCGGTCCCGGCTCAACCTTCCTCTTCGTACCAGCGGTCCTTGCCCAGCATCACGCGGTGGTGGCCCTGGCCGGCCGGCATCATCGGGAAGCAGTTCTCCTGCGCCGCCACCTGCACGTCGAGGAAGAAGGGGCCCTCGTGGGCCATGCATTCGGCCAGCGCCGCCTCGAGCTCGGCCGGGTCGGCGACCCGCCGCGCGCCCCAGCCGAAGGCGCGCGCCAGCGCCACGAAATCGGGCAGCGCCTCGTTCCAGCTGTGGCTCAGCCGGTTGCCATGGTTGAGCTCCTGCCACTGGCGCACCATGCCCATGTAGCCGTTGTTCGACAGCACCAGCTTGACCGGCGCGCGGTGCTGCATCGCGGTCGACAGCTCCTGGATGTTCATCAGCACCGAGGCGTCGCCGCTCACGCAGACCGCGAGCGCCGCGGGGTGCGCGACCTGCGCGCCGATGATCGCCGGCAGGCCGTAGCCCATGGTGCCGGCGCCGCCCGAGGTGAGCCAGCGGCGCGGTCGGTCGAAGCGCAGGTACTGCGCGGCCCACATCTGGTGCTGGCCCACGTCGGTCGAGACGATCGCGTCGCGCCCGCCCAGGGCCTGCTGCAGCGAACGCATGAGCTGCTGCGGCAGGATCACGTCGGTGCGCGGCGCGAAGTCCAGGCAGCGCTTCGCGCGCCAGCGCTCGACGCGCTGCCACCAGGGCGCGAGCCGCTCGGCCGGCAGCCCCTGCAGCGCGGGCAGGACCCGCAGCGCCTCGAGCACCGCGGCGCAGTCGCCCACCATCGCCACGTCGACCTTCACCACCTTGTTGATGCTGGCCGGGTCGATGTCGATGTGGATCTTGCGTGCGTGCGGGCAGAACTCGTCGAGCTTGCCGGTCACGCGGTCGTCGAAGCGTGCGCCCACGCAGACCACCAGGTCGGCGTCGTGCATCGCCAGGTTGGCCTCCAGCGTGCCGTGCATGCCCAGCATGCCGACGAAGCGCGGGTCGGACGCCGGGAAGGCGCCCAGGCCCATCAGCGTCAGGGTGCAGGGCGCGTTGAGCTGCCGCACGAGTTGCGTGAAAGCCTCGCAGGACGCGGGCCCGGAGTTGATCAGCCCGCCGCCGCCGTAGAACACCGGCCGGCGCGCGCCGGCCAGCAGTTCGGCCGCGCGCTGCAGGCTGCCCTGCGGCATGGCCACGGGGGCCGTGCGCGGCAGGCGGCGCGCCAGGGGGGCCGGTTCGCCGCCGCGCAGTGGCGCGGCCTGCACGTCCTTGGGCACGTCGAGCAGCACCGGGCCGGGCCGGCCGCCGGTCGCGACCGCGAAGGCGCGCCGCACCGCGGCGGGGATCGCATCGGCCGAGCGCGGCTGGAAGTTCCACTTGGTCACGGGCCGGGTCATGCCCAGCGCATCGCTTTCCTGGAAGGCGTCGGTGCCGATGGAGGCGGTGGCGACCTGGCCGCTGATGCACAGCACCGGCACCGAATCGCTCATCGCATCGAGCAGGCCGCTGATGGTGTTGGCCACGCCCGGGCCCGAGGTGACCAGCACCACGCCCACGCGACCGGTGGTGCGGGCATAGCCCTCGGCCGCGTGCACCGCCGCCTGCTCGTGGCGCACCAGCACATGGCGCAGCCGCGGCTCGCCGTGCAGCGCGTCGTAGAGCGGCAGCGCGGCGCCGCCGGGGTAGCCGAAGATCGTGTCCACACCGCATTCGATCAGCGTGGCCAGCAGGGCCTGTGCGCCGTTGCGCACGATGGCTTGCGCTTCGGCGGCAACTGCGTCAGCGGCAGGCTGCGGGGGCAGGGTGGCGGGATCGCGTTCGAGGGCTGTGGTGTTCATGCCTCGATTCTTCGGTCAATAGCGCAGAATGTGCTTCTTGTTTTCGCCTTTTAAGGTGGCCAACTTGAAGAATCAACGCTCAAAAGAGAAATCCTCCGAAGGATCTTTCGACAAGATCGACATGGCGATCCTGCGCATCCTGCTGCAGGACTCGCGCCGCACGCTGCAGGAGATCGGCACCGAGGTCGGGCTGTCGGCCACCAGCTGCTGGAGCCGGATCAAGCGGCTGGAGAGCGAGGGCGTGATCAAGCGCTACACCATCGACGTCGACCCGGGCAGCCTGGGCTACCACGACTCGGTGATCGTGCAGGTCACGCTCGAGAGCCACACCGACGAGATGCTCTACGAGTTCGGCCGGGTGCTGGCCACCATCCCCGAGATCCAGGAGGCCTACCTGGTCTCGGGCGACTACGACTACTACGTGCGCATCGCGGTGCGCGACACGCGCGACTACGAGCGGCTGCTGCGCGAGAAGCTCTACAAGATCCCCGGCATCCGCCACAGCAAGTCGAGCTTCGTGCTGCGCGTGCTCAAGGAGGCGACGGTGCCGCTCGCGGGGTTGTGAGCGGGCGGGGTGCGCGCGCACCCCTACAATGAGAGTTATTCTCATTTGATCCACTCCCTGCGCCGTCCCGCATGCGTGCCGCCTCCCTCCTGCCGCCCGTTTCCTCCGCCGCCGACGCGCAGGCCCCGGTGTCGGTGGCCGGCCTCTACGGCGAGCACCAGAGCTGGCTGCAGTCGTGGCTGCGCCGCCAGCTGGGCTGTGCGCACCAGGCGGCCGACCTGTCGCAGGACACCTTCGAGCAGGTGCTGCGCGCCGAGGCCGAGCGCCTGCGCGAGTGGCGCGAGCCGCGTGCCTTCCTCACGGTCATCGCCAAGCGCGTGCTGTTCAATTTCTGGCGCCGGCGCGATCTCGAGCAGGCCTACCTCGAGGCGTTGGCCACGGTGGCGGACGAGTTCATGCCCTCGGCCGAGGAATGCGCGGCGGTGCTGCAGGCCCTCGAACGCGTCGATGCGCTGCTGCAGGGCCTGCCGGTGCGCACGCGGCAGGTGTTCCTGCTCAACCAGCTCGAGGACAAGAGCTACCGCGAGATCGCCGACGAACTGGGCATGCCGGTGATCAGCGTGCGGCGCGCCATGGCCAGGGCGATCGCCGCCTGCTGCCGGCCCGGCTGAGCGCCGCGCCCCCGTCGCATGGCCGGCAAAGCCTCGCCCCTGGACATGGCCATCGACTGGATGGTGCTGCTGCGCTCGGGCGAATCGACGGCCGACGACAACGCGCGCCACCGTGCCTGGCACGAGGCCGACCCGCGCCATGCCGAGGCCTGGGCCCAGGTCAGCGGCGCGGTCCAGCGCTCGGTCACGCCGCTGCGCGACAGCGGCGCGCGCCAGGCGCCGGCGTTGCAGGCCGCGCTGCTGCGCCGGCCGCGCCGCCGTGTGCTGCGCGACGTGCTTGCACTCGCGGGCATCGGCATCGCGACCGGCTGGCTGGTGAAGGAGCAGGTGCCGGTGCGCGCCCTGCTGGCCGACCTGCGCACCGGCACCGGCGAACGCCGCACGCTCCTGCTGCCCGACGGCAGCCAGCTGACCATGAATGCCCGCTCGGCGGTGGACCTGGCCTTCTCGGCCGGCGCGCGCGTGCTGCGCCTGCGCGAGGGCGAGATCATCGTCAGCGTGTCGCCGGACGCGGCCCGGCCCTTCGAGGTGCAGGGCGCGCATGGCAGCGTGCGCGCGCTGGGCACGCGCTTCCTGGTGCGCCAGCGCGAGGAGCGGACGCTGGCGATGGTGCTGGAGCACAGCGTGCGCGTGCGCACGCGGCAGGGCGAGGAGCGCACCCTGCAGGCCGGCGAGTCGGCGCTGTTCGACGACGCCTCCATCGGCGCGACCGAGACCGGCCGCACCGGCCTCGCGAGCTGGGAGCGCGGCATGCTGGTCGCCGACGACCAGTCGCTGGGCGAGGTCGTCGATGCCTTGCGGCCCTACCGCCGCGACGGCTTACTGCGCATTTCCGACGCGGCCGCCCGGCTGCGCGTGCTGGGCGCCTTCCCGCTCGACCAGCCCGAGCGCGCGATCGAATCGCTGGCGCAGACGCTGCCGATCCGCGTGACGCGCTACGGCACCTGGCTGGTCGTGATCGACACCCGGGCGGCGCCGGCACGCTGAACGCCGGCCGGTTTTTTTTCCGCGAGGTGATCACTTCTTGCGGGCTCGTTGCACAAGGCATCGAGAACCTGCATTCAACGAACACCTGGGAAACGTCTCCATGGCCTTTTCATCGCGCCCTTGCGCCTTTCTTGCGTCCTTTGCGTCCTTCGCTTTCGCCCCTGCCGCGCTGGCCGTCGCCGCGGCCTGCCTGCCCGCCGGCGTGCAGGCACAGGCCGCCCATGCCTGGGACCTTCCGGCCGGCCCGCTGGGCGCCACGCTGCTGCGCATCGCGCAACAGAGCGGACAGCCGATCGCGGTATCGCCCGAGCTGGTGCGCGGGCGGTCCTCGCCGGCCGTGCAGGGTCAGCTCACGGCCGAGCAGGCCGCGCTGGCGGCGCTCGCCGGGCAGCCGCTGCAGCTGCTGCGCACGCCGAACGGCACGCTGACGGTGCGCGAGCACGCCACCCCGGCCGCGGCGTCGACCGGCGCCACGACCGTCTCGGCCCAGACCCTGTCGCAGGTCAACGTCACGGCCGATGCCGAGCGCGAGAGCCCGCGCGGTCCGCTGGCCGGCTACGTGGCCCGTCGCAGCGCGAGCGGCAGCAAGACCGACACCGCGCTGCTCGAGACGCCGCAGGTGGTCAACATCGTCACGCGCGACCAGATGAAGGACCAGGGCGCGCGCACCGTGGCCGAGGCGCTGCGCTACACCGCCGGCGTGGTGGCCGAGCCCAACGGCTTCGACGTGCGCTACGACTGGAACTACATCCGTGGTTACGACACCTTCGGCATGCAGTGGCTCGATGGCCTGGCGCTGCCCGGCGATCCGCTCAACTACGCGGTGCCGCGCATCAGCGCCTATGCGCTCGAGCGCATCGAGGTGATCAAGGGCCCGGCCTCGGTGCTCTACGGCAAGGCCGTGCCCGGCGGCATGCTCAACCAGGTGTCGAAGCGACCGTTGCCGGTGGCGCAGCGCGAGGTGCAGGTGTCGACCACCAACTTCGGCGGCGCCGAAGTCGCGGCCGACCTCACGGGCCCGCTCGACGCCGACGGCCGATGGCTCTATCGGCTGGTGGCGCTCAAGCGCGAGGCCCACACGCAGGTCGACCTGGAACGCGACCGCCAGACCCTGCTGGCGCCCAGCCTCACCTGGCGGCCCTCGGCCGATACCTCGCTCACGCTGCAGGCCTACTACCAGAAGGACGACCCGCTCATGAGTGCGCGCTTCTACCCGGTGCAGGGCACGCTGCTGCGCAACCCCGCGGGCCAGATCCCGCGCAATGTCTACCTGGGTGAGCCCTCGACCGACAGCTTCCATCGCGACTACCGGTCGATCGGCTATGCCTTCGAGCACCGCTTCGACGACACCTGGTCGGTGCGGCAGAACCTGCGCTACGGCCATGCGAAGCAGAACATGTTCCTGGTGCGCGCACATCCGTTCAACGCGCTGCAGGCCGATGGCCAGACGATCAACCGCGTGTCGGCCATCTCGGACGACGACGTGCGCTCCTTCTCGGTCGACAACCAGCTGGAGGCGCGCCTGCGCACCGGGGCCGCCACCCACACGCTGCTGGCCGGGGTCGACCACGTGCAGGGCAAGCTCTCGTACAACTTCGCCAACAGCGCCGTGGGCGTGCCCCCGCTGAACATCTTCCAGCCGGTGTACGGACAGGCCGTGCTGCGACCCACGGCCTTCACCAACTCGAGCTACCAGGACGTGACCCAGACCGGTCTCTACCTGCAGGACCAGGTCCGGCTCGGGCGCTTCATCGCGACCCTGGGCCTGCGGCACGACCAGTCGAAGCTCGAGACCACCCAACGCATCGGCACGCCCAGCACGGTGGTCACCGACGATTCGGCGACCACCGGCCGCTTCGGCATCACCTATGTGTTCGACAACGGCCTCGCGCCGTACGCCAACTATTCCACTTCCTTCCTGCCCACCGCGGGTGTCGACCGGCTGGGCACACCCTTCCGGCCGCAGAAGGGAAAGCAGGTCGAGGCGGGCCTGAAGTACGAACCCACGGCGGGCTGGGGCCTCGTCACGGCCTCGGTCTACCAGAACGACCTGCGGAACGGCCGCACGCCCGATCCGGTGAACAGCAGCTTCTCGGTGCAGACCGGCGCGCAGCGCGTGCGCGGCCTCGAGCTCGAGGCCAAGGCCGAGCTGTCGAAGCAGCTCAGCGTGATCGGCGCCTACGCGTACACGGACTCCAAGGTCACGCGCAGCAACAACGCCGTGGCCCTGGGCCGCAACATGCTGCAGGTGCCGCGTCACCAGGCCTCGGCCTGGGTCCACTACCGCTTCGCGAGCGTGCCGGGCCTCGAGGCCGGTGTGGGCGGCCGCTACATGTCCGAGTACGACACCGCCGCGGCCTACCTGCCCGAGTTGCGCATCCCCTCGCTGTTCCTGTGGGACCTGGGCGCCTCCTACGACCTGGGCGCGCTGGACTCGGCCTACAGGGGCGCCAAGCTCCGCCTGACGGTGGCCAACGTGTCCGACAAGACCTATGTGTCGCACTGCCTGATGACCATGGGCTCGCCCTGCAACTACGGTGCGCGCCGCACGGTGACGGCGATGCTGTCGTACGCCTGGTAGGCGTGGCGCGCGCGTCGTGTGGCAGGAATTCCTGGCGGGGTTGTGCACGGTCGCCGGTGCGGTCGGCCTCTGTCTTGCATCGCCGCAGCAGCGGCTGCGCACGGTCGGGCTGCACGCGCGGCGCTGGCGCGTCGCCTTTGCCTTGCTGCTGGTCGCGGGCTTCGTCGGCTGGTCGCTGGTGCTTCAGCCGGTGGCGGGCTTCTTCGTGGCGCTCACCATGACCATGGGCGTCTGGGTGCTGCTGCCCTACCTGGCGGCATGGCAGGACGTGGGCCGATGACGCGGGCCGAACGCCGGCCGCGCACGCGTGCCGACTGGCTGCTCCAGAGCACGGCGGGCGCGGTGCTGGGCTTCACGCTGGCCATCGCGCTGTCGGGGCTGTTCGCCTGGCTCGGCCCGGGCGGGCTCGCGCCGCTCAACAAGTACCAGTTCACCATGTGGATGGTGCCGCCGCTGTGGCTCGGCGTGCTGAGCGCGGTCTTCCTGTTCCGCTCGGGCGCCGCGGCCTGGGTGGGGCTCGGCGCCGCCAACCTGCTGGCCTTCGGCGCGCTGCTCGCCGTGCAGCGTCTCGGGAGCTGAAGCCGCATGCGCGCCGACACGCTCCGGACCTACAAGACCGTCCACACCTGGACCGGCATCGTGGCCGGCCTGCTGCTGTTCATCGCGTTCTATGCGGGCGCGCTCACGATGTTCAAGGCGCCGCTCGCGCGCTGGGCGGCCGCGCCTGTCGTGCCCACCTCCGCGACCTACGCCGACGCCGATGCGCTGATGGCGCGCACGCTGGCCGAATGGCCGCAGGCGCGCGCCGACTTCACGCTGCAGCTGGGCGACGGGCGCCATGCGCCGCATCGCCTGCGCTGGCAGCCGCGCGGCGCGGCGCTGGCGAGCGAGGCCATGCTCGCGCCCGACGGCACACTGGCCGTCGGCACGCCCCGCATGGCGGACCTGGCCGACTTCATCGACGAGGTGCACCGCACCGCGGGCCTGCCGATCGGACGCGAGGCGGGCACGGTCGTGATGGGCGTGGTGAGCGCGCTGTACTTCCTGGCCCTGGTGTCGGGCGTGGTCCTGCTGTGGCCGACGCTGGTCAAGGACCTGTTCGCCTTGCGCGTCGGGCCCAACCTCAAGCGCATGTGGCTGGATGCGCACAACGTGATCGGCCTGCTGAGCCTGCCCTTCCACATCGTCATGGCGCTCACGGCCGTGGTGTTCGGCCTGCACGACGTGATCTACGACGCGCAGAAGGCCGTGGTCTACGACGGACGCTTCGACCGGATGTGGGCCGCCAGCGGACCGTTCGCAGCGGCGCGGCCCGACCCCGCGCCCGCAGCCCTGCTGCCCCTGGGCTCGCTGGTGGCACGGGTGCAGGCGCAGGCGCCCGGCTTCGCGCCGCACACCTTGCGCATCCGCGATGCGGGCACGGCCGGCGCGGTGGCCTGGATCACCGGCGACCAGCCCTGTTGCATGCAGCGCTCGGCCCAGGGCTCGCTGTTGCTGGTGAGTGCGGTGGACGGCGCGCTGCTGCACGGCGAGTACGCGCCCGGCCATCGCTCGGGCTGGATGGCGAGCGTGTCCACCTTCTTCGCGCTGCACTTCGGCTCCTACGGCGGCGCACCCGTGCGCTGGGGCTACTTCTTCCTGGGCCTGGCCGGTGCCTTCCTCTTCTACTCGGGCAACCTGCTCTGGATCGAATCGCGCCGCAAGGCCACGCGACGCGGTGCGGCGCCCGTCGTGCAAAGCCGCGCCACCGCGTGGATGGCGGCCGGCACCGTCGGCGTGTGCCTCGGCTGCGTGGCGGGCCTGTCGTTGGCCATCGTCGCGAGCAAGTGGCTGCAGGGCCATGTGGCGGACCTCGACGCCTGGCACCGCGGCGTGTACCACGCGGCCTTCCTGGCCAGCATCCTGTGGGCCTTCTGGCGCGGTGGCGCGCGCGCGTCGGTGACGCTGCTGTGGTGCGCGGCCGCGGCGGCCTGGGCACTGCCGCTCACGACCCTCGCCGGCCTGCTGCCGGTGCCCGTCGCGGCGGGATGGGTGCCTGCCGCGACGGGGACGCTGGGCGTCGACGCGGTGGCGCTGTGCGGCGGCCTGGGCCTGGCGCTGATGGCCCGCGCCGCCGCACGGCGTGTGCGGCACGGCGCCGCGGACAGCGTCTGGCGCGGCTGATGCGCGCGCTCAGAACTTCTGCGGCCGCCCCATGTCCGGCTGCGCGTAATCGCACACGCCCTGCGGGAAGATGCGCGCCAGCCATGCCTTCTCTTCGGCGCTGAAGGGATCGGCCGCGCCGCCCGTGCCGCGGGCGTAGGTGCCGTCGGCCAGCGCGGTGGCGATCGGCTTGGGCTGGCACTTGAACATGTCGCCGCGGTAGGAATCGCCGGCCACCATGCGCGGGCTGGTGTTGACCTTGAAGCTCTGGGTGCAGGCGCCGGGACGCGCCGAGTCCAGGATGCCGCTCCAGACCTGCGCGCCGGCCGCGATGGTCTGGCCGCTCGCGTTGAAGCACTGGTCGACGAAGCGCGAGGGCCGGGTGCCGCCCATGAGGTAGTCGTCGAGCACCTTGAGCGCATCGGTCGCGCGGGTCGCCACGCCGGCCTGGCTGGTCTCGCCGGTGAACCAGATCACCTGGTTGGCGGTGTTGCCGCCGCCGGCCTGCAGGCGCGCGCGGGCCGAGAAGGACTGGCGCGAGTTGTGCATGTCCAGCACGTCTTCCTTCCACGGGCGCAGGTCGATCAGCGGGATCGCCAGCGACTTGCCGGTGAACACCTGGCCCGCCGAGTAGGCGAGGTTCATCGCGCGCAGGTCGCCGCTGCGCCGCGGCGCGGGCGTGCCGGCGGCGGTGCGGCAGTCGGCGCTGCGCTGCATGTTGCGGCTGTCGAAGGGGTCGGCCGGCGGCATCAGCCAGTCGACGAACGCGTCCTGCTCCTTCCAGCTGCCCACGCAGGCGTTGATGCGCAGGAACTCCTGCGTGTCGATGTCGCCGCTCCGGAGCGCCTGCAGGCCGTACTGCACGCCCACGTTGTCGATCGGGATCGGCGCGAAGCCGCGCGCGTCGGTGCCGTAGATGTTGGCCAGGTCGTTCCAGTGGGTCCACTTCACGTTGGCGAAGGCGTCGGGCCATCCCAGCGCCGTCGCCGTGCTCTTGAAGGCCGGATCGCTGAAGACCGGGTTGAACACGCCGGGCCCGGCCTTGCCCCAGCCCTCGATGCATTCGGAGGAGCCGGTGCCGCCGGTGAAGCTGTTGCGCCGCGTGTCGCTGGTGGCCAGGCCTTCGATCAGCGTGCGGTCGCTCCACTTGGCCCAGCGCGAGCCGGGGTCGAGCATGACCTCGTCCTTGAAGTACTGCTCGAGCAGCGAACAGTCGGACACATAGGGCACCTGCGTCACCATGTCCGGATAGGACTGGATCGGCACGCCCGCATCGAACAGGCCCTGCGGCCGGTTCTGGGCGAACATGTACTGCTGCACCGCGCCGCCCGAGATGCCCATCGCGATGGTGTAGCGGGGCTTGCCGTAGGTCTGGACGAAATGCTCCTTGACCATGACCGCGGTCTCCTCGGCCAGCCGCAGGTTGTAGTGCACGCCGGTCTCGTTGCCCGAGGAGGAGACGATCGCATAGCCCTGCTCCAGCAGGCGCGGCATCACCGGCTTCTCTTCGCCCCACAGGCCGCCGAACCACATGGCCTTGCCCTGCTGGTGGCCCACGCCCACGCCGCCGCGCATCCAGTAGACGAGCTTCTGGTTCCAGGCCGTGTTGTCCAGTTCCCCGGGCCGCGCGCTGCTCTCGGCGAAGGGCGCGAGCATGGCCGTGCTGTAGGCGAAGCGGTTGATGGTGCCGGCCTCGACGCGCACCACGAAGGGCAGGTCGGCGCCGTTGAGGCGCACGCGCTGCAGGTTGGCCGGCGGGTTGGCGAACTGCGTGGCCGGATCGAAGGGCGCGAAGTCGCTGCCCGTGTAGTAGAAGTAGCGCAGCTGCGTCTTCACGCCGCATTGCCTGCTGTAGCCCAGCAGCGGGCTGCTCGCGTTGCCGGGGACCTGGTAGACCGGCATCCCGATGCCGTCGTGGTTGTCGACCTCGGGCGCGCCCAGGTTCGAGACCTGCGTGAGGCACATGAAGGCAGGCTGCTGCGGCCCGCTGAAGGCGGTCTCGCCCGATGGGCCGATGTCGCCGACCCAGAACTTCAGGCCGGCCAGCGAGACCTCGGGCTTGGGCGTGCCCGGGTCCACCGGCGTGCCGCCGTCGCCGCCATTGCCGCCGCCGCCCGCGGTGGGTGGCGTGGTGGTCGGTGGCGTGGTCGTGGCCTGCGTGCCGTTGCCATTGCCGCCGCCGCATGCGGCCAGCAGGGCCGTCGCCAGCGCCACGCCGATCCAGGCCGGGGCCCGCTTGTGTGTCTCGTTCATCTGTGTCTCCTGCTCGCGGATGTGCGCCGGTGGCGCGCCGCTTGTTGATGCGTGTGCCGCACGGCCTGCGCATGCGGGTCGTGGGCTTCGGCATCCTAGGGAGGCGCTGCCGCGGCGAACAGTCAGAACACCGGGCGATGGCTGTCAGATAAACGGGCGGCGCAGGGCGGCACTGCGGCCGCGTCGTTCCCTACTGCAGCTTGAGCCCGATCTTCGCGATCAGCTTCTTGTAGAAGTCGCTGTCGCTGACCATCTGCGCCTTGAAGGCCGTGTTGTCGGCGTAGGAGTAGCCGAGGTTGAGCTTCTGCAGGCTGTCGATGAAGGCCGGGTCCTTGGCGGTCTTCTCGGCCGCGACCTTGAGGATCTCGATCACCTCGGGCGGCGTGCCCTTGGGCGCGGCCAAGCCACGCCAGGCGCCCAGCGACACGTCGATGCCGCGCTCCTTGAGCGTGGGCGTGCTCTCGAAGCCCTTGAGGCGCTGGTCCGACATCACGGCCAGCATCTTGAGCTTGCCCGCGGCCAGGTGCACGCCGACCTCGGCCGGGCTCACGGCCACCGCGTCGATGTGGCCGCCCAGCAGCGCGAGCACCGCGGGTGCCGCGCCCTGGTAGGGCACCTGGTTGAACTTGACCTGCGCCTGGTCCTCCAGCGCCGAGGCCGTGAGGTTCCAGATCGAACCGTTGCCCGCGTTGCCCATGCGCATCTCGCCGGGCGTCTTCTTCGAGGCCGCGAGGAATTCCTCGATGGTGTTCCAGGGCGCGTCGGCGCGCACCGTGATCGCGGACGGATCGAAGTTCAGCCGCGCGATGGGCGTCAGCGCATCGTGGGTGAACTTCACCAGGCCCAGGCTGTTGAGGAAGGTGAGTTCCACCGTCACCAGCGCGAGCTTGTAGCCGTCGGGCTTGCTGTTGATCACGTCGGTCCAGCCGATCGAGCCGCTGGCGCCGGGCTTGTTGTTCACCACGATGCTCTGCTTGAGGTACTTGCGCGAGACCTCGGCGAAGGCGCGCGCCAGCGCGTCGGTGCCGCCGCCGGCCGCATAGGGCACGATCAGCTCGATGTTGCGGTCGGGGTAGGCGGCGGCCGGCTGGGCCTGCGCCAGTCCGCTCAGGCCGATGCCGGCCAGCGCCATCAGCGCCATGCGCCGGGTGTTCTTCGAAACCATCGTCGTCTCCTCGGGTTGTTGTCGGTTCAGCGGGAAAAGCGGGCGCTCAGGCGGCGCGCTGCAGCGGGATCACGCGGCGCTCGAGCGCGGCCAGCAGTTCCTGCTCGCGCGCCTGCACCGCGACCAGGCTCTTCGCCCGCACATGGCCATAGCCGCGGATGTCCTCGGGCAGCGAGGCCAGCGCCACGGCCGCGGCGTGGTGGGACGGGTCGGCCGACGACTGCAGCGTCGACAGCACGCGCTCGATGGTCTGCTCGTAGCGCGCGAGCACGGCGCGCTCGCCGCGGCGTTCCTCGCTGCGGCCGAACAGGTCGAAGCGCGTGCCGCGCAGCGTGCGCAGCTTGGCGAGCACCCGGAACAGCGGCAGCACCCAGGCGCCGAACTCGCGCTTGCGCAGCTCGCCGGTGGCCGGGTCGCGGCGCGACAGCAGCGGCGGCGCGAGGTTGAACACCAGCCGGTAGTCGCCCTCGAACTGCTGCCCGAGCTTGGCCAGGAAGCCACTGTGCGCATGCAGGCGCGCGACCTCGTACTCGTCCTTGATCGCCATCAGCTTGAAGTGGTAGCGGGCCACGGCCTCGGTCAGCGCGCTGCTCTGGCCGAAGCGTCCGGCCTCGGCCGCGCGCACGCGCTCGACCAGCGCGGTGTAGCGCGCCGCGTAGGCCGCGTCCTGGTAGTCGGTGAGGAAGCGGGTGCGCAGCGCGATGGTCTCGTCGAGGTTCTTGGCGCGCGGTGGCGACACGGCCGCGCCTTCACTGCCGCGCTTGAGCGCCAGCAGGCGCTCGACCGCCTGCGGGTCGACTGCGGTGCGGCGGCCCCAGAGGAAGGCGTCGGCGTTCATGCGCTGGCCGGTGCCGTTGAGTTCGATCGCGGCCCCGATCGCTTCGGCGCCGATCGGGATCAGGCCGCGCTGGTAGGCGAAGCCCAGCATGAACATGTTGGCGGCGATGCTGTCGCCCAGGAGCGCGGTCGCGATGCGGCCCGCGTCGACGAACTCGGCCGCGTCCTCGCCCACCGCGTCGATCACGTTGCCGCGCAGGCCGTCGCGCGGGAACTGCATGTCGGCGTTGCGCGAGAACTCGCCCGGCATGAACTCCTTGGTGTTGACCAGCACCCGCGTGCGGCCGCGCCGGGTCGCGGCCAGCGTCTTGGAGTTGCCGGCCACGATCACGTCGCAGCCCAGCACCAGGTCGGCGCCGCCCGCGGCGATGCGGATGGTCTTGATGGCCTCGGGCGAAGCGCCGAAGCGCAGGTGGCTCCAGACCGAGCCGCCTTTCTGCGCCAGGCCCGCCATGTCGAGCAGGCCGCAGCCGCGGCCTTCGAGGTGCGCCGCCATGCCCAGGATGGCGCCGATGGTGACCACGCCCGTGCCGCCCATGCCCGTCACGAGGATGCTGTAGACGCGCCCGTCGAGCGAGGGCCGCACCGGCTCGGGCAGCACCGGGAACAGCGTGGTCTCGGCCATCGGCTCGGGCTTGCGCAACGCGCCGCCCAGCACCGTGACGAAGCTGGGGCAGAAGCCCTTGACGCAGGAATAGTCCTTGTTGCACGAGGACTGGTCGATCTGCCGCTTGCGGCCGAACTCGGTCTCCAGCGGCTGCACCGAGACGCAGTTGGACTTCACGCCGCAGTCGCCGCAGCCCTCGCACACCAGGTCGTTGATCACCAGCCGCTTGGCCGGGTCGGGGAAGGTGCCGCGCTTGCGCCGGCGCCGCTTCTCGGCCGCGCAGGTCTGGTCGTAGATCAGCGCGGTGGTGCCGGGGATCTCGCGCAGCTCGCGCTGCACCGCGTCGATGTCGTCGCGGTGGTGCACCGTCACGCCCTCGGGCCAGCGCACGTCGGCCGCGTACTTGTCGGGCTCGTCGCTCACGATCACGATCCGGCCCACGCCCTCGGCGCGCACCTGGTGCGCGATCATCGGCACGTCGAGCGGCCCGTCGTGGCGCTGGCCGCCGGTCATGGCGACCGCGTCGTTGAACAGGATCTTGTAGGTGATGTTGGTGCGCGCGGCCACGGCGGCGCGGATCGCGAGCAGGCCCGAATGGAAATAGGTGCCGTCGCCGATGTTCTGGAACATGTGGGCGCGCCTGGAGAAGGGCGCCTCGCCGACCCACGACATGCCCTCGGCACCCATCTGCGTGTAGCCCAGGGTCGAGCGGTCCATGCTCTGCGCCATCCAGCTGCAGCCGATGCCGGCGTAGCCCTTGCTGCCGGCGGGCAGCACGGTCGAGGAACTGTGCGGGCAGCCGCTGCAGAAGTAGAAGCTGCGCGACAGGATGTCGACCACGCCGCGCGGCGCGCGCCAGGCCTTGATCTCCTCCACGCGGCGGCGCAGGGCCGGGTCGTCCGCCAGCTCGAGCAGCCGCTCGCCGATGGCGATCGCGATCTGGTTCGAGTCCAGCGCCATCTCCGACTGGAACATCACCGCGCCCTGCTCGTCGCGCTTGCCGACGATGGCCGGCGTGTGGGCACGGCCGTAGAGCTGCTCCTTGAGCTGGAACTCGATCAGGCTGCGCTTCTCCTCGACCACCAGGATCTTCTGCAGCCCGTCGGCGAAGGCCACCGCGCCCTGAGGCTCGAGCGGCCAGGGCATGCCGACCTTGTAGAGCCGCAGGCCCTTGGCCACGGCCGCTTGCTCCGACAGGTCCAGGTCGTCGAGCGCCTGCAGCACGTCGAGGTAGCTCTTGCCGTGCGAGACCACGCCCAGCCGCGCCGAGGCGCTGTCGAGCACGATGCGGTCGATGCCGTTGGCGCGCGCGAAGGCGGTCACGGCGCCGAGCTTGTGGCGGTGCAGCCGCGCTTCCTGCGCATGCGGCGTGTCGGGCTGGCGGATGTTCACGCCGTCGGCGGGCAGGTCCACGCCCTGCGGCGCGACGATCTTCACGCGCTCGATGTCGACGTCGATGGACGCGGTGGCCTCGACCGTGTCCTTCACGCACTTGATGCCGACCCAGCAGCCGCTGTAGCGCGACATGGCCCAGCCGATCACGCCGTAGTCGAGGATCTCCTGCACGCCGGCCGGGCTCAGCACCGGGATCATCGCGTCGACCATCGCGAATTCGCTCTGGTGGCAGGTGGTGGAGGATTCGCAGGTGTGGTCGTCGCCCATCAGCACCAGCACGCCGCCGTGGCGCGACGAGCCCGCGAGGTTGCCGTGGCGGAAGGCGTCGCCGGTGCGGTCCACGCCCGGGCCCTTGCCGTACCACATGGCGAACACGCCGTCGTGCTTGCCCTCGCCGCCGATCTCGGCCTGCTGCGAGCCCCAGACGGCGGTGGCCGCGAGGTCCTCGTTGACGCCCGGCACGAACACCACGTTGCGCGCGCCCAGGTGCTTCCTGGCCTTGGCGATCTGTTCGTCGAGCCCGCCCAGCGGCGAGCCGCGGTAGCCGCTGATGTAGCCCGCGGTGTCGAGGCCCGCGCGGCGGTCGCGTTCGTGCTGGGTGAGCGGCAGCCGCACCAGCGCCTGGGTGCCGGTGATGAAGATGCGGCCGCGGGTCAGCGTGTACTTGTCGTCGAGCGTGACGGCTTTCAAGGTCATGGCCTGCCTCGGGTGTGGAGTTTCTCGTGGGGCGAGGCGCATCGGGGCGCGCCTGCGATTCGGCATCCGCGAGCGGTGCCTTCGCAAGTGTCGACACTTTTGCACGACGGCCCACTAGGGAAACTCCGCGCTCGGGCCCGGGCCGGCGCCCTGTGCAGCGCCAACACGGGCGCCACTCGCTACACTGAGGCGCGATCTGTCGCCTGGGCGACGGCGGACCCGCCTGCAAGGCACAGCTGCTGTCGCCACGATTCCTTCCTCACGCCGCATGCCCCGAACGCCCCGTCGACCCAGCCCCAGACCGCCGCGCGAGGCCCGCGAGGAGAGCAGCGTGGAGCGGCTCTACCTCACGCTGCGCGAGCGCTGCATGCACTACGACTTCAAGCCCGGCGCGCGCATCAACGAACAGGCGCTGGGGCGCGAGCTCGGCGTGAGCCGCGCGCCGCTGCGCGAGGCGCTGAACCGGCTGGCCGCCGAAGGCCTGCTCGACTTCGTGATGAACAAGGGCTTCCTGCGCAAGGCGATCAGCGTCGACGAGGTGTTCGACCTCTACCAGGTCCGCATCGCACTGGAGCGCCGGGCGGTGCTGCTCGCGGTGCAGCGGGCCGGCGACGAGGAGATCGCGGTGCTGGGCGGCTATTGGCAGCTGGTGATGGCCGCATCGGACGACCTGGCGACCGCGGACATGGTGCTGGCCGACGAGGAATTCCATCGCCAGCTCGTGGCGCTGTCGCACAACAAGGAACTGGCGGCCTTCATGGACGTGGTCACGCGCCGCATCCATGTCGCGCGGCACGTCGACATCGAGCAGTCGGACTGGAACGACCGCGCCTTCAACGCCCACGCCGAGATCGTGGCGCTGATCGCGCAGCGGGACACGCCGCGCGCGCTGGACGTGCTCACCGCGCACATCGACATGAGCCTGCACCGCGCGGTGCAGATCACGCGCGAGATGGTGGCGCGCTTCTCGCTGGGCGAGGCCGGGATGCCACGCCGGTGAGACCGTCGGGGCCGCGGTCGCGGCGGAACGTTAGAGTTCAGCCCTTTCCTTTTCGCGCGCGACCACTCCGTCATGCACACGCCCTCTCTCTCCGAACCTGAAAACGCAAGACAGGACCTTCGATTGCAAAGCTATCGCATCGCCGTCGGCACCAGCCTGCTGGTCGTCCTGTTGCTGGTCGTCTGGCACGGGCTGGGCATGCTGCACCTGCAGCCCCTGCTGCTGATCCTGGGCGTCATCCTCGGCTGGGTGGGGGTCTTCTACCTGGCCTTCCGCAGCGAATGGAACCGCACGCTCGTCGATCCGAGCATGACGGTGCCGCAGATGAGCGCCGCGGCCCTCACGCTGCTGGGCGGTGCGTTCGCGGCGGACGGCGGCCGCGCGATGTTCCTGGTGCTGCTGGCGATGGTGAGCCTGTTCGGCGCCCTGCGCCTGCGCACCCCCGCGCTCATGACCTATGCGCTGGGCAGCGTCGTCGGCTATGCGGCGGTGCTGGGGCTGCTGAAGCTGTTCAAGCCGCAGGCCCTGGACATGCAGCTCGAGTGGCTGCAGCTGCTGGTGTTCGCGGTCGTCATGCCCTGGTTCGCGATGATGGGCGGCCACATCAGCGCGCTGCGCGAGCAGCTCAAGGCGGCCTTCCGAGCCGTTTCGGAGAGTGAGCGCATGCTGGCCGAGGCGCAGCGCCTGGCCCATTTCGGCAGCTGGAGCTTCGACCCCGTGACCCGCGAGGCCGCCTGGTCGAAGGAGACCTTCCGCATCTTCGGGCTCGACCCGCTCGACCGCGGCATGGCCGGCGCGGACTTCCGCTCGCTGGTGCACGAGGAGGACCGCGAGCGCTACATGCGCCTGATCGACCGCGCGCTGGGCGAGGGCAAGGAGTTCGACACCGAATACCGCATCTCGCTGCCCTCGGGCGCGGTGCGCTGGGTCCATGCGCTGGCGCAGCCGGCGGCCAACGCGGAGGGCAGCGGCCAGCTGCTGCGCGGCACGGTGATGGACATCACGCAGCGCAAGGCGTCCGAAGACCAGATCCGGCAGCTGGCGCACTTCGATGCGCTGACCGGCCTGCCCAACCGCAACCTGCTGATGCAGCTGCTGCGCCATGCGGTCGGCAAGGCGCAGCGCGGGTCGCCGCTCGCGCTGCTGTTCATCGACCTCGACGGCTTCAAGGCCGTCAACGATTCGCTGGGCCACGAGGTGGGCGACGCGCTGCTGGCGGCCTTCGCGCAGCGGCTGGGCCGCAGCCTGCGCATGTCCGACACGGCCGCGCGCCTGGGCGGCGACGAATTCGTGGTGATCGTCGACGACTTCGCCGGCCGGGCCGACATCGAGACCGTCGCGCAGCGCATCCTGCTGGCCGCCGCCACGCCCTTCAAGGTGCTCGAGCACGACTGCGCGATCTCGGCCAGCATCGGCATCGCGCTGTACGGACCGGACTGCGCGGACGTGAACGCGCTGATCAAGAACGCCGACCTGACGATGTACGAGGCCAAGCGCGCGGGCCGCAACGTCTACCGCTTCTGGTCGGGCGAGACCGCGGCGGTCGAGTGAGCCCCGCCCCGCAAGCGGCTCAGTTGATGTTGCTGCCGCTGATGGCGAAGGGCCGGCCGGGCAGGGTGTAGCCGCCGGCGTACTCGAAGGGCTGCCCCTGCTGCAGCGCGCAGCCCGCGGGCCGGGGACAGGCCGCGGTGGCCGGGTCATAGGTCCACATCACGACCGGCCCGTAGGCGTAGTTGCGCACCGTGCGGCCGCTGTAGTCGGCGACCGTGAGCAGGTAGCTCTCGGTGCCGTGGTTGTCCACGTCCTCGATCGCGATCGCGTCGCCCATGCGGCTGTCCTGCAGCGTGAGCAAGGGCCGGGCGGTGGTCCGGGCGGCGTCGAACTGCAGCAGGGTGGCCTTGCGTTCGGCGCGCGACAGCACCCACAGGTGGTCCTCGGGCTGGCGGTCGCCGTAGAGCGCGCTGCGCCCGTGCGTGGCCTTCTCCTTCAGGTAGGCGATGCTGGTCGGGTTGGCGCCGACCGCGACGCTGAAGCGCTCGCGGATGTCCTCGGGTGCGCCCCGCGCGCTGCCGCGCGGGTCGAGGTAGCGGTCGCCCAGCGTGAAGACGCGCAGCAGGCCTTCCTCTGTCGCGATGTAGGCGCGGTGCGGCGCCTGCAGCGAGAGCTTGACGGCGGTCGGCGGCTGCGGCAGGTCGACCACCTTGACCACCACCGGCCGCTGCGCGGGCGCCTGCGCGAAGACCGGCGGGAACTGGGCCGGGCCGTCGCCGCGTTGGCGCAGCAGCGCGTCGAAGTCGGCCTGGGTCCCGGCGAAGTACTGCTGGCGGTAGAAGCGCAGCAGCGGGCCCAGGTCGATGAAGGCAGCCTTGCGTTCTGACTTCGATATCACCACCGCCATGCCGGTGCGCGCGATGGCGTCGTCCAGGTCGCCGTCGAGGTAGCGCCGGCGTTGCGCCGCGGTCTGGATGTGCTCGGTGAAAAAGTTGCGCACGCGCTGGTAGTCGGCATCGGGCTTGCCGGTGCTCGCGCTGATCTCGGTCGGCGCCTTCATGCCCGCGGGCAGGTCGACGAAGCCCAGCAGCTTGGCCCCCAGGTAGTTGCCCAGGCCGGGCAGGCCCGGGTAGCGGTCGCGGTGGCTGCCCCAGTTCGCTTCCCATTGCGCGGCCGGCAGGGTCTCGCAGCCCTGGCAGCCGTCGGTCAGCGCGATCACCGCGACCTGGCCCTTGAGCGCGGCCGTGTCCCAGACGGCCACCAGCGCGAACTCGCCGCTGTTGGTGATCGCCAGCGCGGTCGGCGTCTTGCCGGCCGGCAGCTTGAGCTTGACGAAGTTGTGCGAGGTGTTCGAGCCGGCGCTGAGGATCCAGCCGTTGGCGAAGACGGTGAGCGTGTTGTTCACCCAGCCGCCGCGGCCGTAGCCGCGCGCGGCCGCGACCGGGCGCTGGTCCATCGGCACGGTGCCGATCGGCGAGCCGCGCTGGTCACCGGAGAAGCGCTTGGTGTTCTCGTCGTTCCAGCCGCTGTCGGCGCCGGTGTAGGTGGTCCAGCTGACCTCGGGCTTCCAGCTGACCACGTTGTGCGCGATGCCGTTGACCTGCAGGCTGGCGAGGCCGTAGGCCTTCTGCCGGCCCGCGGGCGCGGGATCGGGCAGGTAGGCGACGTTGGCGATGCTGGAGGCGTAGTCGCCCGCGGCCCCGGTCAGCCGCTCGCCGATCTGGTACTCGCCGCACCAGCCCTCGGCACCGCAGCCGCGGTCGCCCTTCAGGCCGTCGGCCTGGACTTCAGCGCGCTGGATCGACAGCGTGCGGTAGCTCCTGCTGGGCCGCGGACCGGGGTAGGTGGTGCCCGCGACCGGCGCGGTCGACGGCAGGCCGTAGCGGAAGACGATGCCGTCGTCGGTGCCCATGCGGGCCGCCATCGCGCGGTAGGCGGCCGGGTCGGCCAGTGCGTCCGCGGGCGCCGCCGGCGCGGCCTGCACCCCCCAGGCCAGCAGAACCGGGAGGGCGCGTGAGGCCGAACGCAAAAGCGTGTGCATTGCACGGTTTCCCGGGTTTGTTCTGTGAAACAAAGGTACTAGCGTTAATACAATAGCTTACATGAATACCGAGCGTGACAACTTCTACGACTGGGCCAAGGAAAAGCCCGACACCCGCTTTGCCAGCCTGAGCCCGTCGACCCCCATGCGCCAGCGCGCGCATCCCAGCGGCTCGCCCTGGGTGCGCCTGGCGGTGTTCGCCGCCGTGGTCATCGGCCTGAGCGCCGCCTATCACTTCTTCCTGAGCTAGCGCGCGCTCACTTTCACTTGCGAGAGAACTGCTGTCGCGCCGCGCGCGTGATGGCCGCCACGCAGGGGTGCGTGATCCGGCGTTCGACCGAGATGCCGAAGAACTCCTCGACCAGTTCCGAGGCCCGCCCCAGCACCTTCACCCCGTATTGCGCACAGGTCTCGTCCTCGAGCACCGTGGGCGACATGAACACGCCGCGCCCTTCGCCGCCGAAGGCCTTGAGCAGCGCGGCGTCGTCGAACTCCCCGATCAGCCGCGGCCGCAGCGCATGCTCGGCCAGCCAGAGGTCGAGCCGCTGGCGCATGGCCGAGGCCGAGCCCGGAATCAGCATCGGCGCGCCGTCCAGGCACTGAGGAAAGCCGCCTTCCAGCGCAGCGTGCAGGGCCGGCGTGGCGAAGAAGGTCATGGCGGTGGTGCCCAGCGTGTGGTTGAAGGCCTTCACGCTGGTCTGCTTGCCCATCGCCTCGTTGGCGATCACCAGGTCGAGCCGCTGCACCGACAGCTGGCCTAGCAGATCCCGGAAATGCCCCTCGTGGCAGATCAGCCGCACCTGTTCGGGGATGGCCAGCGCCGGCTCGAGCAGCCGGTAGGCGATGGCCTTGGGCACCGCGTCCGCGATGCCGACGCGGAAATTCAGCGTGCGCACGCCCGATCGCCGGTTGCCCACGGCCGCCTCGAGTTCTGCGCCCAACGAGAAGATTTGGTCGGCATAACTCAGCGCCGTGCGTCCTTCTGGCGTTAATTCGACGCCGCGGCCACTTTTCTGGAACAAATGGCAGCCCAGCGACTCTTCCAGTAACTTGATCTGCGTGGACAGGGTTTGCGGCGTGATGTGCAGCTGCTCCCCGGCCCGCACGATGCCGCCGGCCTTGGCGGCCGCCCAGAAGTAATAGAGGTGCTTGAAATTCATGGCGTCGCTTCCATAGTAAACAAATAACGAAGGGACGATGCCGAAAATACGACTTTTTTCGAAGGCTTGAAGGCCCTAGAGTGCAAAGCGACGCTTCCCCCTTTTTCGCCCGCGTGCTTTCAACCAGGACATCCCTATGAACGAGACGATCTCCCGCTACGGCGCTTACGGCGCGCCGACCACCTCCGCGCAGCGCAACCAGGTGCTGCGCAACACCTACTGGCTGCTGGCCCTGTCGATGGTGCCCACGGTGCTGGGCGCATGGCTGGGCGTGGCCACCGGCATCACGCGCGCCATGTCCCCGGGCATCGGCATGATCGTGTTCCTGGGCGGCGCCTTCGGCTTCATGTTCGCCATCGAGAAGACCAAGAACTCGGCCGCCGGCGTGCCGGTGCTGCTGGCCTTCACCTTCTTCATGGGCC
>Ga0182008_10000755_pt1 | contig 22725 bp, 24 predicted proteins | sample Sormic07211129_1_FD_120482 | JGI IMG/M metagenome (GOLD analysis project Ga0182008, IMG submission 120482) | Rhizosphere microbial communities from Sorghum bicolor, Mead, Nebraska, USA - 072115-129_1 metaG | ecosystem: Host-associated > Plants > Roots > Rhizosphere | place: USA: Nebraska...
GAGAATGTGGAAGATCTTCCGATGATGACAAGTGGGACGGAGGAAAAATTGTTGGATTATCTTGAGAAGTTTGAAAAATCAGACCAATATCTAAAAAATGATATTTCATTGCCGGGTCTCGCTACTTATTGCAAAACCAATACAAAGTACTTATCCCGGATCATCAATATCCACAAAGGGATGGATTTTAATAATTACATCAATAAACTGAGGATACAATATATTATTGAGAAACTCAATAACGAACCTGAATATATGAAGTATAAAATTGCTACTCTTGCGGAGGAAACAGGATTTTCTTCACAGAATAAGTTTGCAACAAATTTTAAAAAAGTAACCTTAATATCTCCTTCTGTTTTTATTAAATATCTTCAGGATCAAAAAAATAACGATCAGCAAAATCATTAGGGCTATTATATTCCAGAAAATAGTAATACCAGCTTTTCTACCTGCTTACTTTCATAGGCCATTTCAACATAGATCCTTCTTCCATGACTACCACAAAGTCAATAACTAAATCCCCCTAAAGATTTCTAGTTATTTTTAGTATATCTTCCACCTTGTTTTTATAACTGGAAAACTTCTTGAGATACTCTCATATTTCTAATTGAAGCCTTTCACTAAATCTCTGAAGAGTTTGTTAATGTTTTCTCTCAAAGTCCCCACTGTCATGTCAACATTTAAAGCCTCTGCCAAAATATCAAATTCAGCATACATCATAAGCCTAAATCGTGATTGGCTCCCCATGAACTTCTACGACATCCTTCATTTCAGTTTATTCGGTTGACTGACCATTTTCACCGGTAACCGGAAATGCTTTCTGAACGATTTTTGTACACTTATCAATGATTCTCATTTCGTAAGTTTCGGCCTCCGGTCTCTTAATAATCATTTCGATTCTCATTGTCACTTTTCCTGTGTAGTTTAGGGAAAAGATTAGGTTTTGTTTGATTCTATTGCAATTATTTAAATTATGTTAAATTGTCTGATTTATTAAGCAGTATAATTATTTAAAACTCCTACTAATACATGATTCAAATTTATACTAACAGTATCACCCACATTATAAATTCTTGTTTCACCATCAGGGTTAGACACTACATATAATTTAATAAATGTAAAACTTGAAGTGTTAAAAATTGTAATTTCTTGATTTCCTACATCTACATTTCCTTGATAAAACCTAAAACTAATAAAGCTATTAGCAGGAATAGTAACTACGCCTTTCAAATGCATATAAGAAATATCTCCATGTGAAGCATTTTTTCTAATAATGGTTTCAGATTCTTCTCCTAGGCCATTTCCTTGAAATTTGTCATATTGATCAAAGAGATTAAAATAACCAATTGTTCCATCTTCTTTTTGTACTAATTGACGTGTATATGTAGGATCGTCCTGAGCGTCAATAAGAGCATTCGTTTTAATCCCTTCACCTGATAACTCTAAAAGCTTTTCAGCCTGAGGGATTCCCTGTATCATTTGTCCACATGAAAACTGTATTAATTCTCTTGTTTGGCTTATAGAGGTGTTCATATTATTAGTACCACTGTCATTCCATGACATTGATGAAAGTATAAGATCTTGATTTACAGTTAGTCTGCCTGTATGTGTACGGTCTGCTGATTCGTCAGCAATAATTATTTGTTCATCACCAAAAAAGGTAACCTCTTTAGTGCCTAGACCCATTGAACTTGTTTTTTTCATTCCACCAAAATATGTCCTGTCGTTATTGATTTCAATAACTCCGGTTAACGGTTTGTTCGGCTCCGTTCCGGTTAATGGGATATAATTTGCGGTCGTACCGCCTAAAATTGGCTTTATTCCTAGAGTGCCATCGTCTTTTACTACTATTTGTTTTGTGAAAGTAGGGTCGCCGTCAGCATTATTAAGACCTGTAAATTGCATTCCATTTTCACCCAAAATAATAGTGGTGTCTCTGCTTTGGGTTCTATAATTTAACCATATTTGATGATTAATCTGAAACGAACCAACTCGGTAATTGTAATCATCTGTTTGATGAACAACTTTAACATAATAATTTGGTACACGAAGAAATCCGCTTATTTCTCTGCTTACAAATGAATATTCTGAAGAGGATTCTGTTGGAGTGGATGTTACGTTTAGCATTTTACCATAGTAAGACAGTGTATCATTTACATCCATTACAAAATTTGTTGAAGGAAAATTATACGTAGAATTAATCGTTCTTACAGATGAATTTTCTATATTGCCATCCATTGGACCACCTTTATAAATTTTATAATCTCCATTTGATGACAAGGAATTATTAAACTTTATATTTCCCTGATACAATGCTCCAGTAATCTTGTCGTTTTCAAGATTAATTCCTGCCATTGGAATGAAATTACCATTACCTCCGACAGACTGTTTTGAAATTAAGCCATTATTATCAACGACATATCTTTCATGCTCACCGCCTTGCTTCGGTACGAGGTATATATCTAATGCGGTGATGTTTTTTGTTTCGTCAGCTATGCTTAAATAGCTCCCCGATTTAACATCAATTGACTTTACTATTATTTCTCTAAATTTTGCCATTTTTTATTTTTATGATTGTGATGTTTCTTCTAGTTTCTGAGCCACTGGTGCTGGGAATATCCATATCCCTCCTTCGTCGCCAACTAATACTGCTTCCAGTCCTTCAACTTCTGTAAGCGGAATTTTTGTATTTTTGTGTCTGAAAGACAAAAACGTCTGTTGAAATTCTTCTTGTGTAGGCATATCGCCGGTTTGAAACCAACTTAATATTGTTTCTAAATCTGTCATATTATTGATTCTTTGGTTGTAAATTGATGATAGTAAGTAGCTAAGATAGCTTATAGCTTTACATCCTTATTTATTATACTTATCTTAGAAATAATTAAAAAATTCCAATGATTATACATCAAAAATATAATATTTCAAGGGCTAAGGTTTCCCCGTTGTAGATTATTAACTCAATTAAGATTATGTTATCCTATTGGGGGGGAGTTTAAGGAGAAAATCTTTGTAATCTTTGGTCTGAATAATTGATGATAGGATTATATTTGAAATTAATCTTATTAATGACTAATAATAATTTATAAACTGATCAAACTAATTTTATGTCGGATATTTCCTATTTAGGTTTTTCATAGATCTGTTTGTATAAAAATTATTTTTCGCCATAATATCGTGGATTTATTGCTTAGTCATTATAATTACTTTCATATCTTATAAGTGTTTATTATTTAAAGTTCAAAATTGATATTTTTTTTATTCTTATGAAAGTTATTTGCTCTTACTGTCCTGTAGTTGCAGTAACTCTTAAATTTTGAATGATTTATAATTACTGACTTATCTACGCGATTTGTACAGTGAATTATGCTTCAATATAATATTTTGTGGTACAATAAATTTTTATAAACAATATTATTTTTCCTTAAATTCAAAACGATATTTTGAATTCGCGGCTATCTGCTGCTTCATTTTTTATTTTCAAAAGCAATCTATTGCAAAGTGGCTTTTTTCTCCATTTGTAATAGGTGCTGGAAGCAATTTCTAGCCTATGTCGCATTTTCGGTCAAAAAAGAGGTGTTCATGATTTTAATGAAAACATTTCATCGACCGTTCCTGGAGAAAGACCGTTGCTTTTTTAATAAATTGCGTTCCAGCTTTGTATCTTTAGTTTCTTCACCAATTCGTGGATTTTACTTGCTCAGGAGTCAGTTTAAGATTTCCATTCAAAAACAAATATTCGCTAAACCATCGAAAAGTTAGGATGCAAAATTTTTTGTAAGAATTTAACAATCAACTCATCAAAATAAATTTTATATTAGTAGTATCATAAATAGCGTTATGAAGTTATATAAATAAGATTGACGCAATTTGCAAATTTGAAAGTTAGCAGACATTTGAAACAGGACCTAAAGATCTAAAATTTATAAATTAAATACAGAAAAAATGAGAAACAATATTTATACTTTGTTATTATTATTTTTATTCACAAGCGCTGATGCTCAGGAATATTTAAAATTAATAAGTGAAGCTGATAAATTATATGAAACAAAAGATTACAAGAAGTCTACTGATTTATATGATAAAGCTTTTAAAATTGAAAGCAAAAATCCAAATCACTTATATAATGGTGCATGTGCATCCTCTTTATCAGGAAATACAAAAAAGGCATTTAAATGGTTGAACTTATCAATAGAAAAAGGTTGGACAAATCTAAAGCACTTAAATTCTGATACTGATTTAGAAAGTTTACATTCAAAAAAAGAATGGGGAGAAACAATTGAAAAGTTAGAAAAAAAATTAGAGTTCATAGAAGCAAATTATGACAAACCATTAAAGGCTGAACTATTGACAATTCTTGAAGAAGACCAAAAATATAGAATTCAAATGGATGAAACTCAAAAAAAATTCGGTCAGGATTCTAAAGAAATGAATAACCTTTGGAAAATAACAAATCAGAAAGACTCAATTAACTTATTAAAAGTAAAAAAAATATTAGATGAAAAAGGCTGGGTTGGCAAAGACAAAGTAGGCGCGCAAGCCAATAGTGCATTATTTCTTGTCATTCAACATTCAGATTTGGAAACTCAAAAAAAATATTTACCAATGATGAAAGAAGCTGTAAAAAAAGGAAATGCAAATCCAAGTTCTTTGGCTTTATTAATTGACAGGATAGAAATTAGAGAAGGAAGAAAACAAATATACGGAAGTCAAATAGGAACAAATCCAAATACTAAAACTCCATATGTTTTACCTTTAATTGATCCTGACAATGTAGATAAGAGAAGAACCGAAGTTGGTCTGGATTTAATCTCTGATTATATTAAAAATTGGGATTTAATTTGGGATGTTGAAAAATATAAAAGTGAATTATCCGAATTAGAAAAATTAAATAAATAGAAAAAACGCCTGTCAGCAGCAGTTTGTAAAAAATGGCGTGTTAGGTTTAATTAATTTGGTTTTGTATTTGCAAAGTCAGTATTAGTCGAATGTTAGAATTTCTTCGCCACTTCTGCAATCTGCAAAAAGTTAGAGAATAAGACTTAATCTCAGCAAAAAATAGGATAAAAGATGTAAGCTTTGCGAAATAATGGAGTCAAGGCAGATTTTGTTTCAGACTGCTTTACATAAACACGTATTTGCTGCGGGCTTTATTTTTTACCGTCTAGATATTTGCGTGCATTGGTGTTGTCCGGATTTAATTCCAAAGATTTTTTATAATTAATAATCGCTTCTTTTCGGTTTCCTAAATTTTCTAGAATTTCACCATAACTATCATATACATTCCAACTTTTAGGGAATAGAAGTGTGTTAAGCTTAAAGACCTGCAATGCTTCATTTTTTTTATTCTGTTCCAATAACTGATAACCCCAAGTATTCACGTCGTCCTCCTTTAAGGAATAATTTTGATTTGCCTGATATAACTTCCTATAAACATTATAAGGGTTTTGATATTTTTTTTTATAAGATTTTGACGTAATAATTTCAAATTTTTACTAAAGCCAAAACCATTTTCACTTTCATATTAGGGAAATAGTATCATGCAATTTCGTTTACAACCCATTCTGGATTTGAACCTTATAGATTATATATACATCATGCCAAAATGTAATTTGTGCATATTTTTGTCACCAACCAAAGTGGTGACAATACTTCAAAAGATATGAAGGAAGCCTCAACTGAGATTTTTGAAAAATTATTAGATGATATATCCTAGATAGCTTATTAAAACAAATATCGTTTCAAATACTTACATTAAAAAAAATCTCGCCCATATTATACAATGTGCAAATAGATTACGATAACACAAGAACCACTAAAAGTCAATCATGGTTTACTAAATTAATTTTCTCTTTTTTGCTATCACGGCGAGGTGGAAAAGAGTTTTAGCACCGCATATTTTTCTAATTGTTGTAAGTCTTTTTTCTATGTTACTTTTACTGGCAACGATTGATTCGTCGTCTGAAAGTTGCTTAGGAATTTCACCGATTTTTAAACCTTGTGATAAGTATTTTAGTATAAGGATATCTAATTTTTCCATTCAGCAAATTTAGAAAATAATTATGTTCTGTCGATCCAATTATACTGGCCTAGTGTCGTTGCTTTTTGTCCAACCAATGCTTTAGGTAGTTATTCTATCGAGATTTCTTTACTTTTAGTTACTTTAATCATAGCCCTTTATAATCTGGATAAGTATATATCATCTACTTTTAGCTTGTTTTGTTTGGATAGATTCTGAATACAGAATCTATCCAAACAAAAATAAAGAAGCAATTTAATAGAGATTCTTACTGAAGTAATAAAATCCTTTCTAAGATATAGACGCAGAGCTGTCCGATGATTTCAAAGGTTTTTTAAAATAATCTTCCTTGTTAGTAACGGGTATTATAATGATGAAACTTCTATCAAACTATTTATTCCTTAACCTATACAAATAATGGCTTATGCTAATTGTTTAATTTTAGATCAATTTTAACGATACAATAGATATTGGCTTAATTTTAGATTTGGAAATTGAAACCAAATTAAATACTATTATTATGGCAAAATCAACAGAATCAAAGACAGGCAAAAGTACTTCGACAAAATCGGGATCAACTACACAAAAGAGTACTGCAAACGGAAAAATTAAAGCAAAAAGCGATGCCGCTGAAAATCTAAGAGAGTTTTTAGTGGATGGACTTAAGGATCTTTATTGGGCAGAAAAGCATTTATCAAAAGCATTGGTGAAAATGGAAAAAAATGCTACTTCTCCAAAATTGAAAGATGCAATCAATAATCACAAATCTGAGACTGATGTACAGATTACTCGTCTTGAAGAAGTTTTTGCAATTTTAGATGAAAAAGCTAAAGCAGAAAAATGTGATGCTATGGAAGGCTTGATAAAGGAAGGTGAAGGTATAATGGAAGAGACAGAAGCTGGTGCTGTTCGCGATGCAGCGATTATCGCAGCAGCGCAGAAAGTTGAACATTATGAAATCGCTTCATATGGAACTTTGGTAGCATACTGCCAATTACTGCAAGAAGAAGAGGCAATGAAAATTCTTCAGCAAACATTAGATGAAGAAAAGTCTTGTGATTCGTTATTAACAGACCTGGCAATTTCTGAAATTAATCTTGAAGCTGCTAGCGAAGAGAAGTAAAACATCTCAAAGAAATAAAGAAAGCAATCCTAAACGATTGCTTTTTTATTTGCCATAAGAGCTTATATGAATGATTAGCGTCAGATTAAAATTTCTTATATCGACAATTAGACAACCGTCGTAACTGAGATCCCTAGATTTTAAAATGTTGATCGTAAAGGAGCATTTGCCTTTCCGTCGCCAGTAAAAAAGTTATGCCATAATATTACTCTAGCTTGCCCTAATCTTGAGATTCATATTTTAGTCAGAAAAGATATTACAAGTCAAAAGGTAAATCAGAGGTTTTTAGCATAATTCCAACACACATTCCATCTCTACAACAATCCCTGTGATCTGCCTCATAAAGTATTAGGTTTTTCCGGTGTATGTTTGAAAATCATTTATTGATGATTGAATAAACATTAACAATTAGAACCAAAAGACAACAATTATATATGAATCCAAAGGGAAAATTATTAATTATTGGCGGACATGAAGACCGGGCTGATAATGAAGTTGAAATAAAGGATGACAATCATGAATTTTCGCCAAATGAAATTCTCAAACTATTAGTAACATCTAAAAATGACCGAATTGAAGTTATTACTGCGGCGAGTTCAGAACCGGAAAGCATGCGTGATACTTACCAGAAAACATTTACTGAGATAGGCTATACAAATTTCGGTTTTTTACATACGATTGATGAGTCGATGCCTCTTGTCCTTTATTTGGAAAGAATATCAAAATCAAAAACAGTATTCTTTACAGGCGGTGATCAGAATAATATACGCAGACATCTGCAGAACTCAGCGATTCGCAGTTTACTTAAAGAAAAATATCAGAAAGAGGAAGGTTTTATCATTGCCGGCACCAGTGCGGGCGCGATGTACCTGCCGGAAATTATTATCTGCGATGCAGAGAACGGAGAGGCGATACTGGAAAACGATATCAAACTTGATTCCGGGCTGGGCCTGCTGAGTAGTTTTATTGTTGATACACATTTTGTTCACCGTGGGAGATTTGGTAGGCTTGCGCATGCTGTTTTACTTCATCAGGAACTTTGTGGTATTGGTTTGGGGGAAGATACAGCAATGCTTATCGAAGATGGCAGTAAGGCGATTTGCAAAGGTTCCGGTATGACTATTATTATCAGCGCCAAGAATGTGGGTCAAACCAATATTGATTCAGCCGAAAAAGGATTCCCGGTATACGCTGAAGATCTCACAGTTCATATTTTGACTGAAAACTGCATTATTAATCTCAACACAGGAAAAATGGAGAAATCTAATCGTAGCAAAAGCAGAAAGTAGCTTCCGGTTAGTAAATTGAATATACATGATTATACCAATTCTTATTCAGAGAATACAAAATAAAGATTCAAAGTGATCCAGATAAAATGACCGAGCTTACTGCATCCAGCGAAGCGAGTAATCGCTTGATTGATATTGAGGATCTAACAAAGTAAGTTGGAGAAGCTGTACAAACTACTGAAAAGAAGCGGAGATGGCACGTTCGATCAATTAAAATAATCTATTATTTAATTACTAAAAACTTCAGATATGGCAGAATCCCAAAATAATAATATCCCGGAGTTATCATTAATAAGCTACAAAAATTTAGTAGCTGATCTTGAAAATTTGGCTAATGAGATAGGTAAAACTCTCATTAATTATAAAGAAACGGTTTCAGTTGCTGAAAGTGTTAGCGCCGGCTTGTTGCAGCTGACATTTTCGCAGGCAAAAGATGCGTCGAAATTCTTTGAAGGAGGAATAACAGTATATACGCTGAAACAGAAAGTAATGCATCTTAATGTCGATGAAAATGAAGCGACAAAATTTGATTGTGTATCTGCTCATATAGCGGAGACAATGGCATTAAATGTTTCAAAGATGTTTCGGTCCCAATGGTCGGTTGCCGTGACAGGGTACGCAACTCCTGTTCCTGAATCGGATCAAAAACTGTTTGCTTTCTTTTCTATAACGTATAATGGTAAAGTAGTGCGTACAGAAAAGCTTGATCTGCATCCGACAACCCCATCTGTAAACGCACAACTGTACTACGGTGAATTTATACTGAAATGTTTAAGAGATGAAATTATTGGACAAAAAAGAAACAATATAGAATAAAACTTATTATCACAAAAAGATATTATATGAAAAACTTACAGCTAAAAAATAAGTCTGTACTTATTACGGGAGCAGGCAGTGGAATTGGAAAAGCTATTGCCCTTCTTTTTGCCCGGGAAGGTGCTGATATTTCTTTCATTCAGTACAACGATGAAGAAGATGCGAAGGAGGCTGAAAAGAAAATCAAAGATTTAGGAGTACGCGCTCTATCTTTTTGTGGTGATATTAATGACAGTCATTTCTGTGAAGATGTTGTGTCAAAGACGGCCTCTGAATTTGGCGGAATTGATATTGTCGTAAATAATGCCGGGACACAAATTCCAGCAGAAAATATCTCAGACCTTAAGGAAGAAGATATCAGAACAACATTTAATTTCCAATATTATTGGGATGATTCTCCTCACCAAAGCAGCGTTTCCATATTTGAAACAAGGAAGCTCGATCATCAATACAACTTCTGCCGTAGCCTATCAGGGACATGAAGAATTGCTTGATTATTCTGCTACAAAAGGAGTAATCGTGTCATTTACCCGTTCGCTGGCTTTACATGCAAAGTCTAAGGGAATCCGTGTTAACGCAGTGGCGCCGGGTCCCGTTGCAACACCTCTTACAGAGAAAACGTTTGGAGAAGAGAAAGAAGATGAAAGCAAGCCGCCATTGGAAAGGAATGCAACTACAGAGGAGATTGCTACAAGCTATTTGTTTTTAGCTACTGATGCTGCAGCGCAAATTACCGGGCAGGTTCTTCATCCAAACGGAGGTTTAATTGTTAATGGGTAATATATACTATGAACGGAGTAATTATACAATTCTTTCATTGGTACCATCCGGGAAATCTTTGGAATGAATTTATAGAAAAAGCGGAGTACGTAAAGGATCTGGGCTTTACGGCTGCTTGGTTTCCGCTGGCAGTTAAATGTGAACTGGGAACAGAAGGAAGAGGATATGATGTCTATGATCTGTATGATCTTGGCGAGTTTGACCAGAAAGGAACAGTTGCGACAAAATACGGAACAAAACAGGAATATCTGGATGCTGTTAAAAAAGCACATGATTGCGGCTTACATGTCTATGCTGATGTTGTTCTCAATCACAGAATGGGTGCTGACGAAACTGAGAAGGTTACTGTGCAGCAGGTGAACGAAGAAGACAGGACTGAATTTATTGGGGAACCTTTTGAAGCCGAATCATGGACTAAATTTACGTATACGGATAGAGCGGGGAAATATTCCGAATTTATCTGGGATCACCAGTGCTTCAGCGGAATCGATTTTGTGAAAAAAGACAATGAAGATCAAAAAGGCATCTTTAAAATTTTTAATGAAAGCGGAACCAGCTGGAATGACGCAGTGAGTCATCAGTTGGGGAATTATGACTACCTGATGGGAGCCGATGTCGAATTCCGAAATCCGCACGTTGTACAGGAACTGAAAAAGTGGATCAAATGGTACATCGATACTACTAAAGTTGATGGTTTGCGTTTGGATGCTCTCAAGCATATATCAAGTGATTTTCTCAAAGAATTCATAGAATTTATCCGAGAGAAGATAGATGATGATTTCTTTTGCGTTGGTGAATTCTGGAAAGATAAGGTCGATAAAATTTCCGGTTTTTCAGAAAAGATGAATCACATTTTGTCTTCATTTGATGTACCGCTGCATTATAAATTTTTCCAGGCATCAACGGAAGGGAATAATTTTGATCTTAGTAAAATACTGGAAGGAAGTTTTCTGGCACAGAATCCGGTATCGTCGGTTTCTTTTGCTGGTAATCATGATACGCAAAAGCTCCAGGCGTTGGAATCTAGCTTTAAGTTCACTGGCTAAAACACTGTAATGTTTCCAAAAGAATTGAAAGTCAGTTTAAAACTTTATTTATAACAAATTTTTAATATGGCAAGATATTTTTGACACGCTAATCTGATTTAGATCTTTCGAACAAAAATATTAATAGAAAATCTTCCGGTTGTTGATCATTACTATTTTATTTTGTTCCATCTTCTTAATAGCTCTTATAACTGTTTCTGTTCGCAGAGATGTAAGTGACCCAAGCTGTTTTCTAGTGTAAGGAATTTCAAATGAAAATTTATCTTTGTTTTCTTGTGAGTCCTTCATAACATCCATTAATTCGACAAGCCTGTCGATGGCATTATTATTCGTTATTTTGTACATCATTACGTATTTATTGTATGCTTTATCAGATAATTCAAGGCATACGTCTAAGGCAACTCGCGGATACTTAGCCATCAGCTCTAATAATTCAACTCTGGTGATTTTCAGAATTGAGCAATTGGAAAGAGCAACCGCATTTACAGGATATGGTCTTTCCAGCAAGAGCATGGCTTCTCCAAAACACGAATTGGACGACAAAATATTATGAATAAATTCTTCTCCATTATCACCGACATTTGTTAGTTTTATTGTTCCATTAAGAATCTGATAATAAAATAGGGGCATTTCGTTTTGTCGAAAAATATAATCTCCGGCGATATAATTTTCTTCTACAGCGGCCTGCAAATGGAGAAATTCTTTTTTAATAGCCATAGTGTAACTTTATAATTTACTTTATTAATAGTTCACAGTTACCGAATTATTTCTGGTTAAATCGACACTAATATATTATCTGCAAATCAACTTATAATTCATTATTCCTGTTTATCGATTGTTAGATTGTAATAAAGAATTATCAATATCCGCTATATTGCTCATCTAAGGATTAATCAAAAATAAAAAAATGAGTTATTTGCGAATTATGATTTTAATCACAGCGATAAAAAATTATTTAAGCTTTGATCAAATATCTCAGTCGAAACTCATACTATGAAAAAGAGATAGACAGGATATGAACATTGTGAACTAATCGACGATACTTATATACCAGAATACACTGACTAATACTTTTATAAATTCAATGCATCTTTATCCGAGGGAGTAAGATCTCGGAATCTTGAGGATAGGGCTCTCGGAAGTTTAAGCTCACATCTTCTCGGAGACTTCTTTCTATTTCTTGCGCTTTTTCTTGTCCATGGAATATCGAGGATCTGCGATCAGTGGCATTTTTGCTATTTCGTTATGGTCACCGTCGGGAAGTGATAATCTTCTTCAACAGTTCCCAATAACAGATAGATGCCTCCCTCCTTAAAAGGGAATCTCCTCAGGCTATCAGGAAAATGAGCAGTATCAAAATATTCTCCTTCTGCATTGATCCACGTTCCGAAATACATATCATCTTTCTTCCCGGGATAATTTTTTCTTTTTAATCAGAACATGTTTTCTTGAGATCAGATAGACCAGCATCTTAACTTGTTTCTTATGATATTTCAGCAGATCCTTCACCAAAACGTGACCTCTGTATTTTGTCTTAAGCAGATCAAACATAGAAAAGGAGACAGGAACTCAGGATTTCAATTTCATCAAAAAACCTCTTTCCGGTCTTGAACCCATAACCGAAGAAATATCAAAACATTTGGTGGAAGATTTACAAAGAATTTCGCAATTATCTAGATTAATAAATTAAAATTATTACTTTATTAATTCGTGATATAAGAAAATTTCAGTAACAAAAACTAGTGGCAGTATATGCTATAGCGATATTTTAAATAAATAATTTTGTTTAAGTTAATATTGCTGAACTTATTTTTTATTTAGATAATCTGAAAAAACGATTTAATATAATCATTAAGATGTTTTAATAGATCCCAATAGTGAATATGCAAATAAAAGTTCCAGTATAAGTTAAGCTACATTTTTATATATTTTGTTTTGATTATTAAATTCTTCTATTGTTTGATAATTAAGTGTGCTGTGACGTCTTTTTTTGTTGTACCAGACTTCGATATATTCGAAAATTTCCAGCTCCATTTTTTCTTTTGTAATTAGCTTGTTGCCATAAATGAGTTCCGTTTTCAATGATTTAAAAAAGCTCTCCGCCACTGCATTATCCCAACAATTTCCTCTACGGCTCATACTTCTTGTAACGCCATAAAATTCAACGGTATTCGCAAATTTGTTACTTGCATATTGTACACCCGGTCAGAATGGAAAATTAATCCATCAACTATTTTCCTGTTTTTGACAGCTATTTTTCAAGCCGTAAGGCTTGTTTCTTCGGTACTCATTCCCTTGCTCAAGCTCCATGCGATTATTTTCCGGTCGTATAAATCAATAATTGTTGCCAAATACAAAACCTTCTTTGGTGTGAATATAAGTGATGTCAGAAACCCAAACTTTTGAGGACTTATCTGCTATAAAGTTCCTGTTCAACACATTTTCTACTACCAAATAATTGTGTTTAGAGTTCGTAGTAACTTTAAATTTCTTGCTTAATTTACTTCTCAAGCCAAGCTCCTTCATATATTTCGCCACCGTGATTCGCGATATTTTGTATCCTAATGAATTCAACTCAAATGCAATTTTAGGACTTCCGTAGCGTTGTTTTCCTACGAAATAAATTGAAGTTATTTGCTGTTTTATTTTTTCTTTCGAAAGCAATCTCTTACTAAAGAGCCTGTTTTTCCATTTATAATAACCACTGGAAGTTATTATTAAAACATTACACATTTTTTCAATCGGAAATAAATACTCAATGATTTTTAATGAATTCATATTTCATCAACCGTTCTTGGAAAAAATGCCAATTGCTTTTTTTATATGTCACGTTCTAGCTCTGCATCCTTGAGCCTTTTCTCCAGTTCGTGGATTTTTTCCTGTTCGGGTGTAAGTTTTAAATTACCATTCCCTGGGAAGCTACCTTCCCCAATTCTTCATATTCTTTGCGCCATTTGTAAAGCAGTGTGACTGAAATTATTAGTTCGCTCATTGCTTAGTTGAACTGCTTTGGTCTTAAAGCAGGATCATAGATTTTTCGCTCTCGTTTCGTACGTTAAAATTAAGGATTTATGCTTAACTTTTACTGGACGTTAAATTAGTACAACCATTATTTAATTTATATGAAAATATGCATTTAGTAAAAGTGATTCTATGGTGTTGTGAACTACTGTCTTGAATAATAAAACATGTTTAAATGAATTCTAAAAGCCTGTTGATTACGAATGTCTTCTTATTTTTATTAGTACAAAAGTAGGGAGCAACATAGATATGACAGCTCTTAATGCTGAAAATTTCTGAATTTAATAAAATACTATTTTTTGTTGAGCTTTTATAGAAGTTGGATGAAAATGCGATAATATATAAATTTCTTGCGTCACTATTTACTAACTCAATTTTTTTGAGGACCTACAAATAATGTAGTTCCCTTCAATCTGATAGAGCTAATCTCTAAATCATCTATGGTTAGGATAATAGAATTAAAATTTAAAGTTCTGAAGTTTACGGGATAATTATTCCTCTCAATAATTTGTGATAAAGAATTGAAGATAAATCCGTTATTGGCGACTTGACTAGATAATTCGATCATGTTCTAAATTTAATATTATAGTAAGGGCTATGTTGTATATCAAAAGCTTCTTTGCTGTTAAAATTTTTGAAGAAATTTGAAAAGAGAAAATTATATTTTTAAGTATTCATATTGTTAGTGTAATGTTTGAAGATTTAAATCAAATGATATAAGATTTAGTATAAATCAGAATTTAGATTATTCCTAACTTTACTAATGATTCTAGTGGTAATGGATTTGTTATTTAATGGTTTGATTTAAGGAGTCTTTCATTTGCCGATAGTCGTTATTTTTGAGGCTTGAAATTTTTAGTTTAATTTTTATAATTCTATTGTTTTCTTTAACAAGAATATCAATTTTAAGAAGGTCAGATTTTAAAAAATTTTCTTCTATTTTGAACCTTGTTATATTAGAAATGGGATACTCCAGATACGGAAAAATGATACCTCTTTTAAGTGGATGATAGTATTTGATAGTGATTGTCGATCCTGTATTTTCAAATTGGAATATTCTTAAGTTTTTAATTAAATTAAAAGTTACAATAATTGATATCATCATCAATATTAAGAGTAGCACTCTAAAATTATAAGTGATTAAAGATTTTAGAATAAAAGCTACAATTGTTGCGCAAGAAATTAAAGCAAGAATAGTTAGGAGAAGATTCATTTTTCGAACTACACTTTTTTTATTGTTAACAAGCATGAGATTAATTTTTAGCTACAGTCTTATTTAGCAGTACTCACAAAAGAGTTTTCCATTACGTAACTGTATTTGTATAAGTTTGATATCTCAGTCATTTGGGACTTATTGCATCGCGGTGTTAAACGTGCTGTATGAGTAAGATTTTTTAGCAAAATTAACAATATGCGGAACAGCATAAACTTCATTATTTAATAGCTTATGGAATGTGATATATTTTCAGATTGTTTAAAAATTGTAATATGATTACAATCATTTTTGGAGTACAATATTTTCACAGTTTGGTTAGTTTCATTTGATGATAATTTTAGAATTATTTATTTGTTTCTAAAGGGCTATATTCGATTTTACATTTAACTTATTAAAAAGCTTTGTTAAGGTTAAATATGAAAATTGTGTCGTATATTAATTTTCACAAATATAAAAAAATATCCATATAAATGTAATTTTTAAGTCATTGATAATTAAAAGATTGTGAAATTTGTATTTTTTTAATCCTAAAGTTGTGATATATTTATTTTTATCAATACATCTTTATTATTAAAAAAAATGACATGTATTCTGTTTATCAATAAATTATATTCAATAGTATTCTTGGTAACACTAATTTTTTTGTGATGATATTACATTTTGAAAATTATCAAATGACATCCTCATTTTTTCTGATAAATAATATAAATACGCGAATAATTATCTAAAATTTATCTCTGACTGATGAAGTATTATATCACCAGCTTACAGAAATAAATAAGAAAATGTTTTCATTATTCAAAATATATACAATATAATTATACAACAACTGTAAATTTCCCTGACGTTCTAGCCATATAAAAAAATAATGACATGTAAACGAAATAGCAAGTCATCCACAATAATATAATATTCAAACTCCGTTAGCTTCTCAAGTTTACAGATCTTATTGATTGTAAGTGCCGATATGTCTTCTTCAATTGAAACTACTGTATTCTACTGTTATAATGAAATGTTCGGAGAAAGTATTTGTCCTCAGTTAAATGAACAAGTTTATTATTTTATAATAATGCTCAATGATAAAAAATTTATAATTTTGGGTCCGCCAATGAGATAATCAGGTCTTAAATCAGTTTTTTGAAAAATTAATATTTTAATTTTTGTTATGTTTAGCCCACTATTTAAAGAACTCATTAATTAGTGTTTTTCATAATAATAAACAGTTATTATAATAATTAGTGAACTATAATATAAAAGATTAAATAAAAAGTAATTATATGCCTATTTCATACTATGATTTTAAAAATATGGACAACCAATCTCAATATGAATTAGTTTTGACTGAAGGTCTGATTATCAATGAAACCCACAAGGATGGATTAAAGTTTATCCTATATCAGATGTCTAGTTTTTCCGTTGAGATTGTTTACCGTGAGAATAGTAACAAGATTGAAAGTTTTACTGCCTTTCAGAATTTGGGAAAGAATAATGAATAACCATGGTCTGTATTTTTTTTTAAAGCAAATTTATCTATTCAATTAAAGCAATGAATATGATATGCAGGCTATCACCATCAATTACCAGACAGTAAATCTATAAAAAATACATACGGAGATTTTTAAACAAAACCGTGATGTTTTTCACGGGGATGATTTACTATTAAAGTTTGAGATAGGACTGTCATTTTATTTAAGTTCATTTAACAATATCTTTATATTCATTTGAAAGAAAAAGTAATAATTTATTCCATGGAGGAAAACGAATTCAGTTACACGGTCTATTCTCCTGCTTCTGTGATAGGCATCTTTAGTAATGCTCTTAAACTGAATGCGACGGTTAATTTGATCTATCTAAAAGGTCGATATGCTTTTGGAGGCGGTAAATCCTACGGCAACAATTATTATGACCTTCTCTTTTCAGAAGGTGACCACACATCCATTGGAGTTCGCATATCTTCGCTCCTCAGAAGTAAGATCAGTAACAATGAAATCTATACCCTCAGAGGATTTATCGAAAAAAATATTAAAAACTCATCCATTGAACTCCGCTTTGTGGTGGACGAGATTATCCAACAGGAAGAAAAATCAATATCTGAAGAAGAACTTGAACGTTACGGACTGATCCAGAAAAAACTGGAGATAGGATCAAAAGATCTTGAAACCCTGATCAGAGATAAGATGCTGAAAGATGAAGCAATCAGGGTTGCCAATATCTATGGCAACAATGCGATTGTCCAAAAGGATTTTTCAGAAGGGCTGGATGTTTCAAGCAAATATTTTGAAATTTCAGATCACACCTGTAATATTACCTCTCCAACGGCGATTATTTCCAAACTGAAAGAAGTAGGAGCTTTAAATTATGATATTGTTGCGTTAGTAAGAGGAGGTGGTGACCGGCAGAGTATGGAAACATTTAATGACCTTCGATTGTCTGAAGCATTTATCGCCATGCAATCCCTTACAGTTACTGCTATTGGTCACACGGTTGATGAAACCTTGTTGGATAAACTGGCGGACAAGCGTTTCCACCTTCCCCACGATTATGGGGCGGGATTGCATGCCATTGCTGAAAAACTTTCACACGAAAGATCCAATTCAAGGGCACTGCTTATTGATGAGGTGAAAAAAGATGTTACCAAGCAGTTTTCGGAGCAGGTGGAAACCCTTGAAAAGCAGCTCAGGAAGAAAAATGAGGAATTCAACGAAGCCCAAAAAACATACAAGGAACAGGTTGAGAGCCATAACAAAACCTTTTCGGACCAGCTAAAAGCAAGGAACGAGGAATTTCATAAGCTTCAGGTAACTTCTGCAAAACAGCTGGAAGATCTGCAGAAAAATTTTCAGGAGCAGCAGAAGCAACGCCAGGCAGAAATGGAGAGCTACAAAAAGGAAATTGCAGTGATGCATGAAAAGAATATGCAGTCTACTATCAATGAAAAAACAGCTTCTCTAAAAGCTCATCTTGAAAATGTAGAGCAGGATAATATACGATTGAATCTAGAAGTTAAAAGCAATCAAACCAATTATGTAAAGATTATTACTGTATTTATCCTGGCATTAATCATCGGATTCATCTTGGCAAAACTTGTATAGAATATAATAATGATTGGTATAAAACATTATATTTGCCGTTGAATTTTAATTTATCAATCTATGAAAGAACTTATTGAAAAAATCAATGTTGAGTTTGAGGCATTTTTAAGCGAAGCGAACCAGCAATCTGAAAAAGGAAACAAAGCAGCAGGGACCCGAGCAAGAAAGTCAGCTCTTGAACTGAGCAAACTATTCAAAGATTTCAGAAAAGTTTCCGTTGAAGAATCGAAAAAATAAGATCAAAATAATACCCCGAATTAAATCGGGGTATTACTTTAACATTAATTTATTCTAACTCTTAACCATGATAGGGTATACCAAAGTTTAGTTCCCATTTTGGAAGTAATCAGTTAGTGGGGGCCATTCGGTTGTAAATGAACGAGGTCAGTTTTTGACCAATAGTACAGAATGATATTCTCTTAAGTAGATGTTTTTGAATACTAGCAATTTTTTGACAATGTTATAAAAATAGGATACAACTAGAATTTTAGCTTATTTGACTTTAACATATTTAGAATCATTCACAAAAAAGCGTAAAGGCAAACCAGCGTGTTCCTGCGCATAGGCTATCCCGATTCTTGAAGCAATAGTAATTTGGGAAGGTGAGTAGGAGATATCATGATCCTCAATCCAGATTCGGTCTCCTGTCAAAATGCTTTTATTAAATGATGAATCGATCCCTAATGACTTGGCCACTGATCCGGGGCCTGAAGAAATAGCTTGATGATCTGCCGGTATTTTTCTTCTCATTTCCATAATATCCAATCCTTCAAAAGGTTCGACGCTTCTGATGAGAACACATTTCGGATCGTCCTGTAATGATGTAACGACATTGAAAAGGTAATGGATACCGTAGCAGAGATAGACGTAAGCAACGCCTCCTTCGCTGTACATGGTTTCAGTGCGGGCAGTGCGCCGGCCTCCGTAAGCATGAGATGCTTTGTCGTCGGTGCCGAAGTAAGCTTCTGTTTCTACAATAATGCCTGCAGTGATACCATTATCTGTTCGGGTAAAAAGTATTTTCCCCAGCAGGTCTTTTGCAAGGAATGCGACATCTGGGTTCAGATAATATGATAGAGGTATTTTCAAGCAGCTAAATTATAAAAAGTACAGTAAAAAAACTAGAACCTTCAATAAGCTTATATAAATATGACCATAACTTTTTTCATCACTTAATAGAAAAAAAGGTTTTCCGGATTCCAGGAAAACCTTTAGGTGTTATTGGATTTCGATCAGTCTCGCCGGCTGTGCCAGGGCACTTTCTTTTTTCGGAAGGGTCAGCCTTAAGACGCCATTCTCATATCTGGCCTCAATGTTCTCATCATCCACCACATCTTTTGAAAGTTCGAAGCTGCGTTGAAAAGACTGGTAGCTGAATTCTTTGCGGGTATAATTCCCGCTGTTTTCTTCCTGCTGATCTTCTTTAGAAGATGCAATGGTCAGCATATTGCCATCAAGAGTGATGCTGAAATCTTCTTTCTGCATTCCGGGTGCTGCAACTTCCACTTCAAAGGCTTTTTCCAGCTCTTTGATATTGACGGATGGAAGCGTGGTGCGAGAAGCAGAAAAGTTATTATTACCCCAATTAAACAGTTCGCGGTTGAAAAAATCGTCGAACAGTGCACGAGGGCTGGCAGGGAGTAAGCTGCCGTTGGTTCTTTTTACGATCGTTGTCATAACAAACAAAATTTAAAAGTTAAACAATATTTTAAATGATCTCAGTTTTCAAACTACCAACAAAATACCATAAGAGTTAACAGGAAAAAATGTCAAAGTCATTCTTCAGATTATTTCAAAATGTCATTGTTGATTGTGTCAAATGTGAAAAAATGTCACTCAGCTTGATTGACCACATCAAGCACCTGTGCTATAATTTAGAGCAAGACTGGTATTTTTATGTTTTTAAATTAATTTTTCAATTGATTGAGGAGTTCGGTCGGTGCATATCCAAATTGTTTTTTGAAAGCAAAAGAAAAATGGGATAGATTTTCGAAACCTGTCTCGTAGCAAACGTCAATGGGCTTCCTTTTCTTTTCTACAAATTGGTAGTGCGCCATTTCCAGACGTTTTTGAGTAAGCCAACGTTGCGGCGTATTATTAAAAGCTTTGCTGAAATCACGTTTGAATGTAGTAAGGCTTCGTCCGGTCAGATAACCAAATTTTTTAAGCGGCAGATTGAACATAAAGTTCTTTTCCATATAGTCTACGATATCTATTTTTCCGGGTTCTTCAAAATTGGCAAGTACATGGTCTATTTCTTTATCTATCGTCCTTAAAATAGTAATTGCTTCTGTTATTTTAAGCGATGCAATATCTTCAGGAAGCGCTTCCATCTCAAAATAAGGAACTACAGAAGATAGACAGCTTTCCAGCAAAGGATGATTGTTGAATGTATATATTTTCTGCTTTTGCACTGCTTTGGGTTTTATATAAAGATTGGCATAAAAATCCCTTAATTTCTCTTGGGATAAATGCATGACAACGGTTTTGTGAGGCTGCCCGTCTTTGGGATAATTGATGATGGTTGCCAGCTGGTTTCTGGGAATCAGAAATATATCTCCCTTCTTGAAAATATACGTTGCATCGGATTGCACAATTTTAGTTTCACCGGAAATAAACCAGATCAGCATATGATGGTCAAACATAATATCTGACTTACAGAACTTGTCTTCGTAACAGGAAAGCTTGATGTCTTCTGTTATATACTTAGCTTGATATTCCATTGCTGTTTAGTTATCTGTTGATGCTGCTTATTTAGTTGTTAAGCAATACATCAAAATTATTAAATTATTCAATAGCATTATCAATCATTAACTTCAAATGAAACCTCATTGTAGCGTTACTTATTTTACATTAAATTTAATTCCTGTCAGTTCTTCACTCAGTGTCCATAAACGCTTTGCATTGGTTTGATCCAATGAATATCCTTTTACTCCTTTTGACATTTCTTGGTCAGAAGCTAATACTGCAATTTCAGAATCTTCACAATAGACCCCTCCAATATCATTAAGTAACGGACTCGTCGCACACCAGAGCGTAGTAGCTGCCCCTTGAGGAATGGTTTTCAATGAAGCAACGATCTCTGGAAGCATATTGCCGTCAGCATCAAGGAATCCCATGTTCTGAAACAGTTCTAAAGGTGCCTCTCTGCCTAATTCTGTACCCCCAATAGACCCCGGATGAAGCGAATAGGCACGAACATTATATTTCTTGGCTTGGTTATCCAGCTCCAATGCAAATAAGTTACTGGCGGTTTTGGACTGGCCGTATGCCTGTAAGGTTTCGTATTCCCGATGCGAATAGTTAGGATCTTCAAAATTGAATGGCGCAAATTGATGTCCCTGGGAGGAAACATTGATTATCCTCGCTCCGTTAGCTCTCTTTAGAGCAGGCCAAAGTTTTGCGGTCAACTGAAAATGTGACAGATGATTGGTAGCCAATTGTGATTCGATTCCCCTTTTATCTTTACGAAATGGTACCCACATAATACCCGCATTATTAATGAGTATATGTAAAGGCCTTCCAGATGCAATAAATTTTTCAGTGAATTCATTGATAGAATCAGGATCTAGCAGGTCCATCTTTTCAATTTCTACGTTAGCAATACCATCCAGATTTTGCCTGGCTTTTTCCATATCTCTTGCAGGAACAATGACTGTGGCTCCTGCTGAAGCCAGGGTATTGGTAGTTTCTAAGCCGATACCGGTATTTCCACCTGTGACAATGGCTATTTTTCCGGTAAGATCGATTCCTTTGATCACCTCATGACTTGTCGATTGTGCGGTGAAGCCAGAACCTATTGGTTTTTGCATTGCACCTTGATAATTTGTTTGTACCATTTTTTTTACTATTACTTGTTATTGATGATACAAAATTAGCCCTGAAACAATGACTTAGGTTTGTTGAAACGTCCTAATTAGCTTTGTTCAAAAGTCCATTGAATTGCTACGATTAGTAATATAAAGTTTGAGCAAGGAACCAGAATCAGTAACTCTCTAAAAAATAAACTTACTCTAATTTATAAATACAGCTTTGATTTAATTTTTGCAGCTTCATTTGATTATTATTTTAAAACAAAGCTGCCTCATTGAGGAGACGTATTATTTTAATTCAAGAAATTAGTTTATTGAAGATTTGAATCATAAATGAAATAGAAATTATGCCGTAAATTTGTTAGAATTTAACCTGTACAATATGCTCATTGATCTCGATTTACTACGTGCCCACGGAGGTACAATTCATACCTATGACTCTCATGATTATATATTTCAAATAGAAGAAACCCCTAGGTGCTATTATCAAATAGTTTCAGGAGATGTAAAATTA
>Ga0182008_10000756_pt1 | contig 22714 bp, 26 predicted proteins | sample Sormic07211129_1_FD_120482 | JGI IMG/M metagenome (GOLD analysis project Ga0182008, IMG submission 120482) | Rhizosphere microbial communities from Sorghum bicolor, Mead, Nebraska, USA - 072115-129_1 metaG | ecosystem: Host-associated > Plants > Roots > Rhizosphere | place: USA: Nebraska...
ACCGCCTGCGCCCGGTGCAGGTATTGATCCACGGCGGCAACCAGTTCCTTGGCAGTGACGTCGAGGAATGGGCGCGGGAACTGGGCATCGACGTAGTGCGCTACCCGCCCAACTGGCAACGCCACGGCAAACAGGCGGAACGCCAGCGCAACCATTTCATGCTGACCGACAGCCGCCCCGATGTGGTCATCGCCCTGCCGGGCGGGGACGACACCAGCGAGCTGGTGTGCCAGGCCAAGGCCAGCGGCATTTCGGTACTGACCGTAGAAAGCTGAATTCATGTGAGGTGCATCATGCACAAAAAACACACCCCAGCCCGCCAGGACGGGTTTGCCAAATACCGTGCGCGTCACTACCGCGGTGCACGCCACACGTTACTGCTGCTGCCACCGGCCAAACGCCGCGCATTGCAGCGCAATTTGATCTTTATCGGCCTGACACTGGGCATCCTGTTGACGATTGCCTTGCTGTCAAAAGCCAACGCAGCCGGCGGTTCCTATGTGGTCGACGACGGTGCGATCAACGCGCCGGGCGAATGCAACGTCGACGCCTGGTACACCGCTAACCGCCACGACGGCACTACGCATACAGAAACGCTGTCACCGGCCTGCACCTTCGCCGCGCTGCCGTCGGTGCAATGGGGCGCTGCCCTGTCGCGTGCAACCAGCACAGACAAGGGCGAAACCCAGGTGAACCCGCAGCTCAAGGCCCAGGTATGGTCGCGGGAGGATCTGGGCCTGGAACTGGCCCTGTCCGCCGGCGCGCATTTTGCCCTGGGTCGTCAACACGGGTTTGATGGCGCAGACTTCAATATCCCGTTGACCTGGCAACCGCTGACGCCCCTGCGGCTGAACCTGAATGCCGGCTGGTCCCATGCCTACAACGATGGCGACCAGCAGCACCGCCTGACCTGGGGCACCGGTTTCGAGTATCAGGTGGCACCGTTGTTGACGCTGATCGCCGAGCGCTACGGCCAGGAAGGCGGCGACCAGGCCTGGCAGGCCGGACCACGGCTGCATTTGGGCGAATTCGTCGACGTGGACCTGGTGGTCGGTCGCAGCCTGATCGGGGATCGGGCGCAGTGGTTGACCACCGGCGCCACACTGCGCTTCTAGGCCTTGGCTTGTTGTTCCAGGTGCAGTTGCAATTGCGGGTCGATTTGCAACTGCCCTGCCAGGTCGTCCAGGTAATTGCGTTCGGCGTCCTGCTGATCGTCCACCAGCATCACACTGGCCAGGTACACCTCGGCTGCCACCGCCGGGTCGCTGGCAAACTCGGCGAAATCCGTCGCATCCAGCGGCTTGGCCACTTCAGCGTCGAGCCATTGTTGCAGTTGCGGGTCGTCGGTATGCCGGCCCAATTCATTGGAAATCAACTGCTGCTCTTGCTCATCGATGCGCCCGTCTGACTTGGCCGCCGCGATCAAGGCACGCAGTACCGCGTGGCTGTGGGCTTCGGCGGCGGGACCGGCGAGCTGGTCCACCGTCTGGAAGGCTTGCTGTGGCGCGTTGGCCTGCTGGCGTTGCCAGGCTTGATAGGCCTGGAATGCGGCCATGCCCAGGGACGCGAGTGCCGCGTAATTCATTCCCCCGGAACGCCCTTGGGCAGGACGAGCGCCCGTCGTACCGCCCAGCATGCCGCCAAGGCCGCCCAATAGATCACCCAGGCCGCCACCGGTGGAAGCGTTGCCGGTGCTGGTGCCTTTCAGTAAACCGCCCAGCAGCCCGCCGAGGCCGCCAGTGGAAGCACTGCCACCTTGCCCGGCGCGCAAGAGTTGTTCCAGTAAGTCGCTGGTGTTCATGGTGCTACCCTCCCAGAGCGCAGTGTTGGCGTCTGACAACCATAGCCCGGCCTTGCCGGAACACCATGACCGCCGGGCGGGCACGGCTTATCATCCCGTCACCGCGTCTTCGAGAAAACACCCACGTGAACCGGATTGAACACATCGCATTGATGGCGAACTACAACCAGTGGATGAACCGCAAGCTCTACGACGCGGCCAGTACGCTGTCGGACGCCGAGTTATTGATGGATCGCCAGGCGTTTTTCGGCTCGATCCTCGGCACGCTCAACCATGTGGCGCTGGGCGACACTGTGTGGCTCAAGCGGTTTGCCCGGCATCCAGCCGGCTACACAGCGCTGACGCCGCTGGAGGCGATTGCCGCACCGGTCGACCTGAGGCAGTTGGCATTTGCCGATATCCGCGAACTGGCCACCCACCGCGCCTGGCTGGACCAGTTGATCATCGACTGGGCCCACACCGTGCGCGAGCGCGACCTGGATCAGCGCCTGCACTACAGCAACATGCGCGGGGTGACAGCCGACAAACCCTTCTTCAGCCTGCTGGTGCATTTCTTCAACCACCAGACCCATCACCGGGGCCAGGCCACCACGCTGCTGTCCCAGGCGGGGCTGGATGTGGGCACTACGGATTTACTGGCGCTGATCGACTGAGTTCGGCAGCAAGCATCGATCTACCTGGCCATCGGCCTGGTACGGGCACGATACCCGGGCAGCGTGGCAGCATACGCCAGTGCCTGCTCACGGGAATTGAATGACGCCAACCGGTCCTGGGGCGTGCACACCCGCCAGGGTCCATAGTTTACCCGTACCACGTCGTACCCATTGATGTGCAGCTTGTTCAGCATTGGAGTGCTCATAATCACCTCGTCTACCTGAGATGTTGCCAGCGTTGCAGGCTTTACCTTACACCCCGGATACTTCAATGGACGACCGCATGTCGTGTCGGCTTTTGATGCCAGGGTCAACAGCGCGGGCCGACGACATCCTCCGGGCCGCTGCCGAAAACCTTTCTAGATCACTGATCTGGCAAGCTTTTTCGCCCACCCACGAATGCAATAAAGCCCCTCTGCGACCTTGCATCCAAGCGCCTGGATCTATATATTCCCAACCCTGCTACACCGCGCTACCGCCCGAATGGCGAAACTGGTAGACGCATGGGACTTAAAATCCCCCGCTCGTAAGGGCGTCCCGGTTCGATTCCGGGTTCGGGCACCAAACATATCAAGGGCTTACGTAATTAACCTCATGCAGGCCCTTAGTGTTTCTGCTCCGCAATTTTAGACCTTGCACCGCAATTTTTCTCCCCACGGCGTCCTGCCGAACGAATACCAAACCCAAATCAGTTACAGCTCGTCGCCTCAAATCGCGCCACGCTTAGACCTCGATTACTGTACGCACATACAGCATTTGAGTTTACCCACCATGAACCTCGACGAAGACACCTGTGAGTGGCTCGGCCTCCCCTCGCCCCTGGAAATGTACCAACAGCATTGCCTGCTGCTGGAGAACGAAATCCATGAACTGAACTTGCTGCTCAGCAAAGCTCGCGCCGACATCTTCGGTTTGGTCTCGATGCTAGATGAGGCCCGGGCGAAGAAAGATGAGTTCGCCGGCTATCTCCGACAACGTGGTAGTGAAGCTGCGGCGATGAGGAAGCAAATTTCCGACCTCACCTCGTCAGCGATCGTGAGCAAGCGCGAGGCCGATAACCTCAGGCTGATCGTAAATGAATTGAGGTCTCGACCGACCACGATTGTCTAAGCTCAGTAGGACAGAGGGCATGACCATGTGCGGAAGACTTTCACAGTATCGGGGTATCCACGACTTCGTTGCAGCATTGAGCATGCCCAATGCCCTGGCAAACTCAGTGGGTGATCATCCCATTGAGCGCTATAACGTCGCCCCTTCCACCCAGGTCGCACTCCTCCATATCCAGGGTGACCTGCTGCACGCCGATTCCGTGCGCTGGGGATGGCGGCCACACTGGGCGAAAGACCGCGCCGCGCCGATCAATGCCCGCGTGGAGAAGGTAGCGCACGGACCGTTCTTCCGGGCGATCTGGCCGTACCGGGCAATCACGCCCGCCGATAACTGGTTTGAATGGGTCGATGAGGGTGGGCCCAAGAAGCAGCCCTACCTGATCCGCCGCAGGGATGGCGCACCGGTGCTGTGTGCAGCAATCGGCCAACTACCCGATGCAGATGAAGGCCCGGGCGAACATGACGGCTTCGTAATCATCACCGCCGACAGCGCCGGCGGCATGGTGGACATCCACGACCGTCGACCCGTTGTGCTGACTCCGGACCTGGCCCGGGAATGGCTGGACCCAGCTACACCGAAGGAGCGCGCTGAGCAGATGGTGCTGCATCAGGGTGAGCCGGCCGAGGCCTTTGAATGGTTCAAGGTCGATACGGCCGTGGGTAACGTGCGGAACAACGGGCCAGAGCTGATTCGCCCCCTGCGCTAAGGTTCCGAGAAATACCACATCACAAACGCTACCGCCGCAACCCAGCCCAGAGTCAGCAGAAACGAAAGGCCAGCTAGCCTCTTATCCATGGCGCCCTTCAATAAACCAAATGCTCGCAATAGGAACCGACTCCGAGAGAGTAGTTCAGCGGTCTCAGGGCGCAACTGTCCGGACATACGCCTGGCACGCACGCAGTGCGATCAGTCCTTGGTCACCGGCGTCGGTGATGGCGATAATTCGTTGAGCATGCGCTGGGTCAAGTTGGGCTCGACGGGCTGCATGAACCACGCCGATGGCGCCGGGGGCGGCAGGCATGTCGCAGCCACTGGCTGGATCCTCGGCAAGGAGGACTGACAGCCGGACATCAGCAGTAGCAAGACGGTCACGCAGGAGAGCCTGGTTGCGCTGGGCATCGGATAATTCCTTGGTGTGTTGTTGGTCCTGAGTGGCGAGCTGCTGCTCGGTGGCCAGGCGCTTGTCCTGCTCTGCGCGGGCCTGGGCGGCGGCGGCATTGCGGATCGCGGCCAGGTCATCCTGGTGCAGGCCGGCCTGCTCGGCGAGCTTCTCTCCCATGCGCCAGTCCTGCACCTGCCAGGTCACGCCCGCGGCGCCGGCCATCAGCACAAGGATGATCAGCACCAGGCCGGCCAACTTCTGCACCGGCGTCATGCCAGCACCTTTTTCGCCCGCTCCCACAATTGCAGGCGATCTTCCAGGCCATTGAGTCCACCGTTAATACGCCGCGTGATCTTCGGGAAATCACCCTGATCCGCCAGCGTGTTCAGGCCTTTCGTCGACCAGAACCAGGCCGCCGACATCGCCGCGTGCTGGGGCAGCTCGAGCAGCTCAGGTTTGTTGATCAGGTCCAGGCCCAAGTCCTCACCGCAGGCGGCGTAGTTCGCCCGCCCGGTGATCTGGATCAGTCCGCGCCCCCGATACTTCGAACCGTCACCCTTGACGGTGTTGCCCAGGTCGGCACGGCCTTCGTACGTAAGCTGCTGAGCCGTTGGCCCCCAGATCTCGCGCACATAGCGCAACTGGCCGGACTCATGCCCAATCTGAGCGATGAACGCAGCGGCGCGGGCTGTGCCAACGATCCCGTAGCGGTTCATGGCTGTATTCAGGGCGGGAACGAAAACGCCGGCATTGCGGCCGGCGTTCGGGAGTATCTGCAGCAACTGCTGCTCGGTGATCGGCATACTTTTCTCCAGGCAAAAAAATACCCGCTCATTGGCGGGTTACCGTGTTCCTAAGCGTGTCAGATAGCGGGTCGAGCAAGCCTTGCAATAGTAGTTCTGGCTTCAATACGTGCGGCCTTCACGTCTTCCGGTATTGGCGTGCCCTCCTCGACTAGGGCAAAAGTGTGCCAGTTGGTTTCTTTCAAGTAAGCACGCGCCCGGGCCAGATCAATCTGATCCGTAATATCCTGGGCGGTCTTCACCGGCTCAAGCTTAGACAGATCGACCATCTTCTGGAGCCTCCGATTGTTCAGTTGACTCGATGACTTCTGGGGTCGGCACTTTTGGAGGCCTTGTGTCCGGAAACTTAACCGGACCGCTACGCGCATCAATCACGATAGGCTCAATTGGGTTCATTACTTCCGGCGGACTGTCCCACTGAACAGGAAAGCGTAAGGTAAAGTGCAAAGTCTTACCAATTCGCTCCACATAGTCGCCGGAACCCCCGAGGAAGAACTTGTTGCCAACTGCACTCCCTGGCAATCTGAAACCATCTGGAATACCTGACAGGTCAATAGATTCGCCATTGATGGTAATTACATCACCGTTAACTGAAGCCTCAAGGGACCAATCTGTCAGAAAGGGAAATAGTTTAATTTTCATTTCCATCGACCTTTAACGTTAATTGTAGGTTGGAATGTTTGCGGTGTGGAACCGTTTCTTATGACAATACCAATGTTAGATGGATCAGACATGTACTCCGCAATTACCCCGTACGAATCGTATGTCTGTTGAGGCTGCACTCGGGTAAGGGATGAAAAACAAAACCCAAGTGATCCATTAACCAGCGTGATTGGCAATGCAATTGTAAGCACTCTAATTTCACCAGCCGTCACCTGAGGTGTTAAAGGTGCAACCCCTCTAATTTCAACTTCACCATTAAGGTAACGATTGACTAAATAGCCACCAACCAAGGCGGACGACATTAAGCCGGGCGTTGAACTGGTTGGATCAAGGTTTGAATTGTTGGCGTTGTAGACAGGGGTCCATGTCCGCCATACTCCGTTTACATAATGTCGCTCATAGCTACCCCATGATGGGTCAAGGCCTACCCAGCGCTGGATCATGTAGTTACCTACCGACCAAACTATTGCGGATAGATACCCCTGGTTACGTCCGTCCGTACCTGCATAGGGACTTCCAGTCCAAGTGGCTGGTGTGGCGTAGACTGGTCCAGAGGGTATGGCCACGTTAGCGTTTGACCCTGGCAAGGCCGGGCTAAGGGATGCCCCAAACCCTAGCCACCCGACTGTGACCAATCTTCCAGAGGTCACATCCGTGCTGCTTGAAACTGGAACCAGAGCGAGTTCAGCCTGCATGCCAGCCGTGTCCGTGCGCCCCAGGAGTGCCCGAGACTTAGCTGAGATCACGGCAACTGAAAGGGCTCCCTCCCCAGTGAAATATGGAAGCCTGTCAGCAGCGCCGGCAAGCCCTGAAAATGCAGTCAGGTTTTCGCTCTTATCCTGCTTGCTAACCGGCATATCACCGAGGGCTTTCGTTGCGGCGCGCAATTGATCTGCGGAATCTTTGAGGTATCCCTGCACGGGCATGATGGCGTAAGCCGCTCCACTTACAGTGGCTCCCTTATAAGCCGGCAGAATTGAAATCACCGTAGCGCTTGCGACGTTGGAGACCTCATAATTCCAGCCGTCCGGCCCAATAAAGGAATCACCCACCCTGGAAGTTGCGGCGAAATCAACATTGACACCTGTTACGGTTGTGCTGCCGTTTTGGACAGAAACTGTCCCGGCCCTTTGCCATACCATATTTTTCTCCAGACGATAAAAGTTTGATAAATCAGTTTTGGAAATCGACCAAATTAATAGTCAAGATATAGGCTTAGCAAAGACAACAGGCACAAAGAAATTAGTACTAGGGGTAACACCAATAGCAAACATGAGTATGCGGTTGTTATTATACTCCCAAGTGCAATATAGCTTTGATGACCTCGACGAACCGGCAACATCCATGCCAATGTTATTAATCAACATGTAGTCACCAGTATCCAAGGGCGATACCGCCGTGTAGTTACAACGGATTAGCCCTTGGCCGGTATTTGATGCCCCCAAGTAAGTCCAGCTAGATATGGTTCTTGTAAACTGAGCGCAAGGTGTATTGTTATCGAAAAGCAAATCCCCTGCCCCACTCCACAACCTTAGCCCGTAAGTTGCTGTGGGCAGTGACTTGAAGGCCGCACAAAAGTAGCTACCAGCGCCACCACTTATGAACGAGAACCCGGTCCAGTTGCCTGGCGTACCGCTTATCGTTGCGTACTGAAAAGTTGAAGACGCATCAGGCCGAACAAATACAAGCGGCGGCTCTTGGGTTGCGATCGCTGGAGAAAACGCGGCACCACTTGAGTATCTACCAGTCTGAAGAACGACCAGCCTTGAGAACTCAGAATCAAGCGTCACCACATTGCTTGCATTGGTAAACTGGAACCCATAAGACATTACCTATACCTCATAACAAGCAGGCGCTGAGGGGACAAGCCAATAACACCGCTTGATTGAGTTCTATTTCCAAACCAAACGACCACCCCACCCGAAACTACCTGAGGCTCATATTGCACTGCGCGATAGTCTTGGGCGTTTTGGTCTTGAGGGTATGCGCCAATAGGAATGCAAACGGCTGAATGTGTTTCAGGAGTAACGCCAGCGATTGTGATAGAGAGACTTCTACCACCGCTGGCTGATGACACAACTGCCGAATAGACGACCCTAACAGTGAATGAGTTCTCATCGATTTGCAGGTTGCCTGTAGCCCCCCATATACGCATGCCATGACTCATTCGGTTAGATCTCCAATCTGAACTCGCTTTACGTTGTTCACGTCCCAAAAACGAAGAGACCTATTGGTCATGATCGACCTGCCCTGGCCAGGCACTACACCGTTAATCTCAAAGGTGCCGTCCTTATTGAGAATCCACCCCTGCTGACCCGCGATGTAGTTGGTAGAGCTGATGTATTCGCCGATCTTGGCGTTCGTAATGGTGCCGTCCTGGATGAAGGCTGAACGCATGAAAACCTGGCCGTTCAGCACCGTGAATGGCGAAGAAAGCACCCCATTGATGTTGTTCACCACGGCGAACCTGTCAGCGCTCACCAGAAACTGGCTCTGCAACTGACCATCAACGTTTTCGATGCCAAGCCCGATGCCTGCTGCGACGTATTGGCCGTTTTGGTTGAGCTGCATCTTCACAGACCACATCGTCGCCAACTTGCCGTCGGTCCCGGCCTGGGCCTGACTCACGGTCTGAATGTTGGCCGAGTTCTCGCCGACCTTCACACCGATCTGCTGGATGGCCTGCGCGGTCACCTGGCGGTCGGTGGCAACAACACTTTCCAGCGCAGTCACAGATCCACTGACATTGCCCACCTCGGCAGTCAGCTCTGTCGTGCGCTGCACCATTGCCGAATTCTTCGAGGCTTGGGTCTTTACCTCCTGGGCAAAACTGGCTGAAGCGTTGTAACCCTGGAGTGCATCCGCCAGGTCACCCTCCCCTGTGTCATCCCGGTATGCAGAACGCAACGCCTGAAGGCTTGACGCCTGGGCCGTGACAACGCCGTCCAGCTCGGTGATATCGGCGGTGTTGGTAGATACCTGCTGGGCCAGGCCGTTGGCCGTTTCAACGGACTGTCCCACATCGGTCCAATAGGTAGTGTTCGGCGGCGGGGTGTTGATGGGAACAGCCTGGTCAGCCTGATAGATCCTCCCTCCTTCGACGACCATCTGGCCTTTCAGGTATGTCTCATCCTCGTCGTAACCCTTCAGCCCGTCCAAGGCATCGATCTGGTCTTGCAGCCCTGGGATCTTGTCGATCTCGTCCAGGATGTCCTTGCCGAGCTCCGTTCGCCCAACCTGGCCGGCGATCAAGTCCAGCACGGGATCTGCGTCTGCGCTCGCCATCCCCACTACACCGTTTCCAACTGGATAGAACGGCCCGACGTTGCCGGTCCGGTCCACCAGGCGCGCCCAGAAGAACAGGGTTGCGCCAGCCAACAGCTGCTGCACGCGATAGTCCGCCTGCGGATACGCCAGGTCGGCCAGCTTGGTCGCTGCGCCCAGGTCGTTCGCGGGGCCATACCACAGCTCGGTGCGCTGGGTGTCCTCGGCACCAGCAGGGAAGCCCCACTTGATGCTGATCCCGAACAATTCGCTGGTGGTGGTCAGAGACGACACCGCCGGCGGCAGGCCGGTCTTGCCTTCAAGGTTGGTCAGACTGGAGTTTTTCCAGATCGACGAGATTTCGAAGGCACTCACCGCACGCACACGCGCCAAGTAGGCGCCGGAGTAGATGCCGGTGACGTCAACGCTCGTCGCGCCCGTCCGCTGCACCTTGATCCAGTTGCCGCTGTCCTTGCGCCACTCCACGTCATAAGCAACCGCGCCGGAGACGGCAGGCCACGAAATGTTCATGGTACTGATCGCGATGCCCTGGTTCACGGCGTAGCTAGATGTCAGGGTAACCCTCCCCGGTGCCGGCACCACGGTGATCGGCACGACGCTGATGGGCCTTTCTTCCAGGCGCGCACCGGTATCGATGTGAGCAAACTTGCTCGGATCGTACTGAACGGCCGAGATTTCGAACACGCCAGGCTCTGGTCGGGCCACGCTGACCACGCGGTACAGCGGGATTGCTAGGTCATCAGCGTCCAACGCCCAAACGAGTTCGCGCTCTGGCGGCACAGAGTAGGCAACAGTCACGGTGAGCTGTCGGCCACTTACCAGTTGCACGGTGCGGCCCTCGCACTTGCCGTCGGGCAGGTTGAGGATAAGCCGGTCGCCGGGCTTGGCCTGGGTGTCGCGGTCCAGGGTGATGACCTTGCCGTTCACCGCAGAGATACGCCCGCCCACCGGCCGCCCCGCAAGCAATTCGTCCGCGATCGGGATCACGTAGCCCGGGAGCGGGATGCGCCCATCAAGGCCGACCTTGAAAGTGACGGCACGGTCTTTGGAGTTGGTGAGCAACGCCCACTTGCCTCCGCGCTGGGCCTCGGATTCGCGGGTGCAGCCGATGGCGCTAATCTCCAGTGGATTGTCGCCATAGCGCCGCTGGAGCTTTGCATCGGTGACAGCCGTGACATCGGTGTCGTAGTTGTTCAGCGGGTTGTCGTAGCTGATCAGCGCCCGGGTGTACCGGGTGCGCTCCGATGCGCTGGAGTAGGTGAACTTCCCATCAATGACGTTCGCCTGGGTGTAGGCAAAGTCGAAGTCAGTTGCCCGTGGCATGTCCGCCAGGGTGAACACCTGGCCCTGAGCCCAGTAGGTCATGCCTCGGTATATGGTCGAGATGTCGCGCAATAGCGACCAGGCGTCAGCCTTGCTCTGCAGGTTCAGGTTGCAGATGAAGCGAGGCTCTTGGCCACCCTTCCCATTCGGCACCAACTGGTCGCAATACTGCGAGATGCGGTAAAGCTCCCACTTGTCCACCATCCACGGCTTGATGCGACGGCCGAGGCCGAAGCGGTCAGCAGTAGTGATGTCGTAGGTCATCCAAACCGCGTTATCGGTCCAGGCCTGCTTGAATGTACCGTCCCAAACGCCAGAGTAGGTGCGTGACACAGGGTCATAGTTGCTCGGCACTTGCATCTTCTTCAGTTTGGTCTCGACGGTCACCGCTGGGATGCTGCGGAACTGTTCGGCTGAAAACTCGATGTAGAGCAGCGCGGTATTCGGGTAGCGGATCTTCGCGTCGATGACCTCCGTGAAACCGGCGATCTGCATGGTGTCGGAGATTTTGTTGTTGTTCTGGTTGATGGTGATGCGCGTGATACGCATCAGCCAGCCGGTGGTCGCCGTGGGCAAATCAATACGGCGCGTGCGCTCGTACAGGCTGGTGGTCTTGCCGTCGACAGCCTCGCTCAGCACCTGCTGATAAGCGCCGCCGTCGGTGGCGAGCTCAACCTTGTATTCGATCCGGTAGCCATTGACGTTGCCGCCAGAGTCCACGGACTGAAGCGCCGGCCACGCAAAACGGACGCGCACAGCGGAAAGCTGGGTATTGCTGATAGCCCGCACCCACGGCGTCCCGCTGCGCAGTTCGGTACTGATCGTGGTCTCGTTCTCGATCGATGGGATGCCCTGGATATAGCTCTGGTCCACGGCCCCGGTGCGCCACTCCCACTTCACGTTCGGGAAATTCATGTTGCCCTGGGGGTCTTGCAGTGGGGTGTTGTCGAGGTAGATGTCCTTCGCGGTAGGCGTTCCTTCGAACTCACCTTCCCCTACAGCGATCAGCATCTTGGCGATAGCGACAGAGCGCAGGCTGTCCGGCGCCTCGGTTGGGTTTTTTGGCTTCTCGGAGCCGCCCTTGGCACCGTAGATGTCGAGCTTCTGTGCTGCGCCCATGCTTTTCTCCAGGCAATAAAAAACCGGCTCATGGCCGGCTGTGGTGGTGCGGGTTTCGCTACATCTGATCTTCTGCATAGATAGCGGCGCTGATGATCGCTCCGCCTACCCGGCGTTTGCCGTAACAAAGCGGAACCGGATTGCCAGACGCCGTTGTGTTCTTGGCGCTGCCGAAGGCGTAGCCGGGGGTGTTCTCGGGCGCGGCGTTGGTCTTCAGGCCGCCGGCCTGCGGGCTGAGCATCTGGATTACACCGCCCAGCACCATTGAACCACCCATCATTACCAGGGCCGAACCGAACGGCGCGCCAGCGCCAAACGTACCGCCGGTGATAACAAGGCCTACAACGATCAGTACGGCGCCGATGATGGTTTGCAGAGCTCCGCCGCGCTTACTCCCGGTGATGACCGGTGCAATGCGAATATCTCCCCCGCCAGAAAACCCTAGCTCCTTCTCTGCCAGGTTCGTCTTCCCTCGGAATACGGCGAACTCAATCCCCCTTGATTTGGCGTTCGACAGGAAACGTTCGAATCCAGGGATCTGCACACACAGCGCCTTGATAGCCTCTGCAGGTGACTTCACAGCCATGCGGAAGGACCGGCCAAACTGTCGAAGCTGACCGTAAAGCAGGATCGTGGTCATGGGCTGATAATTGATGGCGAGTGCTGCCATTGAGTTTTCTCCGGACAATAAAAAAGCCCGTCAAAGCGAGCTTTTGATGAAGTAGTTGGGCCTATAAGCAGCCTTGCAGCGCGGCCAATCGCTTATTCGCAATCCAGTTGCCGACCACCACGTAATACTTCGCTTCGGCTCCTGCCCCTTTCGGCTGGATGTCAACGAAGTATTGCGATCCCTCAGTGAACACGGTGTATCCGGTATCTCGCCCCGGCTGAAGCGTCGCACCGGGCGTGCCACCGAAGATCGGCTGATTCTGCCATTCGTACTGAACGCACTTTGCCAATGCGGCGTCGGTCTTCTTTGAGGTCAGTACCTTGTACGGTCCCGCCTGGCGCGCCTCATTCATCGTCGGCGCCATGCACCCCGCCAGCATCCCAACCGCTACCGCCGCTATCAAAATCCGCATGTCGTTCCCTCTTTGGTTTGGCGGGACTGTAGCACTGGGGGGCAGATGCAAAAAGCCCAGCACCTTGTCGAATTTTACCAATCACATGGATGTCCAGTAAGCTGCTCATTCAAACTGGACAAGGACGACTCGCGTGATCACCTGCCACCTGAAGTATCAGATTGACCCTTATCAAATCGAAGCCTTTGAGCACTATTCGAAACTGTGGATTGGCATAGTCAACCGCATGGGAGGAACCCACCACGGTTACTTCCTTCCTGCCGAGGGCGCCAGCAACGTCGCCTATTGCCTTTTCAGCTTTCCGAGCCTTGCGGAGTACGAGCGTTATCGCGAAGAGTCCAAAACTGACCCCGAATGCGTGAGTACTTTCGCGCTGGCGACAGAGAAGAGATTCATTGTCAGCTACGAGAGAAGCTTCATGCGCCCAGTGCTCGACTGAAGCAGCAAGCCCGGCCAGCCGGGCTTTTTAATGCCCGCCCCTGTCCGGGCATCCAGCGTGGATGGAATGCCAGTAGCTGGGTTGACGCTTGGCGTAGTAGCGTTGTGCCTCTAATGGATTTTTTCGAAGGGATGGTCGGCATTTGCAGATAAATAAACGCAGAGCAAAGCTGGTAAATTTTGCGAGCCGGCAAACGATGACAGATTGGAAAAGGCTACCATTGGTTTGGGGGGCGCTCGTACTGGCTTTAGCCGGAACCAAAATGGCCGGTTCAAAGCTTTACAATCAAGTACGTCGAGAGACGGCACAAGAGCGAAAGAGAATGCTCGGGGTCATGGAGCACGAGATCTTTAATTCTAAATTTTCCAATCTTTCAGATGTCCATGATTTCTGGTGGTTGCTGTATGACGGCGCTATAACTCGTTAGTTATCAAGCATAAAGGATTCCCCAGTCCTACGCCTTCAAGCCCAAGGACTGGGGTTGCGCCAATATCGGCGCGTTTATGACCTGGAGGTCAATGTGAGCCACGACGACTATGCGAAAAGCAAAAAGGACTGGATCTATACATGGGGTGTAGTGCGCGACGAACCAATCATCATGGTGGGGGCGTTCCCAACTAAAGCCGCTGCAGAAGCCAGAGCGCGGACCATGGGAGAGGGTTACAAGGCTAGCTACATTTTTCACTTACCCGGCACTGATGAATTCATCATAGAGGAAGAGCCGCGCAGCTGATGTTTCTAGGTCAGATCGCCGTAAAGGTGATCTGACCGGTCCCTGTCAGAAGCTCAGCCTTCAACCCTGGCTTTCCTTTGTACTCCCGGCTATAAACGCTTTCGCCAGGGCCCACTTTACCAGAAAGTCTGATCTGATCGATTTCGAGAGAGCCATCCAAAATGGAAACCACGGCCTCGGCGCCGCTAACCCCCTCGCTGGAAACAGTAAACAGATCTCGAATTGTCAGCGTATAGCTTTGGCTGCCTAGCATATTTCACCCTTGCGGCCATGCCGCGTCATGTTGGTTGCATTGAGTCTTTGTGCCTGAGGATCAGGCGCGTTCGGTCGTGCCAGGGGCCACCGTAAACGATGATCTCGGACGGCCTGCCATAGAGGTGGTGCAGCAGGAATGGGCCGGGGCCAAAGGCGCCTGAATCTTCATCTGGAAGCGACGGATCTGTGCCCAGGTAGATGCCAGCGTGGTTTGGGTGAGCTGTCCGCCCGACGTGCATGACGATCATGTCGCCGCGCTGCGGCCGGTCGACACGCACGAAGCCCGCAGCCTTGTAGTTCGCCTCGTACAAGCTGGCGTTGTCCGCACTCTCCCACCAGCCGTCGGTGCGCTGAAAGGCTTCGAACTCCAAACTCCATTCGCGTGCGTACCAGTCAGCGCAGACCTGCCAGCAATCCCAGGCGCCGTGCACGAATGGGCGCCTGAGCAGCGGTGTGCTGCCTGTTGGCGTGATCGTGCGCATGTCGCCCTCGGGCCAGGACAAAATGTGCCAGGGCAAGGCCGTGGCCTCGCACATGGCCAGGTCGTGCGGTGACGGCCTGCTGGTGGCGTCCGGGTGCGAGTGAACGATGCCGATCACTTCGCCTGCGTCTTCCGCCGCAGCGTAGTCCTCTGGATCCAGCCGAAACTCTTCATTCGGCTCCGTGGCGATATTCCGGCACGGGAAGTACTTCTGCGCCCGGCCAACGGCCAGCAGCAGGCCGCAGCACTCACGTGGGTATTCCGCCGCCGCGTGCGCCTGGATCGCCGCGATGATGTGCTTGCGCATGGTCAGCTCCGGGCAATCAGGGAAACGGCGGGGAATCCACCGAAGGACAGTTCGTTGTTCTCGCCGAAGCGTAATTTGCAGGACGACAGGCAACCCTTGCACTGATCCAGGGCCGGATCGTCCGTTGGGTTGTCCTCGTCATCGAACATGGCAGCGCCTGTGTAGCCGCAGTCCGGCCCTCGGTAGCCATTGGTCATAGCCCAGTGGCAGAACGTCGTCATCTGACGGCCAGGTAGCCCGTGGTTATCGATTTCACCTGGCGAAGAAAGCTCCCAGACCACTGCCTCGCCGTCCTCGCTGGTTTTCTGGTCGATGTACCAGATCTCCAGCGCTTCCTGGGTTGGGTCGGCAGTCGGGTTGCCCTCAGGGAAGTTCGCTGCATCCAAGTACTGGGCCAGCGTCTCGCGAACCGTCAGCTTGAACTTGAGCATGTCCTCGAACGCCAGACACAGCGCTGTGACACGCCCGTTGACGTTGCCAGCGGCGAATGTCGGTCGAGACGCGGTGCCGTCGCTACTTGAGGAAATACCCTCAATCTGCACCGGCCAGGCCGCGTACTCCTGGCCCTGCCAGATAATCGACTTGGCGGGCAGATCCTCTTCCGAGCCCTCATAGGCCAGCAATTCCTCTGGTGTGTGCGGGATGGCATGACCATGGAAGCGCAGGTAATCGGCGCCGTATTCGGTCCCGTCAATTTCGAACAGGCGAATCTCGCCGCCGGGCTCCAGTTTCTGGATGTCCGTGATCAGTGCCATGGGCGGTTATCTCAGGGATGAAAGGTTTGCTGGAAAGTCGCGGTGATGGCGTATACCTGGCCGCCACGGTGCACAGGCTTGTAGCCGTTGCACTTGTAGAGGCCAAGCTCACCCAGGGGCGGCTCCCAGAGGAAACCCTTCGCGCCCTTGTGTCGGTCGAGGAAGTCCATGATGTCCTTGATACGCCCCTTCAATCCCGTGAAGGTAACCGGCCAGGATTGCGACCGGTTGTTGGGGCCGTCCTCTACCGACTGTTCGTATCCATCGCCGAACTGCTTGGAGCGAACGCGCTGGGTGATATCACCTTCTGCGCCCTTCTCTGTCGCCCAGGTGAATCGTTCGATAGCCATCATCGCCCCTTGATTGCATTGTTGATGACGCCGCCCTGGCGCATGTCCCTGCTCCGCAGCTCCTGATACTTCTGCTCCACGAACGTCGCCAGTTCCTTGCCGAAGAGGTCATAGCCAGGCGCATCAGCCGTTGACGATGCGTTTCCCTCGCCATCGATATGCACCTCGACATTGATCTGCGTTCCGCCAGCCCCACCGCCGCCCATGGCCATTACCCCGAGCTTGCCGCTCGACGTCCGGGTCAGGGGCATAATTGCCTCCTCCCCAGCCTCGCCCATGACGCCGGTCTTGCCATTGGCCATGCCGAACGCTGTGGGCTTGCTGACGATGGAGTTCGTGAAGGCGCCGCCATCGGCGAACAGCTGCACGCCACCCGACCATGCGCCGCCGTTGGCTTGTGGGAAGTAGGTATTGGAGTAACCAGCCGCCGAGGCGCCGAGATTCGACGACGCTGCGCCAGCGGAACCTGCAGCGAGACCATTACCTCCGCCGGCCGCACTGCCACCGAAGTAGCTTGCTGCCGCCCCCACCAAACTACCCAGCAGCGCCGAACTGGCCTGGCGTGTGGCAATGCGCGCCATGTCCGCAAGGATGGACTTGGTGAAGTCAGCAAACGATGCCTTGCCCGTAATGGCGAAGTTGACCAGCGAGTCCTCCATGGAGCTGAAGGCATTACCGAACAGGCTCTTGGTCTGTCCCGCAATGTTCTGTGCGGAGTCCAGGTAGTTTTCCCAGGCTGCCGTCACGCCTTTCGTCCAATCGCCCTGGGCGGCCTCCACATCCGCGTAGTTTTGCCGGATCTGGTCGGTCGCCTTTTTGTTCGCATCGGCGAGTGCCTGCGATTTGCGCGTGAACTCTTCGTCCGACATGTTGCGCGAAGGGTCGGAACGCTGATTTTCCAACTCCAGCGCCTGCTGAGCGAATCGATCCTGCTGGCTATTCAGCTCCCCGCTGAGTGCGTTCTGGCGGTCTCCCTGGCCAACACCCAGCACAGCGCGCTGGCCTGCCAGTTCCAAGGCCCGCTGTTGCTGCCCCAGCGCCTGAACGTACGAACTGATCGCCCGTTCCTGCTTGGCGAGTCGCCCGGCTTCGTTGGTCGCCAATACTTCAAGCTGGCTGTCCGCGTCTTTCTGCGCCTTGACCATCCCTGCGCGTGCGTCAGCGATTTTCTGGTCCAGCTGGATGCTTTGCGCGGCTGAGGTTGTCTTCTTGCCCTTGGAGGCTTCCAACGCGGCAATCTCGGCCTCGTAGGCTGCCGTGGTCTGGTCGAGCTGATTCCCGATCAGCGCCTGGCGCCGTAGCAGGTAGTCAGCCTCGGATAGCAAGCCTGCCTTCTGCGCCGCTTCCAGTTCCTTCTGGTAGTTTTTGTACGTGTCGGTGATCGCCGCTAGGTCGTTCTTGGCGTTGTTGAAGCTGGAGAGATCGACCTGGGTGCCAGCTGCCTTCGGGTCCTTATTCTTGTCCTGAAGTCCCTTCAGCAGCGTGTCATAGGCACCGCCTGAGAACTTGTTACCATCGAAGCTGACACCATCTAGTAGCGGCGACTTCTGACCAGTCTTCTCAGCGTTTTCGTATAGCGCACTGAACTGGTCATTGAGCTTTTTCAACCCAGCCTGGCGTTTGGCCAAAGGGTTCACGTTATCGAGCTGCGCATCCAGCGCCCGCTGAGCCTCAATAGCCTTCTGGTTCGCGTCAGTGTTTTCACCGGTGGCGATTGCCAGATTGGAGCTGGCCGCCTGCCTGGCTTTCAGGCCTGCAAGTTTCTTTTCCAGAGCTTCGGTCGAGTCGTCATGCTCCCCGGTGCCCAGGCCTAGTGCGGTGTTGAGTGAGCTGAGTCCATTGGAAATGGCACCAGCCACCCCTCCTCCTTTGCGCGTATCCAGCACCCGCTGCGTGATCTCGATCTGCTTAGCCAAGTCGGGGAAAATTTCCGACCGGACTTCGGCGTACGCGCCTTTGATAGCGGTCTTGATGTTGTCCCAGTCGCGCTCTACGTCGGATAGCGACTCGCGGTAGGTCTTCAGCCGCGTAAGTGCTGCCCGATTCAGGTCTTCGCTGAGCACATCCAGGGCGCGCTGACTGTCGCCTTGGTCGTCCAGCCCTTTTATCACCTGGTACTGCTCAAGGGTCAGCAGCCCGTACTGGCTGCTGATCTTGCCTGCCGCTTCGGTGGCCGTTTCGCCGGCAGTGGCAAAGGACTTGGCAAGTTCGCCGGCGCCCTGCCCGGTTACTTCACTCACGGCAGCTGCAGCTTCGGCCAGATTGCGCATCTGCGTGCCGCTGGTAGCTGCTCCGGATGCAAGCGAAACAACTGCCTCGCGCGCGCCGGACAGGTTGCCGGTGACGCGTCCAGCGCCGTCGGCCACGTCCTTCAGGCTGTCGATGGTCTGCCCGGCACCATTCGTACCGCCATTGATCGCGGCATTGAACTCTCGCGCCTGCTTCATTGCATCGAAGTATGCGTAGCCCAGCGAACCGATTACGGCGACCAGCAGGCCGGCTGGGATCAGCATATCTGCTAGGCTTTTCGCCGACTCACCGGCGCCAGCACCCAGCTGAGCGATAGCACGCGCCCCGCTTGCCAGATCACCCGCCTGGATGGCGTTGGCGAGCTGCATTACGTTTTCCTGAGCCTGGCGGGTGCCGAGCTTCAGCTTGTCGAATGCACCCGCGGCTTCAGTCAGACCTGCGCGGTCCTTGCCGATCTTGGCCAAGGCTTCGTTGTAACGATCGGCGTCGATCTGACCCGTTTTGTGTAGGTCGTTGAGCGCTTTCTCCTGAGCTTCCAGCTTCGCCAGCTTGGCGGTCACTGGATCAATACCGTTGACGGTGCGCTTCAGTGCCTCAATCTGGCGATTCTCTGCCTCGATCAGCTTTTGCTTCTGGACCAGCTCTTTGGCTTCCGCCTTTTCAATCTTGTCGTATGCCTTTCCCAGTTGATCCTGGTACTTCGCCTGCTCCTCGATAGTGACCAAGCCGCCCTTGCGGGCACGCTCCAGCAAACCCTCAGCCTGAACCAGCGACTCCATGCTCGAGATATTGCCCGTCATCGCCTTGTCGAGTTGACTGATGACGGAGATTTCCGCTACTGCGCTGTCAGTTGCTTTGCGACTTGCCCCGGCTTGACGGTCCCTGGCCGCCGTCGATTTATCGATACTTTGCGCAACGTCCGCTTCTGCCTGGGAAACCTTTTTTCCGGTGTTGGCCAGGCCTTCGCCTGTTTTGCCTAGGTCATCAATGGCCTTCTGGGCGCCTTCAGCCGAATCGACCAGCTTATCCAGGTCATCAGCAGCCTTTGCGGCCTGCGACGACTCGACCGCAATACCCAGGGAAGCGAAATTGGTGCTCATTTGTTTTCTCTCTGTTCCGCCATCACCTGCAGGGCTTCAACCTCCATGCGGCGGAAGTCGCTGAAGATGGTTTGTCGCTGGCTGATCGGTACGCCACACATCCGAATAACCCCGGAGAGAACGCTGTAATCCATGCCTGTTGCGCCGCACGCGCCTGTGCGCCACTGGGTGCTCATGGCCTCGAAGACTTTGAAAGCGTCCCAGTTGTCGGGCCAAATGCCGACTTCCTTGTCGGGAATGTCCTGGCGCGATAAGCCGAAGGCCATCAGATCTGCATCTGACGGCCCGGGCTCATACAGTGCGCGAGAGGCGCTTAGGAGTTTCCCAGGCGGGCTTCGCTGAAGGCTTCGGCGTAAGCGTTGAGCACTGCCTTCGGGGCCGAGTTGATCGAATTGACGAGGATGCGCACGTTTTCAGGAGTGAATTCCTCTTCGATATCCCAGCCCACCACAACATCCAGCAACTGGTCTGCTTGCAGGGCGATCTGGGCGGCGGTGAAAACTTTGAGGTCCATGTCGCCGATCTGCTTGCTCAATTCGTCGTGCCGTTCGTTCCAGCCGGTGTACAGCTCGGCGAGCGCAGTACGGTCCAAGTACTTGAACTCGAACTCCACCTTTTCGGCGTTGTATCCGGCCCGCTGGATCATCACCGGCGCTTTGAAGGTCGGCTTCTGGATCAATTTGAACTTGGCCATGTATTACACCGTGCCCGCGTAGCGGGTTGGACGACCGGTCAGGGCGATGCTGATGACACGAGTCATCAAGTTGTTGCGCGACATGGTCGGCGTCGAGGTGATCGACACGTAGCCGTTGTAGATGATGCTGCTTCCGCCAGGAAGGTTGAGTCGGAGCAGGCGCGCTTGCTTGTCGTCGTCGGCGGCCTCGCAGACCTCCACATAGGGCTTGGAAGGATCATCGGCCACTGTGATGGTCAGCGTGATCGGATTCTTGGTCGTTGGCATCTGACGATCATCGTCGTCGGCCAAGAAACCAAAGGTCAAAAACTGCTGATCGCCTCCGCTGGAGTTCAGCTCGGTGATCTGCGAGATCTCAGTGAAACCCGTAACCTCCCGCACCGAACCAATACCCGAGCCGGCCGGATACTGCTGGACGTTGACGGTATTCACGTTTTCCAGCGCGAAAGTGCCGCTGGCGATCTCGCCGACACGAATGCCTCGCCCTTCAAGGCGGGTCCATCCAGAGTTGACTGCAATGACGTCGCCTTCGGCCAGGCCATGGGCTGCCGCGGTAGCGACAGCTGGATTGGCGTTCGTCAAGGCAGTGAATGGGATCGCGGGGCCGTAAGTGGCTGCAATCTCAAAGGTGGCGCCGTTGGGCATTTGGATGCCAGCCATGGGTATTTCCTCTTTTCAGAAATGACAAAACCCGCACAGTGGCGGGTTATTGGGTTTGCCCTATGGGCGGTGGAAGTGCTAATCAGGTAACTCTGGGATGGAGCAAAGGGGAAAACCAAGGTGACAGAGGTCGCGCTACTCAACCTGCTTCAAGACATGGAGATCAGTCTGCATCAGACGAGTGTTCGGAATGACCGTGAACAACTCGATCGTCTATTGCACAAAGACTTTCATGAAATTGGTCGCTCAGGGGCCTTCTATTCGAAAGCTGATACCGTTGAAAGTCTGCCGAATCTGAGGTCTCGCGTTGAGATCCTAGCGCGAAATTTCAAACTGACCGTGATCTCCAAGGATGCTTGCCTGTTGGTATACGAAGCCTCCCAATCCAACCGCGACGGAGCGCCAAGGCAATACGCGCGGAGATCTTCGATCTGGAAGCTTGAGGCTGGCAATTGGCAAATGCTCTTCCATCAAGGAACGCCTACTCACCCGCTTGATCCTGGCTAAACCATGTCGGCCCTGTATTCGAACGATACCGGCACGGTATATGTGGGTGGATCAGGAATGCCCGGGCCAGGATCCACTGGCGACATCGTAACGACGGTGAGACCTGCCTTTGTGTCTCGCGCATAAAGCGGGAAAAGCGTGGTCAACTCAGCCACAAGTGGGTTCGTCTTGGCTTTGCCGGTATCGGCAGGAGCCACAATGCTGACCTGATATACGCCGATGAATGCGCGGTGATCGCCGGCGAGCGTGCTGCTCGCAGTATCGCCCGGGAGCAAGAACGCCCGCAGATAGGTCTCTCCGTCGGCCGGGTCGTATTGGACGTTTTCGAACACAACTTTGATCGGCTCCACCCGGGTCTTGCTCCAGGCAATCAGCTTGGCCTCGTAAATGGACGCAATGATGGCGTGGCTCATACCAGGTTGTTCCTTGTGGCTTCGTCGACGATCTGCTGGAAGCGGGCCAGAGTGATCCGGACCATGCCGCCGGGTGCCTGGGTCGAATGCCCGTACTCCAGCGGGATGCCGTACGGAAGATTGTTCACGATGTAGGCTGTCTCGCCAGCCGTAAGTGCCTGGACCTGTAGTCGCAGCTTGGCCAGCGTCACACCACCAACCGGGTCGACCTGATCAAGCGTGCCCTCCACCGGCGTGCCGATGGAAAACTGCCAGTTCCCCCGAAACCGCCCGCCCACGTAATCCGTGCCGGCCACCAGGCCGTTCACGTTGAAGTTCTGGTCGCGCTCAGTCTTTGTTAGGGGTTTGGCATATTTCACGCCGCGTCGCAGCTTGCCAGCCTTAGTGAAGTTTGATTCGTTGAGGTTGACCAGCGTGTTGCGCACGGCGACCTTGAAGTCATAGTCGTCGGCCGCCCGGGTGTTCGTCTGGCGGTGCGCGACGTTCGCTGCCCAGATCTCCGGGTTGCCCACCGGTGACATGCGAATAACGCTGCTGCCGATCTCGACAACGATCTCTCGGATGGTTGCGTCGATACCAGCCTGGGCCCGCTCAGCGAAGTCGCGAATGTTTTCGGCAAAGCTGCCGTTCATGCTCGCGTATTTGTTCGCCATGTCACTTCCTCAACTGAGCCGTCCACGTCGCATCAGCCGGGTCGGCGGACACATTCATCACCCGCTGCCCGTTGACGATATCGCCAATAGCCGGGGCAGCCGGTACCGCCGTCGGAACGCCGGCCTCCGACACGAACAGCTCGTTTTGCAGAACCAGCAGCTTCTTGTCGGTGGTC